>Ga0136846_1207879_pt1 | contig 20892 bp, 20 predicted proteins | sample HopSoiMetagenom2_FD_96841 | JGI IMG/M metagenome (GOLD analysis project Ga0136846, IMG submission 96841) | Grasslands soil microbial communities from Hopland, California, USA - 2 Assembly 2016 (version 4) | ecosystem: Environmental > Terrestrial > Soil > Grasslands | place: USA: Hopland...
ACGAAGATCGTTCACCGCTCGATAACGTGACAACTCCGTGACGGCTGTTATGGCAATATGATCACGCCGTTCAGCGCGACAAGCGGGGTGACCTTGTGCCGGCCGCCGCCTTGTCAAAGATTTCGGATGATAAACTCGCAAGCAGCCGTTGGTTGACTCGCCGGTGGCGGGGGTCAATGAGATGGTTGCAAAGAGCATCAAAGCCGCAGTGCACCAATCCCAGATGGAATCTGACGGATAAACTCGTAGCTCTACGCTTGCGGCACGGGATCGACCCCGGGGCCGGACCCGTTGCGCATACCGATCACGGATGGAGAGCTGGAGGCGTTGGCGGAGCGGCTATGTCAGGAATCGCAAGGCGATGCAAATTGGGTCTTTGGCTATGGTTCCCTGATCTGGAAATTCGATTTCCATTTACTCGTTACCGTCGCTCGTCAGCTCCGGCTCTCCAAGTTTACTCCTTGAACCACACTGCAACGCCGTTGGCGGCATCAGCATCGACGAGCAAACCTTCCTCGAATGCACTCGGAGAAAAGCCTCCATGCGTTAGGATATCCGCCGCTATTTTGAGTGAGCGTACCTTCAGTCCCAGGGCTACCTTTCTTTCGTTGCCTTCGAAGCTTCGCGGAATGGCGGAGCCAAATCGGGAGGCGGCGTGGTCCTCGGAGATGATATGAAGCGTGACGATACCGGCTTGGATAGCAATACCATTCTTGGAGACTTTAGGGGCCGCTGTGTTGGGAAATCCGGCAAGGAGTTCGGTAATCGCCTGAGGGGCGCGACTGACGATAAACACGTCGACAATATTGAGAACACCGTTGGGATGGTTCTGATCCCCCGCTTGCCACACCAGGTCCGGCGTATTGTGCTGGCAAAAGAAGAAGCGACCGTTGGAAATAGCGTCTTTGCCGAGCTGAAAGGTGCGGAAGCTGGCCGACTTTTCCGTACCCTCCACGTCAACCGGCCGAGAAAAATCCCGCCATTCCGTTACCGATTTGCCGGCGGCGCCCAATTCGCTTTGCAGACCCGCAGCATCGGTTGTGCGAAAGGCAAGCCCGTTCAAACCGACCGGATAGGACCAGAGATCACTACGCTTCCTGTCATTCTCTTGGAGAAATCCCAGGAGCTCCAGATAGTTTTCGCCGAATACGGCAAGATGATTGATGGAACCCAGAGTGTGATAGCCTCGCGGCGTCAGCTTGAAGCCGAGTCTGCGGTAGACATCGGCTGCATCGTCCAGCCGGTCCAGGACGCCGATCACTGCATGATCGAGGATGAGTCGTTGTGCCGTAAGAGCCATCGGTGTCCCCCAATACGAAGATAGTTCAAATCGTAGTCTTCTCGCCGCAGCAAGCCGCGGTCGCATCCTGCCACTCGCCAAGGCCCAGATCAGATCTGCATCTGAAAGCGAAAAGGTCTTATTGGCCGCGGTTCCAGTCATTCTTTTCGGCTACTGCGGCGACCAGCGATGCATAGTCATTGCCAATCGCTACGAGTTTTTGCACCAAGTCGGAACTGGGGCCGCCGAGTTGGCTTACATAGTCTTCGCCTTGACTGGATTTGTGCCAATCATTGCCGATGAAGCGGGCAGTTGCCTTGCCTGACGCGGCAATCTCTGGCTTGGGAGCTGCGAAGGATGTTGCCGCTTGTTGCAAACCGTCCAGGAAGGCAGCGTCGTCGAGGCCGCTATAGGGCTTTCCGTCGGAATTCGTGACGTTGAGGTAGATCTGCTCGTCCCCGAAAGCCGTGTAGCCGCCGCCTAGGCCCTTCTTCGTCGCGTCAGCTGTCTCGAAGAATTTCTGTGCGACAGCAGCGTCGAGCGTGTCCTTGGGAAATCGTACGACAACAAAACCGGTCTTCCCCGACGTATCGTCAAGGCGCGAGACAAGCACGCTATATTGGCGAAAAACATAGCCGAACGAGCCGGCCAGCCGATCGGCAGTGACGTCGTCAAGCTCTCCCTCCGTCTGAAGCGATGCATTGGTTTTCAGCAGATACCCGCCGGGCGTGACCTCTGTCTCCAGGACCGCCGGATCGATGCCGTTTGCCGATACGATTTTCGGAACGATTTCCTTCAGCACTTCGGTGGAAAATGTCGCACGGTCATCGTAACTTGCATGGGCGAGCCCGGGTAGGTTAAAGCCCGAAGCAGGGGTGGCTTCATAGGACAGAAGCACCTTTTGGCCTGCGGTTGCCGCACCCTGGAACACCAGCAGGGTAGTGATGGCCAGGATAATTGCCGAGTTGGACCTGGCAATTATTTTGAAGGCATTTTTGAGGTGAATTCTATATTGCATCCGCCATGTTCCTCGTGCTCATTGCGGTCACCTATCTGAAGCCCACAGCTGCGGATGCTGCGAAAAAGAGGGTTCGGTGGCGGCATTTAGTCTGCTAATTTAATAGACTATAAGCGTCGCGTGAGGAGGCCACCATCCTCATTGATCCCAAATAGCTGCGCGACAGCAGAAAAGAATTCTAACATGAGGCGATATGCCCCATCGAGGGCGGAAACCACTTGGATCATGCCGATATCGGCCGTCAGGTCCTTGGCGAGAGCCGGGATTCACCGTCGGCCGAGCACGCGGCACCGATCCGATAGATCATGAACGTCTGACACAGGGCGCAGGCCGTAAAGTGTTCATTCCCCCTGCAACGGACAAATTAGAATATTAATTCTATAGATAGGCAAATCTCTGTCGTAGGTTGATGTGCATTTTCCTACAGAGGTTTAAACAATGGGCATCAAGGCCAAACTCAAAGCGGCAACTCTATTGACGGCATGGTTACTGGCGGTGCCGGCTGCATTTGCCGATGACCAGCCGATCAAAGGCGGCACGCTGATTTATCTCGAACAGCAGGCGCATACGAACCTCTACCCGCCTGCCGGCGGCTTCTATCCGAACGGTGGGATTCTGAACCAGATCACCGACAAATTGACCTATCAGAACCCCAAGACATTGCAGGTCGAACCGTGGATCGCCGAATCCTGGACCGTCAATGACAGTGCGACGGAATATACCTTCAAGATCCGCAAGGGCGTCACCTTTTCCGATGGCACGCCGCTTGATGCCAGTGCTGTCGCCAAGAATTACGATACCTTTGGCCTCGGCAGCAAGGAGCTCAAGCAGCCGGCCTCCGAGGTCATCAACAACTATGATCACAGCGAAGTCGTCGATCCCTACACGGTGAAATTCTATTTCAAGAAGTCGTCGCCCGGCTTCCTGCAAGGCACGTCCGTGATCGGCTCCGGCCTTGTTTCGTTGAAGACGCTGGCGCTGCCGTTCGATCAGCTCGGCGACGCGACGAAGATCATCGGCTCAGGCCCCTTCGTCGTCGAAAGCGAGACGCTTGGCAAGCAGCTCACGCTGAAGGTTCGTACGGACTACAATTGGGGGCCGGCCAAGCTCGAACATCAGGGCAGGGCCTATCTTGACGGCATCAAATACATCGTTACCGGCGAAGACAGCGTCCGCATCGGTGCGCTGCTGTCGGGCCAGGCTGATTTCATCCGTCAGCTCCAGGCCTATGACGAAAAGCAGGTGAGCGACCAGAGTTTCGCGATCTATGCCGCGCCGACGCGCGGCGTGAACGACAGCGTCGCCTTCCGGCCGGACAATCCGCTCGTCGCCGACATCAAGGTTCGTCAGGCACTGCTGCATGCCACGGATAACAAGGAGATCGTCGACACGCTATTTTCGGCGAATTATCCGCAGGCAAAGTCGATCATTTCGTCGGCCGCCGCCGGCTATGCGGATCTGTCCTCGAAGCTCACCTACGATCCGGCGCTTGCCGAAAAGCTTCTCGACGAAGCCGGCTGGGCCAAGGGGTCGGGCGGCGTGCGGCAGAAGGACGGTAAGCCACTGGCACTCGCCGTCTACGAATCCTTACCGCAGCCGCAGAACAAGGCTGTGCTGCAACTCGTCGCCCAGCAATGGGCCAAGATCGGTGTCAAGCTGCAGGTGCTTGCCGGCACCTCCGGCAATGTGGTGACGGACACTGTCGATCCGGCAAAGACGCCGCTTGTCGTCGCCGAAGTCGGCCGCGCCGATCCGGATGTCATCAAGAGCCAGTTCTATCCGAAGAACCGCGATGCGCTGTTGCAGAAGGGCGGGCTCTATCCGAAGGCCACGTTCTTCGACGAAAAGCTGAACGGCATCCTCGAGAGCGTTGCCTCGGAAACGGACAGCAGCAAGCGACTGGCGGCGGCCAAGGCGGCACAGGAATATCTGCTGGATCAGGCCTATGTCATTCCTTTCTTCGAGGAGCCACAGGTGTTTGCCGGTGCGCCCTATGTGAAGGGGATCGCTTTCGAGGCCGTCGGCCGGCCGGCGTTCTACAGCACCTGGCTCGCCGAACATTGATGATGGTGCTCGGCCCGGCATTTCGCCGGGCCGATGCTTCTTGAAGACATGGTAATCGGCATGACAAAATACATACTATCGCGAATCGGACAGTCGCTGCTCGTTCTCTGGGCGGCATTCACCATATCCTTCGTGTTGCTGCAATCGATGCCGGGCGATGCGATACTCATCAAATTCCAGAGCCCGGACTATGGGCTCAGCCCCGAACAGCTTGCCGATATCAGGGCCGCCTACGGCGCCGACGGGTCGATCCTGCAGCAATATGTCCATACGATCTGGAATTTCCTCACCGGTCATTTCGGCTATTCACTGCAGGCAGGCGTTGCCGTCAGCACCCTGATCGCCACCAATCTGCCGTCGACGCTGTTGCTTGCGGGCTTCGGCTTCCTGGTTGCCGTCATTCTCGCGGCCCTCATCGCGATATTGTCCAATCTCCCAGGGCTCTCATGGCTGCGCGGCACTATCCAGTCGCTGCCTTCGCTTTTCATTTCGGTGCCGACCTTCTGGCTCGGCATCATGTTCATCCAGATATTCTCGTTTCGGTTCAGGCTGGTCCCGGTGATCAATCCCGGACCCTGGGAAGGGTTGATCCTGCCGATCCTCACGGTGGCCGTACCGATCTCCGCGCCGCTTGCGCAGATCCTGTTGAAGAATATCGACGAGGTCCTGACACGCCCCTTCGTGCCGGTGGCGCGCGCCAAGGGTCTTTCGCATATGCAGGTTCTTTGGCGGCATGTCGCCAAGAACACGCTCCTGCCGGTTCTGACCGTTGCGGGATTGTTGTTAGGGCAGTTGATCGCAAGCGCGGTCGTCACCGAAACGGTCTTCGGCCTGAACGGCATCGGCGGGCTCACCAAGCAGGCCGTGGATAGCCAGGACGTTGCCGTGCTGCAAGCGATCGTCGTCATCGCGGCGACAGCCTTCGTCACCATCAATCTCGCCGTCGATCTGCTCTATCCGATCCTTGAGCCACGCCTTAAGGCGAAGCTGGGAGCGACGCGATGACGATCCTCGAAACCGCTAAACGTCATCACGATACCGACGCTGCCGATCCAATTGGCAGCGCGCAGGTCACGCCGCTGGACGGCGGTGAAGGGCAGGCCGAGACACGCCGCATCTCGCTGCGCATTCAGCCGGGCCTCGTTCTTGCTTGCCTGGTGCTGGCGCTGGTCGTGTTATGGGCGCTCTTACCCGGTATTTTCACGGCGTATGATCCGGTGCAGGGGCTGCCCGGGCAGCATCTGCGACCACCGAGCGCCGCGCATCTCCTCGGCACGGATTCACTTGGCCGCGATCTCTATGCTCGTATCGTCTATGGAGCCGTGCATTCGCTGTCAGGGGCGCTTGCCGCCGTCGGCATCGCTCTTGTCGTCGGAACGACGTTGGGCGTTCTCGCCGGCTCGCTTGGCGGAAGGCTGGAGACGGCCATTATGCGGCTGGTGGATGTCATGCTATCGATTCCGGACCTGCTGCTGTCGCTCAGCATCATCGTCCTGCTCGGCTTCGGCACCATCAATGCAGCAATCGCAGTTGGCATCACCCTGATTGCGAAGTTCGCGCGGCTGGTGCGCTCGGAGGTCGTCACCGTACGGCGAAGCGACTATGTCGAAGCTGCGTTCGGCAGCGGCGGCACGTTCTTTAAGGTGCTGTGGCGCCATATCCTGCCGAACTCGCTGACCTCGGTCATCGCTTTTGCCGCACTTCAGGCAGGCTGGGCCATTCTTCAGCTCTCGACACTCGGTTTCCTTGGCTATGGTGCGCCGCCGCCGACGCCGGAATGGGGTCTGCTGATTGCGGAGGGGCGCAATTACATCGCGACCGCTTGGTGGCTGACGGCTGCCCCCGGCATCGTCGTCGTCCTGGTCGTGATTTCCATCAACCGCATCAGCCGGGCAATCGGGAGTGTCAATCGATGACGATTTCCCCAGCGAGTATATCAAGTGAAACGGCCGTACCCGTTCTAGACGTCTCCGGCCTGACGATCGCCTATCGTGACCGGAGCGGGTCGCGCCCGGCCGTTCATGGCATCGATTTCAAGGTGAATGCCGGGGAGGTTGTGGCGCTGGTGGGCGAATCCGGCTCCGGCAAGAGCTCGACGGCCCAGGCGCTGATCGGCCTGCTTCCGGACGGCGGGCTTCTACAGCAGGGCGCTATCCGATTGAATGGCCAGGATATCGCAGGCTGGCCGCAGAAGCGGCTGGATGGCATCCGTGGGTCGGTCATCAGCCTCGTTCCGCAGGATCCGGGCAGTTCCCTCAATCCGGTGAGGACGATCGGCGATCAGGTTGCCGAGATCCTCGTCATTCATGGCAGGGCATCGGGAGCTGCCGCCTATCTGCAGACAATCGAGCTTTTGGAGCGCGTCGGTCTCAACCAGCCGCGGCTTCGCGCCAAACAATATCCGCACGAGCTTTCCGGCGGCATGCGACAACGGGTGCTGATCGCGATCGCCATGGCGCTGAAGCCTTCTCTTATCATCGCCGACGAGCCGACGAGCGCGCTTGATGTCACCGTGCAGAAACACATCCTCGATCTCATCGATGACCTGCGCCGGGAATATGGCACGGCCATCCTGCTGGTGACGCACGATCTTGGCGTTGCTGCCGACCGATCGGACAGGCTCATCGTCTTGCAGCATGGCCGCATTCAGGAGCAAGGTCGCACCGCCGATATCGTTCGAAACCCGCAGAGCGCCTATACGCGCCGTCTGCTTGCCGATGCGCCGTCCCTGAACGCGCGGGTGCCCCGCGCCCCGCGCCCGGACAGCGCGGTATCCAAGCCGGCTGACGACATCATCGTCGTTGAAGGGCTGGTGCAGGATTTCGGCCCCGGCGGCAAGAAGGATAGCTTCAGGGCCGTGGACGATCTGTCCTTTCGAGTCAGACGCGGCACCACGCACGCGATCGTCGGCGAGTCCGGGTCCGGCAAGACGACGGCCATACGGATCGTCTCCGCCTTTCAGCGTCCGACTGCTGGCAAGGTCTTCATCGATGGGCTCGACCTGTCGTCGCTGCGTGGCGAGACGCTGCGGCTTTTCCGCAAAAAGATCCAGCTGGTCTATCAGAACCCCTTCAGCTCGCTTGATCCGCGCCAGACGATCGCGAGGATCGTCGAGGAGCCGTTGTTGAATTTCGAGCGACTGCCGCAGGCCGATCGGTTGGCAAGGGTGACAGCGACGATCGAAAAGGTTGGCCTTCCGGCCGACGTCTTGCAACGGCGGCCGCATGCGCTTTCGGGCGGGCAACGCCAACGGGTCGCGATTGCCCGCGCGCTGGTGCTCGACCCTGAAGTTCTTGTTCTCGACGAGGCGGTCTCCGCGCTCGATGTGACCGTTCAGGCACAAATCCTGGCGCTTCTCGACGAACTTCAGCGCGAACTGGGTCTGACCTACCTATTCGTCTCGCATGATCTCGCCGTGGTCAGGCAGATCTCCGACACCGTCTCTGTCCTCAACGACGGCAAACTGGTCGAGGGTGGTGCGATTGACGATGTCTTCGACAATCCGCAGAGCGCCTATACGCGCGAGCTGATCGATGCCGTTCCGGGCAAAAGATTTCCGCGGATTCTCGAGCCCGCCCCCAGCAACGCAGGATGATCCCATGAGCACGCCAGCATCACCGAAAAGATTGGGTTTCTTCAGCCGGGTCCTCGACCAGGTGGATGTGGCGACCCGCTACAGGCTTGTCAGCGAGCAGATTATTCATGCCGAGGCGCAGGGCTTCGACAGCGCCTGGGTAGCGCAACACCATTTCAATGGCGAGGAGGGCGGCTTGCCGTCGCCGCTGGTTTTTCTGGCGGGCCTTGCCTCGCGGACGTCCCGCATCCGTCTCGGAACCGGCGTCATCACTCTGCCAATGGAAGACGCGGTGCGTGTCGCCGAGGATACCGCCGTGCTCGATATTCTGCTCGATGGACGGCTGGAAGTCGGTGTCGGCACCGGCGGCACGCCGCAAGCCTTCCTGCCATTCGGTCTTGAGAGCGCCGATCGCGGGCTGGTCTACGGCAAGCATCTGGCTTTGGTTCGCGACGCATGGGCCGGCCACGAACTTGCCGGTGGCAATCGCCTCTATCCCACGGCACCACATCTGCGCGACCGGGTCTGGCAGGCGACATTCTCCGTCGGTGGGGGCGAGCGCGCCGGCCTTGCCGGTGACGGGCTGATGCTATCGCGCACGCAGCCACGGCCGCCGGAGACGCCGGATACCGAGCTTTGGGATCTGCAAAATCCGATCATCGACGCCTATCTCGCAGCATTGCCGAACGGGCGTGCCCCGCGCATTCTCGGCTCCCGCAGCCTCTTTGTAGCCGACAGCCGGAAGGAGGCTCTGCATTTCGCCGAAATCGGCTTGAGGCGCAGCGTCGAGCGCTTTACCGCGAGCGGCTTCACGATCCGGGGCGAGACCACGGCGGACCTGATCAAGGCCTTCGATGTCCATGTCGGCACGCCGGAGGATGTCATCGTATCGCTTCAGGCTGATACCGCGCTTGCGCGGGTTACGGATCTCGTCTTCCAGGTGCATTCCGTCGATCCGCCGCACGAGCATATTCTCCGATCCCTGGAGCTTACCGCCGCGCATGTGGCGCCTGCCCTTGGCTGGACGCCGCAGACGCCGGCCTTAAGCGAACGCCGTTTCGCGACCAAAGCCTGAAAACCGACACTTGAAGAGAAGGCCTCGACCATGACTTCGCCGACCACTGACGTCATCGATCTTCTGGTGGGAATTACCGCCGGATCCCCCCTTGATCGCCTTCGCGCCGAAAGGCCGGAAACGCGCCTCAACGCGCAGAAGAGCTATCAGGCACTGTTTGAACCGGCCCATGGCGGCGATGTCACGCAGGACGAGCGGCATGCGATTGCCGTCTTCGTTGCGGGCCTGCACGCGGCGGCCGATATCAGCGGCTTCTATGCTTCCGGTCTGGCGGACAAGGCACTGGCCACAGCCATTGGGGCAGAAGTGGAAAAGGGCCGCACGCGGGGGCCGTACGGTCGCTACCCGACCGGCCCGCTTTCCAGCGAGGATCGCGCCGGTCTTGTCTATGAGGTATCCGGCGGTAGCCGCAATGCTCTCGGACCGAAACTCGCCGTGGCGCTGGAACATAGCCATCTCCTTGTTTTTCGTCCGCGCGAGTCCAATGCTAGGGCCTTGCAGAAACTGCTGGATGCAGGCTGGACAACGACAGGCGTCGTCACGCTATCGCAGATCGTCGCTTTTCTGGCGTTCCAAATCAGGGTTGTCACGGGACTGAAGGCTTTGGCAGCCGCCAGCGCTCAGTCCGCGTCAGCTTAGCCGAACAGAAGGTAAATCCGATATGACCGAAACCGTCATTCATCCCGAGATCGAAAACCGTCCGAATGTCTTTACCCAGGCCGAAATCGGCTGGACGCCCTGGCTGGAGCCGCTCACTGAGGCGGATCTGACCGAGCGCCATTGGACGGGGCTCGTCGATGCATCCCGTTCAAAATCGCCCTATTTCATGCTGCTCGCGCGTGATCCCGAAATCCTGCAAGCGCGCACGAAAACGGACAAGGATATTTTCTACAACGTCACGGCGGGCCTGCCGCGCGCCGACCGAGAACTTGCCGCAACGGCGGCTTCGCGCACCAATGGCTGCATCTTCTGCGCCTCCGTGCACTCCCGCTTCGCCTCCCATCATTCGAAGCGAACGGAGGACGTCCAGCGCCTGCTGGATGAGGGAACGCAAACCGATCTCGGCAATCGCTGGAATGCGCTGGTCTCCACGTCGTCCAGCTTGAGCGAAACGCCCACCGAGTTCGGCACGGCGGACATCGGCAAGCTGCGGAACGAAGGCTTGAGCGATCTCGAAATCGCCGATCTCATTCACGCAGCCGCCTTCTTCAATTGGGCAAACCGGCTGATGTTGTCGCTTGGGGAGCCGACGCCCGCAAAGTGATGACAATCTTTGCAAGGAACGGCGAGAAGGAGATGATCGCATGACAGCCAAGACCGAGACATCAACGGACGCGGAGATTGGAATTCTTAAGCGTCGAAAGATAGAGGCTGCGATCATCGCACCGATCTATCATGAGCTTGTGCAAGAGATTGGTGAAGAACGGGCGCAAGCCGTTCTCGATGCCGCGATCAGCAAGGCGGCAATATCAGCAGCGAAAGATTTCGCGGCGGCTTCGGGCGGCAACACAAGCCTGCGTACCTTCCACGACCTCCAGCCTCTCTGGACCAAGGACGACGCGTTGCAGATCGAGGTCATCTCGGCAACCGATACCACCTTGGAGTACAACGTCCATCGCTGTCGTTACGCCGAGACCTACCGGGAGATGGGGCTCGGCCATATTGGTCATCTCTTGTCCTGTAATAGGGATGCGGTTTTCTGTCAGGGCTATGATCCGCGCATCAAGATGACCCGTACTCAAACCCTGATGCAAGGTGCGTCGCATTGCGATTTCCGCTACCGGTTCGAGGATGACAGCACCACATCGCCGTAACGCTGTCACATCTGGTGGCTGAACACTGTTTCGATCGGCGTTCCCCGCCAAATCGCGGATGCGTCGGGATCGGCAAACAAAAGCCGCAGGTGGCCTATGAGCTGTCCTGCTCTTGGATCAGCGAGCCGATAGACAACGGCGCGTGCGGAGCGCTTGCCCACGATTATGCCTGCTTCACGCAACTCGCCCAGCTGCTGGGATAGGGTCGGCTGATGGACGTCGAGCATGGCTTCCAGTTCGGTTACCGAGCGAGCCCCTTCCACCAGGGTACACAGTATCGAAAGGCGGACCGGGTTCGCCATTGCCTTCAGGAAATCCGACGCGGCGCCGATGGCGCGGCATTTGATCTTCTGTCGGTCCCTGACTTCGCGTCTTTCAGCGTTCATGACTTTCATCGTCGTGCTCTTCATGATGCGGCGTTTGTCGTGAAATAGTTTTCTCTCGACCCGAAAAAGTTTGATCGAAACGTTCTTCGATTGCAATCTCGCTACCATTATATAATTTTGTATATTGAGATTTCAATCATCGTGGGAAGACGCATGGCCTTAAGGATCGGTTTTCATCCGAACAATTTGCATCTCAGCCTCGCATCCCGTTGGCCTGGCGCGTTCGCGGATCTCGATCCCGAATTCGTGCCCTACGAGGAAGGGCGCGACACCGCCGCCAAGCTTGCCGCGGGAAATTTCGACATTGGCGGCACCGGATCGACGCCGCCGATCCTGGCGGCGGCCTCTGGCTTGTCGGTGATCTATGTCGCCGGTTCATCGCCAAGGCCCGCCAACGGGGCGATCCTGGTCAATCGCCAATCTGAGATCGAAAGCCTGACGGATCTGAAAGGCCGGTCGGTCGCTCTCGTCGACGGCTCTTTCCTGACCTATTTCCTCGCCAGGAGCCTGGAAGATGTCGGCTTCGAACTGCCGGACGTGCGTCGCCATGATCTATTGCCGGTGCCGTCTCGCGATGCAGTGAGATCTGGGACAATCGACGCCTGGGTGGCCATGGCCCCACATCTTGAGCAGTCACTGTCATCCGGTGAATTTCGCGTGCTTGCCCATTGCGGCGCGACCATCCCGAACCGGTCGACCTTTTGGACGATCCGCGAACGTGGGCTGAGTGCGGATGTCATCACGGGCTTTGCAAATGAGCTGGCGCGGATCGGCAGTGAAATCACCTCCGACCCGGAAAAGGCGGCCGCACTTCTGTCCGAGAACGGAACCGAGATAGAGCGGCGGGCTTGGACGCGTGTCGTCAGTGAACGGGACTGGCGAGTCGTTCCGGCCAGCGACGTGATCCTTCGCGAGCAGCAGGCGGAAGCTGATACCTTGTTCCGCCACAAGGATCTGGCGACCAGGCTTGAGATCGTAACCAATACTATCGCGGGGAATTCACAGCCATGAACGTTCTTTGGTACATGTGCGCGCCGGATGGCGCGTATCCGTGGAAGTCTGAGGGGTCACGCACGATCGACTACGGCTACTACAAGCAATTGGCGCAAGCCTACGATCATCTCGGTTTCACGGGTGCATTGTTTGCAACGGGCGCCCACGATGTCTGGCCGCTGGCCGGCGCGCTGTTGCCATATACGGAGCGGATGAAATTTCTTCTGGCTTTCCATCCCGGTCTGGTGGCCCCGACCTTGCTGGCCAAGATGGCCGCGACGTTCCAGGAATTTTCCAACGGGCGGCTGCTGCTGAACGTGGTGTCCGGCGATGCCAAGATGCTGGGCGCCTACGGCATGATGCTGCCGCATGATGAACGTTATGACATGGCCGACGAATATCTGACCGTCTGGCATCGCCTGATGGCTGGCGAAAGCGTGACCCATCGCGGTAAATATTTCCAGATGGAAGGCGCGAAGCTTGCGCTTCCTGTAGGCACCTCAATTCCCGCGCCGCCGCTCTGGTTCGGCGGTTCGTCCGACAGCGCCATCGAGGTGGCGGCCAAGCATGTCGACACCTACCTCTCCTGGGGTGAAACGCCCGAACAGATGGGCGAAAAGGTCTTGCAGGTGAAGGCCCGAGCTGCCTCGTACGGGCGCGAGCTGAATTATGGCATCCGGCTCTATGTCATCGTGCGATCGACCGACGCGAAGGCCTGGGAGGCCGCCGCCGACCTTTACGAACAGATGGACGATGCCGCGATCACTGCCAATCAGCGCTTCGTGTCGAACACCGATTCCATCGGCCAACAGCGCATGAGCCGCATGCATGGGGGCATCAAGCCGGACAATCTCCGCGATCTGGAGATATCGCCGAACCTGTGGGCCGGTATCGGCCTCGTCCGGCCGGGGCCGGGCACGGCGATCGTCGGATCCCCCGACACCGTCATCCGGACGCTCGAAGCCTATCAGGCCGTCGGCGTCGACACCTTCATTCTGTCGGGCATGCCGCTGCTCGAGGAGGCTTATCGGTTCGGCGAGACGGTCCTGCCGAGATTGCCGGTCGAGAGATTGACCCCTGAAAGGAAGCAGTTCACCTGGTCGACGTTGTTCGACCGCGACCTCTCAGGAAAGAAGACCAATGGTTGATACCCGGCTTATCGAGCAGGCGCTGGACCAGCCTGTCGCGCCGCAGAACGAGAGCCAAAGGTTCAAGGTTCGGCTCGGCTCGTTCCTTAGTCGCCTGGCGTCGCCGCTGGCCATCCTGGTTCTCTGGCAGTTTTTGAGTGTCACCGGTCTGTTATCGCCACGGATTCTGGCCTCGCCGGTTCAGATAGTGGCCGCCGGTGCGAAACTGACGGCATCAGGTGAACTCATCATTGGCCTTGGCGTGTCGTTTTTGCGTGTGGCGGCCGGCTTCTCCATTGCTCTCGTGGCGGGGGTGTTGCTTGGCCTCATTTCCGGGCTTTCCCGCTTCGGAGAAACGATAATCGATCCGCCGATCCAGATGCTGAAGGCTATGCCGTTTCTCGGGCTTTTGCCGCTGTTCATCCTGTGGTTTGGAATTGGCGAGGTGCCAAAAGTCGGCATGGTGGCGTTCGGTTGTATTTTTCCGATTTATCTGACCCTGCACGGCGGCATTCGCGGCATTGATCGCAAGCTGATCGAGGCTGGAAGAACACTGGGGCTCGGGACGCTCGGGATCGTGCGCCATATCGTGATCCCCGGTGCGTTGCCGTCGTTGCTGGTCGGCATCCGCTACGGCCTCAGCGTTGCCTGGCTCAGCCTCGTGGTCGGCGAGCAGATCAACGCGTCGAGCGGGATTGGTTATATCATGACCTATGCGCGCGACTTCCTTCAAACGGATGTGATTGTCGTGTGCCTTCTGGTCTATGCCGCGATGGGACTTCTGACGGACGGCCTGGTGCGGATTATCGAGGCCTATGCGCTGCGCTGGCGCCCAGTGGTGACCGTATGAGCACGCTCGTCGATATTCAGGGACTGAGCCGATCGTTCGGTGGTCCGGCGGTGCTCGATGGCATCAACCTTCGTATAAAGCCCGGAGAATTTGTCGCGCTGCTTGGGCGCAGCGGCTCCGGCAAATCCACGCTTCTGCGCGTCCTGGCCGGGCTCGATCAGGCACCAGCGGAGAAGGCCGAGATTCCAGCCCGGCGAGCCGTCGTTTTTCAGGAGCCGAGGCTGCTACCGTGGAAACGCGTCATCGACAATGTCGCCCTCGGCGTGAATTCTCCGAACCCTCGCGAGGCCGCCGAGCAGGCGCTTGCCGATGTCGGACTGTCGCATCGCCGCGACGCCTGGCCACTAACGTTGTCGGGCGGAGAAGCACAGCGGGCAGCCCTTGCACGCGCCCTGGTCAGAACACCGCAATTGCTGCTGCTCGACGAGCCTTTCGCAGCGCTCGACGCGCTGACGAGGATCAGGATGCACGCGCTTGTCGACGAGCTGTGGCGCAAACACAGGCCGGCGGTATTCCTCGTCACGCATGACGTCTGGGAAGCCGTGGCTCTGGCTGACCGAATTCTCGTTATCGATCAGGGACGATTCAGTCTGGAAATCAACGTCGATATCCCCCATCCGCGGCAGCGAAGCGATCCACGAGCGACCCAAATCGAATCCGACCTGCTGTCGCAGCTTGGCGTCGAACAAAACCACCTTAAACACCATCAGGCCCATCGGGCGGAACGGATGATACATCCATGAAGAAGCGTTCTCTTTTTAAGGCATTTGCTGCTGCTACTCTCCTGTCCCTGCTTGCCCCGATGGCACAGGCAGCAGATCAGGTCGTCAGGATTGGCTGGTTGCGCGGCCCGAACGATCTGACCCTTGCCAAGTCGCGGGGCACGCTGGAAAAGGCGCTGGCCGAAAAGGGCATCAAGGTCGAATGGGCCGGTCCCTTTCCGGCCGCCGCTCCGGCGTTTGAAGCACTAAACGCTGGAAGCATCGATATCACCGCAGGGAGTTCGACATCGTCGATCGCAGCGCTTGCCGCCAAGATTCCGCTCGTTGTCTTCGCGTATCAGAAGATGGCGGCCGGCTCCGAGGGTGTGGTCGTCAAAAATGGCGCCGGCATCTCGTCGCTGAAGGACCTTGCCGGCAAGAAGGTCGCGGTAAACCGGGGCGGGACCGGCGAATATCTGCTGATGCGTGGCCTCGAAAAGAACGGCGTCGATCCATCGACCGTCACACGTATTTATCTCAGCCCCAGCGACAGTGGACCAAGCTTCACTCAAGGCCATGTCGACGCCTGGGCGACCTGGGACCCTTTTCTGACGATCGCCGAAAAGTCCTATGACGGCAAAGTCCTTGCCGACGGCGCGGCGATCGGGTCCGACAATGCCGTGGTCCTCGTCGCAAGTCGCGAGTTTGCATCCAAGAAGCTGGATCAGCTGCAAGCCATATTCGATGTCGTGAAAAGCGAGAATGCGTGGTCGCTGGCAAACAAGGCCGAGGCAGGCGCGATCTGGGCAAAGGAAATGAATATTCCGGCTGAGTTTGGTGCGAAAATCGGCGAGAATAACGCCGTGCCGACGACCGCCGTCACCGATGCCGACGTCAAGCAGATCGGCAATATAGCCGAATGGTATGTGAAAAGCGGCATCATCCCGGTGACGCCGGATATCGCCGCCGGCGTGATCACGCTGAAGTAGGCCGCACCTTCAAACTGTCTCGGCGGGAGCACCAAAGATGCTCCTGCCGAATGTTTGTGGATTGAGCGAGCGGTTGGCCGCTCATCGCTGATATTGTTGCCTGTTGAGTGCGACGTCTTTGTGCGTGCATCAGTCTTTTGCCTACCTAAACCAGTGGTAGATGTTCGCTCCATTGTCTCACTTGCAGCGCTTCGGAAGAAAAATAATCCGCGTTTTAATCCATAAAAATTATAGGTTTTCTATAATAATATAATTGAGATCCCTACTGTCCCCCAGCACTCCGCCTTGTCCAGGCATTCAGCAGGGGAATTTCATGAGCCGGCAAATTCGTTTTAACGCATTCGACATGAATTGCGTGGGTCATCAATCGCCGGGCCTATGGGCGCATCCTCGCGACAAGTCATGGAAGTATAAGGATCTGGACTACTGGCAGGATCTCGCCCGCACGCTGGAGCGCGGCATTTTCGATGGCGTCTTCATTGCCGACGTCATTGGCTACTACGACGTCTACAAGGGATCGAACTATCACGCCATCGAGCAGGCGGCACAGATTCCGGTTAACGACCCCCTCCAGCTTGCAGCCCCTATCGCGCTTGCGACGGAACACCTCGGCATCGGCATCACGGCCTCGACCTCCTTCGAGCATCCCTACACCTTTGCGCGACGCCTCTCGACCGCGGATCATCACACGAAAGGCCGCGTCGGCTGGAACATCGTCACCTCCTATCTGGAGAGCGGCGCGAAGAATATCGGCCAGGGCGGGCTTCGCCGGCACGACAACCGTTATGAAGTCGCGGCCGAATATGTCGAGGTGCTCTACAAGCTCTTCGAGGGAAGCTGGGAAGAGGACGCCGTGCAGCGCGACCGCGACCGCCGCATCTTCACCGACCCGTCCAAGGTTCACGAGATCGGCCACAAGGGCAAATATTTCGAGGTCCCGGGATATCATCTGTCGGAGCCCTCGCCGCAGCGCACGCCGGTGCTTTATCAGGCTGGTGCTTCAGGGCCAGGCAAGACATTCGCGGCGGGGCATGCCGAGTGCATCTTTGTCGCCGCACCGACGAAATCCGTCCTTAAGCACTATGTCGCCGATATTCGCGAGCGCATTGCTGCGGCTGGCCGTGATCCGAAGAAGGTGTTCATCTATACGCTGATCACCATCATCACCGACGAGACGGAAGAAAAGGCGCAGAAGAAGTTCGAGGACTACAGGAGCTACGTCTCCTATGACGGCTCGCTGACCTTCATGTCCGGCTGGAGCGGCATCGACTTCGGACAATATGCGCCGACCGACGTGGTAGAGCGGATCGAAACCAATGCGATCCACTCCTTCGTCGAGCACATTGCCGGCGGCGACAAATCCTGGACCATCGACGAACTCGCGCAGTTCGGTGGCATCGGCGGCATGGGGCCTGTTTTCGTTGGCTCGTCCGAACGCATCGCCGATATCCTGCAGGAATGGGTCGAAGAGACGGATGTCGATGGCTTCAACATCGCCTATGCGGTGACGCCCGACAGCTTCGAGGATATTGTCGGCCATATCGTGCCGGAGTTGCAGAAGCGTGGCGTCTATCCGACCGCCTACAAGCCCGGAACCCTGCGTGAAAAACTCTTCGGCGACGGGCCTTATCTGCCCGTCAGCCACCCGGCGAACGGCTTCCGTGATATCGAGGCGGTGAAGCGGCGCGAGGCGGAGGCGGGCGACACGTCACTGCCGTTAAAATCGGTCGGTGCGTGATGGCCGGCCTGCTCGAACTTCATGAAGTATCCCTGTCCTTCAAGGGCGTGCGCGCGCTCAATGCGTTGAGCTTCAGTGTCGCGAAGGGGGAAATCTGTGCGCTGATCGGCCCCAACGGTGCAGGTAAAAGCTCCCTGCTCAACGTCATCAACGGTGTTTACCGGGCCGATTCAGGCGATGTCGTCTTTGATGGCGAGCGGTTCGAGGCGATCCATCCCTTCAAGGCTGCCCATCTCGGCATCGGCCGTACTTTCCAGCACAACGCATTGTTTCGCCGGCTAACGGTGAGGGAAAACGTTCTGGCGGGCATTTCCCGCCACGGCAAGGCAAGCTTCCTCGAAAACATCTTCCGCTTTGGCCGCGACGCCGCCGAACGGCGCGATTTCGAGGTTCGGTCCAGCAGGATCATCTCCTTCCTCGGCCTCGAGCCCCATGCCGACACGGTCGTGTCGACCTTGCCATACGGCGTTCAGAAGCGGGTCGATCTCGGGCGGGCGCTTGCCGCGTCGCCCAAGCTCCTGCTCCTCGACGAACCCATGGCCGGCATGAACCAGGATGAGAAGCGGGACATGAGCCGGGTGATCGCCGAGGTCAATCGTGCCTTCGGCACCACTATCGTCCTGATCGAGCACGATGTCGGCATCGTACTCGGCTTGGCCAGCCATGTGGTCGTGCTGGATTACGGCCGCAAGGTCGCGGATGGCGGACCGGACGAAATCCGCACCAATCCCGAGGTCATCTCCGCCTATCTCGGCACGGTTCACTAGGGGTTGCCATAATGGGATATTTTCTCGAAACCCTGACCACCGGCCTTTTCGCCGGCCTGATGTACGGCCTGGTCGCCATCGGCTTCGTGTTGATCTACAAGGCCTCCGGCGTCTTCAACTTCGCGCAGGGCGCGATGGTATTCCTCGCGGCGTTGACATTCGTCACGCTGGTGGAACGGGGCATTTCCTTCTGGATCGCCTTTGCCATTACCTGCGGCGTGATGATCGCGACGGCGGTGGCGATCGAGGCACTCGTGCTGAGGCCTCTGCGCAACCGCGATCCGCTGACCCTGTTCATGGCGACGCTGGGCCTGAGCTTCGTCATCGAGGGCGCGACACAGTTCTTCCTCGGAACGGACGTGCATATGCTCGATATCGGGATCGATGACATCGCCACCGATTTCGGCGGCATATTGATCAGCCAGTTCGATATCGTCGCCTCGCTGATCGTGATCGGGCTCGTCATTGTCCTCGCCATCGTCTTCAGCAAGACCCGCATGGGGATCTCCCTGCGCGCCGTTGCCGACGATACGCTTGCAGCCCAGTCGATCGGTATCCGTTTGCCGCAGATCTGGCGCATCGTCTGGAGCGTCGCGGGCATCGTGGCGCTGGTTGCCGGGCTTCTATGGGGTGCGCGGCAAGGCGTGCAGTATTCGCTGTCGCTGATCACGCTGAAAGCTCTGCCGGTACTCATCATCGGCGGCTTCTCTTCCATTCCTGGCGCCATTGTCGGTGGCCTGATCGTCGGCGCGGCGGAATCATTAGCCGACATCTATATCGGCCCATTGGTCGGCGGCAGCGTTTCCACCTGGTTCGCCTACATCCTGGCAGTCGCCTTCCTCCTCGTCCGCCCGGCCGGCCTCTTCGGCGACCGCGCCATCGAAAGGGTCTGATCCATGAGCGTTTCCAACAACGTGCTCGCCGGGGCCGCCGCCACATCGTCGAAGAGCAACCTGCGCATGCTGGCTGTCATTGCCGGACTATTGGTGCTTTTCGTCGCGGTGCCGCTTGGTGCCAGCGACTATTGGCTAAGCTCGATCATCATCCCGACGCTGGTCATGGGCCTTGCCGGGATCAGCCTCAACCTCCTGATGGGCTATGCCGGACTGGTTTCGCTCGGATCGGCCGCCTTCATGTCGATCGGGGCATTCTCCGCCTATAATCTGATCCTGCGCGCGCCCTTTCTGCCGCTGCCGGTGGTGCTTCTGCTCTCAGGCCTTGTCGCCGCTGCTGCCGGCGTTGTCTTTGGGCTTCCGGCCCTGCGGATCAAAGGCTTCTATCTCGGTGCCTCGACGCTTGGCGCCCAATTCTTCTTCGAATGGGTCTTCAGCAATTTCACCTGGTTCTCCAACGACAGTCAGTCGCTGACGATCTCGGCGCCGCGTCTCGCCTTTCTTGGGTACGACCTGCAGTCGCCCGCCGGCCGATACCTGCTGGCAATTTCCGTTGCGACGGCGCTGATCGGCCTTGCCTTCCTGATCGTGAGGAGCCGGCTCGGGCGCGAGTGGATGGCGATCCGTGATATGGATACCGCCGCCTCTGTGATCGGCATCCGTATCGCGCGCCGCAAGCTGCAAGCCTATGCGATCAGTTCGTTCTTTCTGGGCGTGACCGGCGTTCTCTGGGGTTTCGCCTATCTCGGCACCTCCGATGCCCACACCTTCAATCTCGACAAGTCGTTTCAGGTGCTCTTCATCGTCCTGATCGGCGGCACCGCGACGATCTTCGGCAATTTCCTCGGCGCGGCCTTCATCGTGCTGACGCCGATCCTGCTCGATCGCATCGTCCTTGCCGCCAACCTCTCGTTTCTGGGTGACCAAGGAGCGTTGACCAATCTCCAGCGCGTCATCTTCGGCGTGATCATCATCCTGATCCTGATCAAGGAGCCGGATGGGCTCGCCGCGCTCATACGCCGGGCAACCACCGCCATCGGCAAATGGAAGCGCTCGGCGACATAGACGTTCTTTTTCAAACAAGGTCGAACCTCCGGTGTCGGGTTCCTCCTTCCACGCAGTCAGGCGCCGCCTTCTTTCATTGCACCAACGAGGTTTCCAATGTCATTTTTCAAGAAAGCATTCATGCTGGCCGGGGCGATCGCCATCGCAGCGTCGACGGCAGTTACGCCATCCCTAGCGGAAGAAGGAACAGGACAGCAGCTCTTTCCGCTGTTTTCCTACCGCACCGGTCCTTATGCACCATCGGGCATTCCCCAATGGGCCGGATATCGTGATTATTTCAACTACATAAACGAAAAGGGCGGCGTCAACGGCGTCAAGATCTTCGTGCAGGAATGCGAGACGGCCTATACGCTGGAGCGGGCATTCGAATGCTATGAGCGCTACAAGAACGGCTATGCCGGCGCGCCGGTTGCTGCCCTCTTCACCACGTCGAGCGGCTTCGATGCGGCGATTTCCGACAAGGCGCGTATCGATCAGCTGCCGATCGTATCGGTCGCCGGCGGACGCGGCGATGCCGTTGATGGCAGTGTCTTCCCCTACCAGTTTCCGCTTCTTTTCG
>Ga0136846_1215424_pt1 | contig 20891 bp, 19 predicted proteins | sample HopSoiMetagenom2_FD_96841 | JGI IMG/M metagenome (GOLD analysis project Ga0136846, IMG submission 96841) | Grasslands soil microbial communities from Hopland, California, USA - 2 Assembly 2016 (version 4) | ecosystem: Environmental > Terrestrial > Soil > Grasslands | place: USA: Hopland...
ATGAACGACGAGAACCTCGGCGAGTACGCCGCGCTGCTGGCGAGCGAGGGCCTGCTGGGCCACCAGCACGCGAACTCGGGCTGGGGCACGTTCGACGACGACAACATGGTCGGCGCGACGGCGTTCATGGAGACGCTCGAGCTCGCGCTGGAGCTGCGGCGGGCGAAGTACGGCTCGAGCGGTGAGCGGCTCGGGCTCGACCTCTTCCCGTACACGGAGGACCAGGTCGCGGCGGTGCGGCGCTCGGTCGAGCAGTGGCGGTTCATCGACTCGGTGGCCGAGCGCATCGACGACGCGGCGCTGCGCGAGGCGCAGCAGCGCAAGGACGCGGTCGCCGCCTACGAGCTCGTCTACGCCGCGCTGGGGGCGCCCGCGCCGGTGTCATGACGCGCCTCGTCGGCCTCGACGTCGGAACCACGTCGGTCAAGGGGATCGCGATCGATCCCCACGGCGCCGTGGTTCACGTCGCCGAGCGCGGCTACCCGCTGTCGACGCCGCGCCCCGGCTGGAGCGAGCAGGATCCCGACGACTGGTGGCGCGCCGCGGCCGAGGTCCTCGACGAGTGCGAGGCCGACCGCGCCCTCGGCATCGGCCTGTCGGGCCAGATGCACGGGCTCGTCGCGCTCGACGGCGACGAGCGCCCGCTGCGCCCCGCGATCCTGTGGAACGACGGGCGCACGCGGCGACAGTGCGAGGAGATCGAGTCGAAGGTCGGCCGCGAGCGCCTGATCGAGCTGACCGGCAACCGCGCGCTCGCCGGCTTCACGGCGCCGAAGCTCCTGTGGCTGCGCGAGGAGGAGCCCGACGTCTACGAGCGGATCCAGTCGATCCTGCTGCCCAAGGACTACGTCCGCCTGCGCCTGTGCGACGAGCACGCGATCGACGTCGCCGACGCGTCCGGGACCGTCCTGTTCGACGTCGCGCAGCGGCGCTGGAGCGACGAGGTCCTCGACGCGCTCGAGATAGACCGGTCGTGGCTGCCGCGCGTGTCCGAGTCGCCCGAGGTGGCGGGGGAGACGCACGGCGGCGTCCCGGTCGCCGCGGGCGCCGGCGACCAGGCGGCGGGCGCGCTCGGCGTCGGCGTCGTGAGCGAGGGCGGGCCGGCCTCGGTGGTGCTCGGGACCTCCGGCGTCGTGTTCGCGGCGCTCGACTCATACTCGGCCGACTCGGAGGGCCGGCTCCACGCCTTCTGCCACGCGGTGCCGGGTGCGTGGCACGTGATGGGCGTGATGCTCTCGGCGGCCGGGTCGCTGCGCTGGCTGCGCGACACGCTCGGCGGCGACATCCAGTACGACGAGCTGCTCGCCGGCGCGGCCGACTGGGAGCCGGGCTGCGAGGGGCTGTACTTCGCGCCGTACCTCGCGGGCGAGCGCACGCCGTACCCGGACCCCGACGCGCGCGGCGCCTTCCTCGGCCTCGGCCTGCGCCACGACCGCGGCGCGCTGACGCGCGCGGTGCTCGAGGGCGTCGCGTTCGGCCTCCGGGACGCGCTCGACCTCGTCGTCGAGATGGGCGGCAAGCCGGCGAGCGGCCGGGTCTCCGGCGGCGGCGGGCGCGGCTCGTTGTGGCTCGACATCGTCGCCTCGGTGCTCGACCTGCCGCTCGAGGTCACGCGCGCGGACGAGGGCGCGGCGTACGGCGCCGCGCTGCTCGGCGGGGTCGCCGCCGGCGTCTGGGGCGACGCGCATGAGGCGGTCGAGACGTGCGTGCAGGTGACGCGCACGATCGAGCCGCGGCCCGAGTGGGTCGAGCGCTACGCCGAGTTGCAGCCCGGCTTCCGGCGGGTGTACCCGGCGCTGCGCGCGGCGCGGGGCGACTGACGGCGCCGGGGATCGGCCGGAGTCCGTCGGGTCGCCTGCCGGGCGCACCGCCGCGTGCGGTCGCCTGTCACGACGCGATGGGCTATGACGTCGGGAGTTCCATGACCGTCTCGATTCCCGACGAGGAGCTGGAGGCCCTGCGGCGGCACGGCTTCGGCGTGGCCTACCGGATGCTCGGCAGCGTCTCCGAGTCCGAGGACGTGGCGCAGGAGGCCCTCCTGCGCCTGACGCGCGAGGAAGGCCCGATCGACAAGCCGGCCGCCTGGATGACGACGGTGACGACACGGCTCTCGATTAACGTCCTCAGGTCGGCGCGCGCCCGTCGCGAGTCATACGTCGGCCCGTGGCTGCCGGAGCCGCTGCTCGAGGATCCGGGGCCCGGTCCGGCATCGCGCGCCGAGCTTGCGGATTCACTGTCGCTCGCCCTGCTCGTGCTCCTGGAGCAGCTGAACCCGTTCGAGCGGGCCGCCTATCTGCTGCGCGAGGTCTTCGGCTACGAGTACGCGCAGATCGCCGACATCATCGAGCGAACCGAGGTCAACTCGCGCCAGCTCGTCACGCGGGCGCGGAGGCATCTCGAGGCCAACCGGCCGCGCTTCGACGCCGACGAGGCTGCTCGCGACGCGCTGCTCGAACGGTTCCTGGCCGCTGCCGAGGACGGCGACCTGGAGGCGCTGGAGCAGCTCCTCGCCAACGATGCCGTGCTGTACGCCGATAGCGGCGGCAAGGCGACGGCGCCGCGGGAGCCGCTCGTCGGCGCCGCGCTCATCGCGCGCTTCATGGCCGCCGTCGCTCAAGGGCCCCCGGCTCCCGGCAAGTTCGAAACCCGGCGGGTGCGGGTCAACGGCCAGCCCGGCCGCGTGCTGCGAGGCCCGGCCGAGCGGCCGCTCGGGCCGAGCGAGCGGCTCGAGGCCGAGAAGGCGCTGGCGCTGCTGACGTCCGGCGCGGTCGAGGCCGAGCAGCTCGCCGAGCTTGTGAAGCGCGGCCGAGACGCCGGCGGTCGAACGAGTCACGACGGAGGCGACCAGCAGGCCGCCGTCCACGTCTGGAGCGTCCTCACGGTGGATGTCGTCGACGGCCGGATCCAGGCCGTGCGCATCGTGCGCAACCCGGACAAGCTCGGCCATCTCTGAGCTGTCACAGGGCGGCCCGCTGCCTTGTCAGGCCTGCGACCAACCGAACACGACCCGGGAGAGACTCTCATGGCGGCAATCGGAATCCATCATTTCGCAGGAACGTACCGCGCCCTGCCGTTGCCCTCGAGCTTCGCGTTCGCCGTGCGCCACTCGGGCGTCTTCGACTACCGCGGCTCGCTGTCAGACGTCGCGGCTACGCTGCACGGCGACGGCGACGCGCTGACGCTCGAGGGGTCCGCACGCGTAGACTCCATCTCGGTGATCGAGCCGCCCGCGATGCGGGCGAGCGTGCTCGGGCCGGCGTTCTTCGACGCTGAGCGCCATCCCGAGATCACCTTCCGCTCGAAGGCGGTTCGCCTCGGCGACGACGGTCGGGCAGAGGTGGACGGCGGGCTCACGATCCGCGGCGTCACGCGGTCGGTCACCGCCAGCGGTCGCTACGCGCCGCCGCGACCGAGTGGCTTCGGCGAGATCGCCGGGCTGCAGCTCCGGGCGAGCTTCGACCGCCGCGAGTTCGGATTCGACTGGCAGATGGAGATGCCGGGCGGTGGCGACGCGGTCGGCTGGGAGGTGCAGGTGGACATCGAGCTGCTGCTGAAGCGCGAGGACCCGGACGCCGAAGCGTGACGCGTCGTACTCGCCCTCGTGGCTCGGCGGACGCGCGCGTTCGTCAACCAGCTCGTCCCGTCGCGAAACGGCGTACGCGGGGCTCACCGCGCCCCGAAACGCGAAAGGCCCCCGCGTGCGCGGGAGCCTTTCGGCCGTCCACTTCGTCGACGGCGGGGGGCGAATCGACGCCACAACGTCCGGGCCGGAACAGGGTGCGGTGCGCGGACCAGCCCTGGCGCACCGCACCGCAGTCCTTCCCATGACGCGCCCGGCGCCGGCGCCCGTGCCGGTCCGCAGCGCGATGTCGTTGCGACTCGCCCAACCGTAGATGAGACATTCGTGTCTTGTCAAGATACGCGTATGATCTCGCCGCATGACGCAGCCATCGGGCGCCGCGCCGCGTCAGGCGCTTCAGCAACGAGTCGCTACGACGATCCTCGAGGCAGCGGCGAACGTGCTCGTGGCCCGAGGCGAGCAGGCCAGCATGAGCGACGTGGCGGCCGCGGCGGGCGTCGCGCGAGCAACCGTGTACCGCTACTTCCCGAACCGGCAATCGCTGCTCGACGAACTGGCGAGTGTGGCGGTCCGGGGGGCCGGCGACCGGCTAGTGTCCGCGCGCATCGACGAGATACCGGTGCTCGAGGGGATCGGGCGTGCGATCCGCGCGCTGGTGGAGGTGGGGGACGGCTTCATCGTGCTCGCGCGCCGGCGCTCGCGCACCGAGGACGAGGAGTTCGAACGCCGCGTGGGCGGCCCGATCCGTGCGCTGCTCGAGCGGGGACAGTCCGACGGACAGGTCCGCGAGGACATCCCGAGCGAATGGCTGACAGACTCGCTGATCGGCATCGTCGCGAATGTCCAGTCGTCGCCGCTGCAGCGCGGACGCGAGGACACGGTCGCCGCGATGACCGATATGTACGTCGACGGTGCGCGTGACCGGCGCTCGGTTGCCGCGTGAGCGCATCGCGAAGATGACCCGCCGGCGTTGAACGGAGGAACGGATGGAACCTGAGGAGCGCCCGCCGGACGCGCAGCCGCCCGAGCCGGCGGAGCCCGACGCTTCGTTGCTTCATGAGCTCGTCGGTCATCTGCGCCGGAATCGCGGCGAGCTCCGCGAGGAGTGGGCGCGCCGGATCACCGATGCGCAGCTTCTGCGCGTGATGACGGGCCAGGAGATCTTCTCCGAGGTCACCGCGGTCTACGACAACTACGTGAGCGCGCTCGAGACGGGGAGCGTCGAGACGCTGCAGGCCTACGCGCGGGAGCTCTCCGAGCGGATCGTCCCGCGGGGCGTCGAGACACATGAGGTGCTCGGGATCGTCCTCCTGCTCCGCGACGTCCTGGCACGCTCGCTGTTCGCGAAGTACCAGGACGACTTCGACCTCCTCAACCGCATCCTCGACGCCTACGAGCCGGCCGCGAACCGGATCGCGGTGACGGTCGGCGTGAGCTTCGTCGAGGAGCGCGAGCGCGTCATCCGTGACCAGCAGGATGCGATTCGCGAGCTGTCCACGCCGGTGCTGCAGGTTCGTGAGCGACTGCTCATCCTCCCGATCATCGGGGTCCTCGACCCGTCGCGTGCGCGCCAGCTCACCGAGCAGCTGCTCGGGGCGATTCAGCGGCATCGCGCCCGGGTTGTCGTCATCGACATCACCGGCGTTGCCACGGTCGACGTGACGGTCGCCAACCACCTGGTCCAGACGGTTGAGGCGGCGCGCCTCATGGGCGCCAGCGCGATCATCACGGGGCTGTCCTCGAAGATCGCGCAGACGCTCGTCGATCTTGGAGTCGACCTCGGCATGATGCGCACCGTCGGCGATCTCCAAGGCGGGCTCGAGGAAGCGGAGCGGCTGCTCGGGCACCGTGCCCCGCCAAGGAACCGCCCGGCGCCGACGCAGTAGCGGGCGGGCGCCGATGTCCGTCGCCATCCTGCGCCACGGCGACTACCTCATCGCGTCGATCCGCGCCGACCTGAGCGACGGGCAGCTGCTCGCGCTGCGCGAAGACCTCAGCCGGCGAGTCGGCGACGAGCGCATCCGGGGCATCATCATCGACGTCGCCGCCCTCGACGTGATCGACTCCTTCGTGGCCCGCTCGCTGCGATCGATCGTGGAGGCGGCGGCGCTCCGGGGCGCGGCGACCGTCATCGTCGGGATCCAACCGGACGTCGCGATCGCGATGGTCCAGTTCAACCTGAACCTCGAATCCCTTCGCGCGGTGCTGGACCTCGACGAAGCCGTCGCGGCGCTCGATCGGCTCACCGACCCCGAGGACGACCCGGATGCGGGATGAGGTGCGGATCGCGATCGCTGCCGACGCCGATCTGATTCCCGCTCGTGCCGAAGGCCGCGCGCTCGCCGAGCGCCAGGGCTTCTCGCGGACCGACGCGACGCTGATCGCCACCGCGATCTCCGAGGTCGCTCGCAACATCGTCGTGCACGTCGGTCGTGGCGAGATCGTCCTGCGGGCGCTCGACGAGCGTGCCCGTTGCGGCGTGCTCGTCCTTGCTCGCGACGACGGCCCCGGCATCTGGGATGTCGAGCGCGCGATCCAGGGCTTCACCAACAGCTCCGGACCGGGGCTCGGACTCGGGCTTCCGGGCGCACGGCGGCTGATGGACGAGTTCGAGCTCGATTCGCAGCCGGGGACGGGTACGACCGTGAAGATGATCAAGTGGCGCTCCCGCGACGAGCTCGAGTTGCTGCGCGAGAGGCGGCGGCGACGTGAACGGGCCGACTGAGTTCGGCACCGCGTACGCGTCGGCGCTCACGGCGTACCTTCGGGACGGCGACGAGCGCGCGCGCACGACGGCGTACGAGCTCGGCCGGGAGGCGGCAACGATCGGTCTGGGCGTGATGGACGTCGCCGAGGCGCATCACGCGGCTGTGGCGGCGGCCCTGGGCGACGGCGCGTCGGCGACCGAGGTGGCGACCGCCGCCGGCGACATCTTCCTCGAGACGCTGTCGGCGTTCGAGATGCTCGCGCGTGGTCTCGCCGAGGCGCGCGACGTCGCCGAACGCGAGCGCCGGCATGCCGCGATCCTTCGCCAGCTCTCGAACTTCCTCGCGGACGCGTCGCTTGCGGCCAGCGCGGAGGGCTCGACGCACGAGATCCTCCACCTCGTCGCCGAGCAGGCGCGCGAGCTCATCGGCGGTGCCTGCTGCGTGGCGAACGTCGGGGCGGACCACGATGCGGTCGCCGCCCGCGCCGCGTCCTTCGCGCCGGACGAAGCGCCCCTCGGAGCCCGCCTGGCGCTCGCTGATCTGTCCCGGCTCGAGGAGCTCATGCGATCGTCGGGCGCTGTCGCGCGCCTGGATCCGCGGGAGTGGCTCGATCCCGCGGCCGTCGGCTCACACGACGGCGCCAAGGCAGTCCGGTCGTGGGTCGCGGTTGCCCTCGCGCGGCTCGACGGACGCTCGATCGGCTTCATCCACGCATTCGATCGCCGTCCCCGCGCCTTCACGTCGGCGGACGGCGAGGTCTTGCTCCAGCTCGCGCAGATGGGGTCCGCGGCGCTCGAGCGGGCCGAGCTCTACGCCCGCCAAGCCGCCGACGGCTGAACGCGCTGCTCACGGTCCTCCCACGCCGCCTTTGGTCTGCCGCGGATATCCTCGCCACGCCGGCAGCCCGGCGATCTCAGCGAGTCGCTTGACCTCAATGGACAGCCATCCCCCCGGCGTCACGGACTTCGTCCACATCGGCCTCGTCGTCGAGGACCTCGACGAGACGGTCCGGTTTCTTTCGCTGCTCGGCTTCGACTGCGGCAAGCCGGGGGTGTTCGCCGGCGAGTGGATCGACCGGATCATCGGTCTCGAGAACGTGGCGGTGGAGGTCGTCATGGTTCGCGGCCCCGACGGCGGCGACGTGTTCGAGGTGGTGCGCTTCCGCTCGCCTTCCGCCGGCACGCAGGAGCCGGCGCCGGCCGCGAACCGTCCCGGGCTCCGGCACGTCGCCTTCAAGGTCGACGACGTGCGGGCCGTCGTCGACCGGGTCCGGGAGGCCGGCTGGGACACGGTCGGCGAGATCGTGGACTTCGAGAACGTGTTCCTGCTCTGCTACGTCCGCGGACCCGAAGGCCTGATCGTCGAGCTCGCCGAGCGGCTCGACGGCGCGCCGGGCTGAGCCGCCGGACCCGGCGAGCACAGCCCCACTTGAGGCGATCGGTCACATTCGTCCAAGACCGGCGCCCGGGCGGTGTCCTAGCTTCCGCGCCGGCACGCGAGCATGGACGAAGGGAGACGGCGATGGCCGAGCACGCGGAGCAGACGACGACGCCCACGATCATGAGGACGGTCCCGAACATACGGTCGGATCGCGCCGCCGAGACGCGCGACTTCTTCACGCGGTTGCTGGGGTTCCAGGTGGTCATGGATCTGGGCTGGGTGGTGACCGTCGCATCGCCGACCAACCCCTCGGCGCAGGTGACGATCGTCGGCAACGACGACCCTGCCGCGCCGGGCATCTCGATCGAAGTCGATGACGTCGACGCGATCCACGCCAGGGCGGCGGAGCGGGGCCTCGCGATCGCCTATCCGCTGCGCGACGAGGAGTGGGGCGTTCGCCGCTTCATGGTTCGCGAGCCGAGCGGCACGATCGTCAACGTGCTCTCCCACCGGTCGGACTGACGTCGGACCCGCTGGCAACCGGCCGGACGCGAAGCGCCTCACCGCAGTCTCCGTTGCTGTCCCGAGACCGAGCGCTCGACGCGAATGTGTGCCTGATTCTGCGGCTTTCTGCGCTATTGTGCCGGTATGGCCGTCATGCGAGAGCTCCTGGGCGCGGAGCGCCGCGAGGTCATCCTGCGGCGCCTGCAGACGGACGGCAAGGTCCGCGCCGCGCGCCTGAGCGAGGAGCTCGGCGTCTCGCTCGACACCGTCCGGCGCGACCTCGCCGAGCTCGCCGCGGCCGGCCTCGTGCGCCGCGTGCACGGCGGCGCGCTGCCGCCGGCGTCGCCGGGGCCGTCGAGCTTCAAGGAGCGCCTGCCCGACGACGTCGACGCGAAGGGGGCGATCGCCGAGGCGGCGGTCGCGCTCGTGCGCCGCGGCGACGTCGTCGCCGTCAGCGGCGGGACGACGATCCTCGAGTTCGCGCGACGCCTGCCCGACGACCTCGAGGCGACGGTCGTCACGACGGGCCCCGACGTCGCCGTCGCGCTCGCCGACCATCCCGGCCTCACGGTCGACGTCATCGGCGGGCGCCTGCACCCGCAGGCGCGCACCGTCACCGGCCCCGAGGCCGTCGACGCGCTGCGCCGCGTGCGGCCCGACCTCTGCCTGCTCAGCGCGTGCAGCCTGCACCCGGTCGCCGGCTTGACGTTGCGCCACCGCGAGGAGGCGGCGGTCGTGCGCGCGATGGCCGAGGGAGCGGCGCGGGTCGTGAGCCTGACCACCGCGCCGAAGCTCGGCTCGGCCGGCCCGTATACGGTCGCGGCGCTCGAGCGGATCGACACGCTCGTGAGCGACGCGCCCGAGGAGGAGCTCGCGGTCTACCGCGACCTCGGGCTCCACGTGGTGCGCGCGTGAGCCCCGCCCGCCGCGCCCGTGGCGCGGTCACCGCGATCTTCCTGCTCAACGGGCTCGTCTACGGCTCGTGGGCGGCGCGGATCCCCGCGATCCGCGACCGGCTCGGGCTCTCTGACGGCGAGCTCGGCATCGCGCTCGCCTGCATCCCGATCGGCTCGATCCTCGCGATGCCGATCGCCGGCGCTCTCGCCGCGCGTACCGGCAGCCGGCGGGCGACGCGCGCGGCGTTCGCGCTCATGTGCGGGGTCACCGCGGTCGTCGCGCTGGCGCCGTCGCTCGTGGCGCTCGGGGCCCTCCTGCTCGTCTTCGGGATGGGGATGGGCTCGCTCGACGTCGGGATGAACGTGCACGGCGTGACCGTCGAGCGCGAGTACGGCCGCCCGATCTTCTCCGGCTTCCACGCCGCGTTCTCGTTCGGCGGCCTGGCCGGCGGCGCGCTCGGCGCGCTGGCGGCGCACGCGGGCCTCGACGTGCGCGTGCACCTCGCACTCGTCGGGTGCCTGTGCGCCTTGGTCGGGCTGACGTGGTCGCGGCGTTTTCTGCCCGGCTCGGCCGATGCGGTCGGCGAGCACGACCCGGTCTTCGTGCGCCCGCCCCGCACGCTCTGGGCGCTCGGCGCGCTGGCGTTCGCGTGCCTGCTGATCGAGGGCGCTTCGGCGGACTGGAGCGGCGTCTACATCAAGGACGAGCTCGGCGCCGGCGCGGGATTCGCCGCGCTGGGGTTCACCGCGTTCTCGGTGACGATGACGCTCGGGCGGCTCGTCGGCGACGGGCTGGTGGTCCGCTTCGGCAGCGTGCGGCTCGTCCGGCTCGGCGGCATCGTCGCGGGCGTGGGGTTCGGTGTCGCGCTCGCGGTCTCGGCGCCGGCGGCGGCGCTGGTGGGCTTCGCGTGCCTCGGCGCCGGCATGTCGTCGGTGATCCCGATCGTCTTCCGCGCGGCCGGGCGAACGCCCGGCATCGCGTCGAGCGTGGCGCTGTCGGCGGTCTCGAGCGTCGGCTACCTCGGCTTCGTCGCCGGGCCACCGGTGATCGGCGGCATCGCCGAGCTCGTCGGGCTGCCGAACGCGCTGGCAGTGCTCGTGCTGTTGGCTGCGCTCGTGGCGCTCCTCGCGCGCACGACCGCGCCCGCCGCCGCCGCGGCCGAGGCGGGGCCGGCCGAGGGCGGCCGCGAGCCCGTGGTGGCATGACCGTCGTGTTGTCGGACCTCGACGGCGTCCTCGTCGACTCGCAGGCCTCGATCATGCGCGCGTGGCGGCGCTGGGGGCGCGAGCACGGCGTCGAGCGCGAGGCCATCGATGCGGTTCGGCTGGGGCGGCCGACGAGCGAGATCGTCGCGGCGCTCACACCGCAGCTCGACGTGGCGGCCGAGGCGCGGGCGCTCGACCTCGGCCAGGCGGCGGACGCCGCCGACGTCGTCGCGCTGCCGGGCGCCGCCGATGTGCTCCGCGCGTTCGGGCCCAACGGCGTCGCGGTCGTGACGTCGTGCATCGCGGAGCTCGCGGAGGCGCGGCTGCGCGCGGCCGGGCTCGAGCCGCCGGCCGTCGTCGTCACGTCCGATCGGCTGCGGCGCGGCAAGCCCGATCCCGAGGGCTACGTCCTGGCCGCGCGCGAGCTCGGCGCCGACCCGGCCGCGTGCGTCGTCCTCGAGGACTCGCCGGGCGGGGTGCGCGCCGGGGTCGACGCCGGGATGCGGGTCGTCGGCGTGCTCACCACGCACGCTCCGGCGGACCTCGCCGCCGCGCACGAGCGCGTGGCGACGGTCGCCGAGTGGCTCGAGCGCCACGCGAGCGCCGCGGGCGACATCCCCGTGTAGCGGCGTTGCGCTACCTCGCACCAGCCGTGCGAGGCATCGCACGCATTGGCTACGCGATCCGCTCTGCCGGGCGTACTCCAGCTGACCGACACTTGTGCCCGGGCCACGGAGGACGGGGGAATCACGTTGCAACGGACGCCTGAGGCCGGGTTCGAGCGCCGATGAGCGAACGGATCCTCATCATCGACGACGACCCTGCGGTGCACGAGGTGAGCGGTGCCTGCCTCGAGCGCGACGGCTACATCGTCTCTTCGGCGACCGAGGGCGAGACCGGCCTCGCGCTGAGCGCGGCGCGGACGCCGGCGCTCGTCATCCTCGACCTCGGCCTCCCGGACATGCCCGGCGAGACCGTGCTGCGGGAGATCCGCCGACGCTCGCGGATGCCGATCATCGTCCTCAGCGCGAAGGGCGAGACCGAGGAGCGGGTGAGCGGTCTGAGCCTCGGCGCGGACGACTACCTGGCGAAGCCCTACAGCGCGCGGGAGCTCGTGGCCCGGGTCAAGGCGCTCCTGCGCCGCGCGAGCGGCGACCCGATGGGCCTCGACCTCCTCAGGTTCGACGACGGAGCCCTCGAGATCGACCTCGCGCGGCACGAGGTGCGGGTGGACGGCGAGCCCCGCAACCTCACGCCGACGGAGTTCGATCTCCTCATGGTCCTCGCCCAGTATCCGGGCCGGGTGTACTCGCGCGGCGAGATCGCCAGCCGGCTGCGCGGGCAGACGTTCGCCGGCGACGAGCGCGTGATCGACGTGCACATCAGGAACCTGCGCGCGAAGGTCGAGACGGAGGCCACCACCCCGCGCCGCGTGGAAACCCTCCGCGGCGTCGGCTATCGACTCGGGGTGGAGCCGTCCTGAAGCGGTGGCGGCCTCTCGGGGTGCGCGCGCATCTCGTCGGCGCAATGATCGCCGTTGCGGTGACCGGCGTCGGCGTCACCGGCGTCTTCGTCACCCGCACGGTCGATGCCGAGCTCGCGGCGTCGGCGCGCCGTGACCTGCGCCTCTCGGCCCTCAGCACCGCCCAGACCGCAGCCGCCGTCTATGTCGAGGCCGGCGGCTGGACGCCCCGCGCGATGCGCGCCCTGGACACGGTCGGGCGCTCCCGCGGGGACTCGATCGTCGTGCTCGGGACGGAGGGTCGGGCGGTGCCGGGCTCGCCGGCCCGCCGGATCGCCCCCGGCGGCATGCGCGCCGCTGTCGTCGTGCGCGGGCGACGCGTCGGGACGGTCGTCGCGGCCCATCGCGACCGCGTGGGGATCGTCGACAGCAAGCTCGCCGAGCGGATCGACGGGCTGCTCGTGCGGGCCGCGCTCTTCGCCGGGATGCTCGCGCTGCTGGTCGCACTCGGCGTAGGGCTGCGGATGGCGCGCCCGCTGCAGCGCCTCACCGAGGTCGCCGGCCGGATGGAGGCCGGCGAGCTCGACGGGTCGGCCATGAGGGCGGGCGGCAGTCGTGAGATGCGCAAGCTCGCGCGCACAATGGATCGGCTGGCGGTCGCGTTGCGGCGCCAGGACGAGGTGCGCCGGGCCACCGCGGCCGACGTCAGCCACGAGCTGCGCGGTGCGCTGGTCGGAGTCTTCACCCGCGTCGACGCCCTGCAGGAGGGGCTCGTGGACGACGAGCGCGCGACGTTCGCCCAGCTCGAGCGCGACGCGCGCCGGCTGCGCCGGCTCGTCCACGACGTGCACCGCCTCACCGAGGCGCAGCGACCCGCGCTGTTCCTCGAGAAGGGACCGTTCGCGCTCGACGGCCTCGTGCGCGAGCGCGTGGCGGCGCACGTGGAGCAGTTCCGCGCGCGCTCGATCTCGCTGACGCACGCGGTCACGCCGGCTCGCGTCGTCGGAGATCCCGAGCGGCTCGGACAGGCGCTCGACAACCTGCTCTCGAACGCCCTGCGCTACACCGATGCGGGAGGCCGGGTCGCCGTGAGCGTGGATGCGCGGGGCGGTGAAGCCAGGATCACGGTCGACGACACCGGCGTCGGCATCGCACCCGAGTACCTCGGCCGGGTCTTCGACCGCTTCTGGCGCGCGCCCGGCGCCCGTGCGCGCGCCGCCGAGGGCTCGGGCGTGGGGCTCGCCGTCGTCTCCGAGCTGGTCCGGGCCCACGGCGGAACGGTCGAGGTGTCGAGCCTGCCCGGGGACGGCACCGCGTTCCAGGTACGGCTTCCCCTCGCGGACGAACCCGCGCCGGCGAAGCCCCGCGGTGCGCTCGTCGACGCCATCTCGCGCGGCCGCGATGCGGTCGTCGACCGCCCCGGCGCCCCGCGCGTCGACGTGGATCCCGCCGTCGGCGCCTAGCGCGGCGCCGACCTTCTTCGCCTCGCCCCGGACGGTCGACGCGCGGCGCGCGCCGTGTGTCGATAAACCCGTGCGGGCCCGTCGCGGAATCCGTGGCGATTTCAGGCAGAACACCGGTGAATTTCTCGCACAGGTCAGCGTCTTTGCCGATTTTTCATGTGCGTCGCGTCGGGGTTTTCATCGCATGCCGGGATGCTCTCCGGAGCGGAGCGCTCAGGGGGAGCGCTCGGGGGAAGATCAATAGGGGGAGGGCTCTCCATGCCCGCAGCTCACCGCAACCGCGGAGTTCGCCGTCGCCGTCCGTGGCTCGGCGCGGTCCATCGGACCGTCGCCGTCATCGCCGCGTTGTTCCTGATCGCAGAGCTCGCGGCGGTCGGCGTGTCCAGCGTCAGACCGGGGAAGGCGGAGGCGGCGATCGCACCGCCGGGCGCCGGCTTCGCGCTCAACGCCAGCGATCTGAAGTTCATCCTCAAGCAGATCAAGATCGCCGAGCGCCACGCGATCACGGAGAACGGTCCGGGCCAGCCGCTCGTCGGGCCCGGCGAGTTCCAGATCGCCAATCCGATGCTGCCGTACGGCCTGCGGACGGTCGATGGCTCGGAGAACAACCTCCAGCCGGGCCAGAACACGTTCGGCGCGGTGGACCAGAAGTTCCCGCGGCTGACCGACCCCGTGTTCCGGGATGCGGAGGCCTCCGACGGCACGTTCGGCCCGCCCGGGCCGACGACCTACAAGTCGAAGCGGGGCGCGGTCATCGACTCGCAGCCGCGTGTGATCAGCAACCTGATCGTCGACCAGACCGCCACGAACCCGGCGGCGATCGAGGCGGCCGGCAACCCGCACCGCACGTTCCTGGGTGAGCCGGCGCTTCCGTGCACCGGCGAGAACCCGAACGTGCCGGAGGGCTGCACGCCCGCGCACGAGACGCTCTTCATCCCGAACGTGACCACCGACGTCGGCCTCTCGCCGCCGTACAACTCGTGGTTCACGCTGTTCGGGCAGTTCTTCGACCACGGCGTCGACCTCACGCAGAAGTCCGGCGGCACCGTCTTCGTGCCCCTCAAGGCCGACGACCCGCTCATCGCCGGGCCCGACCACATCGCCGGCAACGCCGACGACCTCCCGGCGGAGCGGCGCTTCATGGTCCTGACGCGGGCGAAGAACCAGCCCGGCCAGGACGGCGTCCTCGGCACCGCGGACGACGAGCAGAACGCGACAAACCTCGACACGCCCTGGGTCGACCAGAGCCAGACGTACACGTCGCACTCCGCCCACCAGGTCTTCCTGCGCGAGTACGTCAACAACACCGCAGGCAAGCCCGTCGCGAACGGCAAGATGCTGCGCGGCGACGACGGTGGCATGGCGACCTGGGCGAAGGTCAAGTCGCAGGCCGCGACGCTCCTCGGGTTCAAGCTCGAGGACACCGACGTCGCGAACGTCCCGCTGGTCGCCGCCGACCAGTACGGGCGCTTCCTGCGCGGCGCCAACGGTTTCCCGCAGGTCGTCACTGCCGACGGTCTCGTCGAGGGCGACCCGGCCGCCCCGAAGGCGATCCCGAGTAACGCCAAGCACATCGACCACGCGTTCCTCGACGACATCGCCCACCACGCGGTGCCGACGGGCGACCGCGACGGCGACCCGAGAACGCCGGCCACCGAGAAGCTCGACCCGGACACCGATCCGGGCACGGGCGACGACCACATCGGGACCACGTACGACGACGAGATGCTCGATGCGCACTTCGTCGCCGGCGACAGCCGCGTGAACGAGAACATCGGCCTCAGCGCGGTCCACCAGATCTTCCACTCCGAGCACAACCGCCTGGTCGACTACATCGAGAAGCTCATCACCGACCAGAGCATCGACGTGGGCGAGTGGAAGTCGGCCGACGGTGCCGGCGGATGGAACGGCGAGCGGATCTTCCAGGCCGCGCGCTTCGTGACCGAGATGGAGTACCAGCACCTGGTCTTCGAGGAGTTCGCGCGCAAGATCCAGCCGGGGATCGACCCGTTCGCCGCGGGTGAGGTCTCGGCCCAGACCGACCTCAACCCGGCGATCAAGGCCGAGTTCGCGCACGCCGTGTACCGGTTCGGGCACTCGATGCTCACCGACACGGTCTCGCGCAAGAACGTGGACGGAAGTTCCAACGACCTGCCACTCCTCGACGCGTTCCTCAACCCGCCGGCCTACAAGGACGGCGGCACCGCCGGCCCCCTCGGGCCCGAGGAGGCGGCCGGCAGCATCATCATGGGCATGACCGACCAGGTGGGCAACGAGCTCGACGAGTTCGTCACCGAGACGCTGCGAAACAACCTCCTCGGGCTGCCGCTGGACCTGCCGACGCTGAACCTGACGCGGGCCCGCGAGGCGGGTGTGCCGTCGCTGAACAACCTGCGCAAGCAGCTGTTCAGGACCACGAACGACAGCTCCCTGAAGCCGTACACCGACTGGGTGGACTTCGGGCTCAACCTCAAGCACCAGGAGTCGGTGGTCAACTTCATGGCCGCCTACGGCCGGCACCCGACCATCAAGGACGCGACGACCACGAACGCCAAGCGGACCGCCGCGCGGCTGATCTACAACAACAACCCGGCCGTCGCCGAGACGCCGACCGACGCTGCCGCGTTCGTCAACAGCACCGGCGCGTGGGTGAACACGCCCGACGGCAAGTCGATCACCGGGCTCGATGACGTCGACCTCTGGGTCGGTGGCCTGGCCGAGTCGCAGAACCTGTTCGGCGGCCTGCTGGGCTCGACGTTCAACTACGTCTTCGAGCAGCAGCTGACCGACCTACAGAACGGCGACCGCTTCTACTACCTGCACCGGACGCCGGGCCTCAACCTCCGCACGCAGCTCGAGGGCAACTCGTTCGCCGAGCTGATCATGCGCAACACGAACGCGCAGAGCCTCAAGGCCGACGTCTTCGGCACCGCGGACTGCGAGTTCGAGCTCGCCAACCTACAGGGCACGATCCCCGGCCTCATCGCCGATGATCCGGCGTCGGAGTGCGACGAGAGCCTGGTGCTCATCCGAATGGCGGACGGAACGATCCGCTACCGCCAGACGAACGCCGCCGACCCGCCCGGCCTGAACGCGCAGAGCACGTTCAACGGCACCGGCAACGACGACAAGATCCACGGCGGTGTCGACAACGACACGTTCTGGGGCAACAAGGGCAACGACCGCATCGAAGGCAACGACGGCGCGGACGTCGCGCTCGGCGGCGAGGGCAACGACGTCATCACCGACTCCGCCGGCGACGACAACCTCAAGGGCGGCGACGGCAACGACGCCATCGACGCCGGGCCGGGCCTGGACCTGATCCAGAGCGGCTTCGGCAACGACTTCGTCGACGGCGGCCTGAACGCGAACGAGACATTCGCCGGCGAGGGCGACGACTTCGTCCTCTCGGGCAACGGATCGGACGCGGTCGAGGGCGACGGCGGCGACGACTGGCAGGAGGGAGGCAACGGCAACGACCTGTTGCAGGCCGACAACGCCGCGGCCTTCTTCGAGGACCTCAACGCTCCGGGCCACGACGTCCTCATCGGCGACGGTGGCGACGACGACTACGACGGCGAGGGCGGCGACGACATCATGCTCGCCGGGCCGGGCACCGAGAAGAACGCGGGGCTGGCCGGCTTCGACTGGGTCACGCACGCTCGCGACCCGCAGGCGGCGGACGCCGACATGGACCTGAAGCTGATCGAGGAGGTCGGCGGGATCGTGACGACCCGCGACCGCTACCAGTTCGTCGAGGGCCTGTCGGGCGGCAAGCTCGACGACAGCCTGAAGGGCAACGACGTCGTGCCGGCGCCCGAGCACTCCCTCGACGCCGCGGGCAGCGCTCGGATCACCGGGCTGCGGGATCTCCTCGGGACCGATGTCACCACCTTCGCGGGCGGCGACATCATCCTCGGCGGCGCCGGCAGCGACACCATCGAGGGCCGGGCGGCCGACGACATCATCGACGGCGACAAGTGGCTGAACGTCCAGCTGCAGGTGCCGGACCTCGCGACGCCCGCCGCCGGTGACACGAAGCTGGTCGACAGCATGACCGAGGTGCGGGCGGACGTGTTCGCCGGCCGGATCGATCCGGGCGACATCAAGATCGTCCGCAAGATCGAGCCCGGTGCGCCCCGCGCCGACATCGACGCCGCGGTGTTCTCGGGCCCGCGGGCCGACTACGACATCACGCCCAACCTCAACCGGACGAGGATGACCATCGTCCATGCCCGCGGCACGGCGCTGGACGGCACCGACTCGGTGCGCAACGTCGAGCGGCTCGTGTTCTCCGACCAGACCGTGAACCTCGGTCCGGTGGCGGTGCTCGCGCCGCTGAGCCGGACGTTCGCGGCCCGGCAGATCAACACGACGGCGAGCGCGCCGCAGACGGTGGCGGTGTCCAACACGGGCACCGAGCCGCTGCACGTCTCGGGCGTCACGCTCGTCGGCAGCAACCCCGGCGACTTCGCCATCTCGAGCGACCCCTGCTCGGGCGCGACCGTCGCCGTCGGGGCCAGCTGCACGGTCGGCGTGACGTTCCGGCCGACCGCGGACGGGGCACGGTCCGCGACGCTGCGCTTCACGGACGACTCGACCACGGGCACCACGCAGGACGCCACGCTCAGCGGGACCGGCACGGTGGGACCGCCGCCGAACAACCTGCCCACGGGCCGGCCGTCGATCGGCGACAGCACGCCGCAGCCGTTCCAGCTGCTGACGGCGTCCACGGCGGGCATCGCGGACGCCGACGGGATCGCGACGGCGTTCACGTTCCAGTGGCAGCAGACCGCGCAGAACGGCGCCGGTGCGTTCACGAACGTCGCCAACGCCACGGGCGCGACGTTCAGGGTCCCGCTGCTCGGCAGCCTCGGCCGCCGGTACCAGGTCGTGGTGCGGTTCACCGACGGCGCGGGACATCAGGAGACGGTGACGTCCCTGCCGACCTCGCCGGTGTCGATCGTCGGCGGCGGGTCGGTCCCGACGGCGGCGGCGGTCGCCGCACCGGTGGCGACGCCGCTGGGCCACGCCCTCGCGCCGCGGCCCGGGACGAGCCCCCGGACGCTGCGGCCCGGCGCGCTCACGGTCTCCGCTCCGGCGGCAGCTCCGCTGAGGGTCGCCGCGACGGTTCCGGCGGGTGCGAACACGGTGCGGATCGCCGTGTTCCGGCTCACCGGCCAGTCGAAGCGCGACTCGGGGTCCCGCAGGGCAGGCGGCCGGCGGCACATCGCCACCGTGTTCCGCAAGGCCCCGAAGGCGCAGCGGTACGTGTTCCGCCTGACGGAGAAGCCGCTGCGGCGGCTGAAGCCGGGCCGCTATCAGGTCGAGGTTCGCGTCGGCGCGTCGCGCACGGCCCTCGGGCAGCCGGGCGTCCGGACGATCACGGTTCGCAAGGGCCGGGTCGCCACGGGCCACGCCTCCTAGCGGTCACGACGAGCCCGCGGCGCCGGTCGGCGCCGCGGGACAACTTCGCCACCCGAAGCGGTCGCCTCCTCGGCGGCCGCTTCGTCGTTGGCCCGTGCCCCGAGCGCTCAGCAGCGCAGCGGGGCCCCGCGCGCGTCGCCCGGGCGCGCGGGGCGGATCGCGACGAGCGCGCTGAGCGTTGCCGGCCGAGCGCCTTCGACCGACACCGAGACGGTCACGAGGCGTCCCGGCTCGGCGCGTCCGAGCCACATGCCGGCCGAGTAGCACGCGGCGCGGCGCGCGCGGCGGCCGTCGACCGGGGCGAGCGAGGCGAGCCGGCCGTCGATCGCCGCGGTGGCCAGCGGCTCGCCGTCGAAGCGCTGCCCGAGCGCGCGGGTGAACCTCATGTAGAGGGTGACCCTATGGGCCTCCTCGCGCACAAGATAGGGCGTCCCGCGCACCGCCGGAGGCGCTGGGTCGGCGGGGGGTGGCTGGGCGCCTGCAGCGGCCGGCGCGGCGAGCGCGGCAGCGGCGAGGAGGGCGGAGGCGAGGCGGCGCATGTCTTGATAACGAGGCCGGCGGGCCGGAGGTTGCAGCGGCGTAGGCTCTCGCTGCGATGGACGATCTGAGCGTGTACGAGAAGCTGACGTGCACGACGTGCCGCAAGCTCACCGCCCTGCTGGCCGAGCGCGGCATCGACGCGGAGCGCGAGCTCGTCCAGCGCCCCGTCGTCGTTCGCGGCGACCGGGCGGTCCTTGCACGACCCCTCGAGGCGGCGCGACCTGCGAGACGCTGCCGGACCTGATGCGGGCGCTCGGGTCGCGTTAGGGCGGCGCGTCCGGCCACCCGGGGTCCATCTCGAACTCCTCCTCGCCCAGCGCGAGGACGATCGGGTCCGTGCCGCCCGCGCGCGCGGTGATCGCCAGCGGCGCCTCGGGTTGGCTCGTCTCGAACTGGACCATCGCGACGTTGCGCCCGCCGAGCAGGCCGGCGAGGTCGCGGACGGCGCTCGCGAGATGGGCGACGCCGCCGGGCGGGGCGGCGATCTCGCCGGCCTCGGCGTCGACCTCGAACGGCGCCATCTGCCGCACGCTCGGCAGCCCGGCCGGCGCCGGGGCGTCGAGCTCGATCGCGTGCGGGAGGAGTACGACGCGCCCGCCGGCCTCGACCTCGGTCGGGTGCAGCCGGCGAACGTCGACGACCGCGGGTTCCTCGCCCCGCCCGCCCTCGACGACGGCGACCGCACGCAGCGCGCCCGAGCGGTGCAGGAACTCGCGCAGGAGCACGACGACCGCGTCGAGCGGGCCGACCGACGCGACGACCTCGGGGACGTCGTTCTCGCCCGTCATCGCGGGCCAGGATAGGCGCAGGCATCCGGGCGCCGCGACGCGGGTAACGCCCGTGACAACCCCACGAAAGGAGCCCTCATGGGCGACGGCACGAAGGATGACCTGAAGGGTCGCGCGAAGGAGGCCGCCGGCGATCTCACGGACGACCAGGGCCTGAAGAACGAGGGCAAGGTCGACCGGGCGACCGGCAGCGTGAAGGACGCGGTCGGGGACGCGGGCGACAAGGCGAAGGACGCCGTCAACAAGGACTGACGCGGCGCGTCAGACCTCGAGCTCGTCGGGCACGACGGACAGCGTCCGCACGTCGCCCTCGCGCACGATCTGAAGCTCGAGCGGGCGGCCGATGCGCTCCGCGGTCATGAGCCGCTGGAGGTCGTCGGCCGCCCCGAGGGGCGTCCCGTCGAGGCCGACGATCAGGTCCTCGGCGTGCAGGCCGGCCCGCGCGGCGGGCCCGTCCTCGACGACCTCGATCACCTCGAGCCCTTCGCGCCGGCCGAGCCGCGCCGCGACGCGCGGCGGCAGCGGCCGCGGGCCGACCGCGACGCCCAGCAGCGCGCGGCGGACGCGCCCGTCCGCCATCAGCGCGGCGACGATCCGGCGCGTCGCGTCGTTGATCGGCACGGCGAGGCCGAGCCCAACGCCCGCGACCGCGGTGTTGACGCCGACGACGCGGCCGCGCCCGTCGACGAGCGCCCCGCCCGAGTTGCCGGGGTTCAGCGCCGCGTCGGTCTGCACGACGTTCTCGACCATCCGCATCGGACCGCCGCGCCGCCCGACCGGAAGCGAGCGCCCGAGCGCGGACACGACGCCCGCGGTCACCGAGCCGGCGTAGCCCTGCGGATTGCCGATCGCGACGACGAGCTGGCCGACCTGCAGCTCGCCCGCGTCCCCGAGGCGCGCGGGCGCGAGGTCGCGCGCGTCGGCGCGCAGGACGGCG
>Ga0136846_1229084_pt1 | contig 20890 bp, 20 predicted proteins | sample HopSoiMetagenom2_FD_96841 | JGI IMG/M metagenome (GOLD analysis project Ga0136846, IMG submission 96841) | Grasslands soil microbial communities from Hopland, California, USA - 2 Assembly 2016 (version 4) | ecosystem: Environmental > Terrestrial > Soil > Grasslands | place: USA: Hopland...
AAAGTGCGCAACGCGCATCCCATCAAACGCGCCCATGTCCCGCGTCCGGCAGAAGGCGCGCCCGCGCTGGTGCCTGAGCCCGAGAAGTTCGACGTCAAGCACAGCCCCGGCGGCATGGTAGACGCCGAGTTCGCTGTGCAATTCCTGGTGCTGTCGCAGTCCGCGCAGCACCCCGAGCTGATCGCCAACGTCGGCAATATTTCGCTGTTGCAGCGTGCCGAAGCCGCCGGCTTGTTGCCGCCCGGAGTGGGTCAGCGCGCAGCCAGCGCTTATCGGGAATTGCGGCGGGTCCAGCACCGCGCGCGCCTGAACGAAGAACCGACCCAGGTCACCCCGCCTGCGTTGCAAGCCGAATGCGATGCCATCCAGGCGCTGTGGGTTTCCACCTTTAAGTCAATCAACTGATTTAATTCAATCATTTGTTTGATCATGTGCTTTAATGCGGGCACATGAATGCCGCCCTGCGACCCAAAACTCCCTTGCGCTTTGCCGGCCCCGAAGGCGAAGCCCGCAAACAGCGCTCTGACGGCGCGCACGCCAGGGCACACCTGCTGCACACTGCCCTGCGCCTGTTTTCTGAAAAGGGGTTTGCCAAAACCTCCATTCGCGACATCGCCCAGGCCGCGGGCGCCAATGTGGCGGCGATCAGTTATTACTTTGGCGACAAGGCCGGGCTGTACCGGGCCGTTTTCACCGAGCCCCTGGGCAGCGCCCGGGACGATATCGCGCTGTACAACCAGCCCGGTTTCACCCTGCGCCAGTCGCTGGAAGGTTTTTTCTCCGGCTTTCTGGAACCCCTGCGCCAGGGCGAGCTGGTGCAGCTGAGCACCAGGCTGCACTTTCGCGAGATGCTGGAGCCCACGGGCCTGTGGGCCGAGGAAATCGACCAGGGCATCAAGCCTGCGCATGCGGCCCTGGTGAAGGTGCTCTGCCGCCACCTGGGGCTCACCAAAGCCGACGACGACGTGCACCGGCTGGCTTTTTCCATCACCGGGCTGGCGATTCACATGTTCATCAGCCGCGAGGTGGTGGACGCGATCCGGCCCCAGCTCTTCGGTGCGCCTGATGCCGTGGAGCAGTGGGCCGCCAGCCTGGTGGCCTACGCGGAGGCGATGGTCGCCGTCGACGAAGCGCGGCGCAAGCATTCCTCTTCTGATCATCCAGCGGCCGGCCGGCCGCGCCAGAAAACTGCCCACCATGAATAAGCCTTCCCGCCTTTTGGCATTGAGACCCCTGGCCGGCGCATGCGCGCTGTTGCTGGCGGGTTGCGCCACGGTAGACCCTTCTCATCCCGCATCGCCAGCGCCGGTTCCGGCGACCTGGCAGGCGCCCTTGCCCGCTGCCGGCACGACGGCAGCACTGCCCCACGGCGGCAGCCTGGCGGGGCTGTCCCAGTGGTGGCAATTGCAGAACGATCCCTTGCTGGTGGAGCTGATCATGGCCGGCGAAGCGGTGAATCCGGACGTTTCGACGGCGCGCTCCAACATCGAACAGGCGAGGGCGTCGCGGGTGGCCTCAGACGCGGCGATGCTGCCCACGCTGGACGCCGTGGCCAGCGCCAGCCGCGGGCGCGCCGCGCCTGTGAACCGCACAACGCCGCCTGTCGCCACAACGCTGGAGGCGGGCCTGCAAGCCGCCTGGGAAATCGACCTGTTTGGCCAATACGCCGCCAGCCGGGACGCCGACCAGCAGCGCTTTGAGGGATCGCAGGCAACCTGGCACGCCGCGCGCGTTTCCGTGGCCGCCGAGATCGCCACGCAGTACTACAGCCAGCGCGCCTGCGAGAAACTGCTGGAGGTCTCGCGCGCTGACGCTGCTTCGCGCGCCGAAACCGCGCGATTGTCCGAACTGAGCACCAAGGCGGGTTTTCAGGCTCCCGCCACTGCAGCCCTGGCGCGGGCCAGCGCCGCGGAGGGCCACGCCAACGCAATCCAGCAGCGCGCCTTGTGCGACCTGGACATCAAGGCGCTGGTGGCGCTCACGGCAATCGATGAGGCCGCCTTGCGGCAAAAACTGGCCAGCAACCCCATCGACCTGACCCGGGAATCCGCTGCGCCCATCATCAGCGTGCCTGCCGAGGTGCTGGCCCAGCGGCCCGACATTTTCAACGCGGCACGCGAGGTGGACGCGGCGCAGCTGGAAGTGGGCAGCGCCCGCGCGCAGCGCTTTCCCCGCCTGAGCCTGAGCGGCTCGATCTTTACCACCAAGAGCCGCACCAGCGCCTCGACGCAGCGCTTTGATACCTGGACTGTCGGGCCGCTGCAGCTGACCATTCCGCTGTTTGACGGTGGCGCCAGCGAAGCCAATGTAGAGGCCGCCAAGGCGCGCTACGAAAATGCCGCAACACAATACCGGGCCAGTGTGCGCAAGGCCGTGCGGGAGGTCGAAGAAGCGCTGGTGAACCTGCAAAGCACCGCCGAGCGCAACGAAGACGCGCTGGTGGCGGCCCAGGGCTACCGCGCCTCATTTACCGGCACCGAAGCCCGCTACAAGAGCGGGCTGGCCAGCCTGGTGGAACTCGAAGACGCCCGCCGCACGCTGCTGGCGGCGCAAAGCGCCGTGGTGACCCTGCAGCGCGACCGGCGCAGCGCCTGGGTGGCGCTGTACCGCGCGCTGGGCGGCGGCTGGACCACCGCCGAGCCGCCCGTGCCGCCGCTGGTGTCGGATGCCAAGGCACCATTGACCCCCGCCGCCATCATGGCCCCCTGAAGCCCAAGCTACGAGCCCCGCCCTTCAAAGACTGACCGACCCATTGCACACCATGCCCACATTCAAACTCAAACCCGTTGCTATCGCTTTAATAGCTGTCCTGGCAATAGCGGCGGGGGCCACAGCCGTTTTTCTTTCAAAGTCTGAAGCGAAATCCGGCGCCAGGGACGATGCCAAGGCGAACGCCAAGCCGGCACTCACCGTCGCGACGGCCTTGCCGGTCCAGATGAGCCTGCCGGTCAAGCTCAGCGCCAACGGCAACATCACCGCCTGGCAGGAGGCCGTGATCGGCTCCGAGTCCAACGGCCTGCGGCTGGTTCAGGTGCAGGCCAATGTGGGCGACCAGGTCAAAGCCGGGCAGGTGCTGGCGGTGTTTTCGGGCGACAGCGTGCAGGCCGATACGGCCCAGGCACGCGCCAGCCTGATTGAAGCCCAGGCCAATGCGTCCGACGCCGCCGACAACGCCGCGCGCGCCCGCACCCTGGCGAACTCGGGCGCACTGAGCGAGCAGCAGATCAACCAGTACAACACGGCGGAGCAGACCGCCAAGGCGCGCGTCGAAGCGGCCAAAGCCGTGCTGGACGCCCAGCAGCTGCGCGGCAAGAACACACAGGTCCTGGCGCCCGACAGCGGCGTGATCTCAGCGCGCACCGCGACGGTCGGCTCAGTGGTGCCGCAGGGCACCGAGCTCTTCAGGCTGATACGCGGCGGGCGCCTGGAATGGCGCGCGGAGGTCACCTCCGCCGAGCTCGGCCGCATCAAGGCCGGCACGATGGCCACGGTCGTCGCGGCCAGCGGTGCGCAGCTCAAAGGCAAGGTGCGCATGATCGCTCCCAGCGTGGACCCGCAAACGCGCGCCGCGCTGGTGTATGTCGACTTGCCGGTTTCCGCCGGCATGGCGTCACCGGCAAAAGCCGGCATGTTTGCCCGGGGTGAGTTCGACCTGGGCGCCACGCCCGCACTGACCGTTCCCCAACCCGCGCTGGTGGTGCGCGACGGCTTCAACTATGTGTTCAAGCTCAATCCCGACAACCGCATCAGCCAGCTCAAGGTGCAGACCGGCCGGCTGGCCGGCGACCGGCTCGAAATCACGTCGGGCCTGGCGGCTGACGCACGCGTCATCGTCAGCGGCGCGGGCTTCCTGAACGACGGCGATCTGGTCCGCGTCAGTGATTCAACACCAAATCAGCCTCCAGCCAGCACCAGCTCTTCGCCAGTTGCTACGAAATAAGGAGCACTCCAGATGAACGTCTCCTCATGGTCGATCAAAAACCCCATCCCGGCGGTCATGCTGTTCGTGCTGCTGACCTTTGCCGGCATGCTGTCCTTCAAGGCGATGAAGGTGCAGAACTTTCCCGACATCGACCTGCCGACGGTGACGGTGTCCGCCTCGCTGCCGGGCGCCGCCCCGGCGCAGCTTGAAACGGAAGTGGCCCGCAAGCTTGAAAATTCCATCGCGACGGTACAGGGCCTCAAACACATCTACACCAAGGTGCAGGACGGCGGGGCGACCATCACCGCCGAGTTCCGGCTTGAAAAGCCGGTGCAGGAGGCGGTTGACGACGTGCGGGCCGCCGTGGCCAAGGTGCGCAGCGAATTGCCGGCCGACGTGCGCGAACCCGTCGTCACCAAGATGGACCTGGCCAACCAGCCGGTGCTGGCCTTCACCATCCGTTCGCCGCGCATGGATGAAGAGGCCCTTTCCTGGTTTGTCGACAACGACATTTCCCGCAAGTTGCTGTCCGTGCGCGGCGTGGGCGCCGTCAACCGCGTAGGCGGCGTTTCGCGCGAAGTGCGTATCGCACTGGACCCGTCCCGCCTGCAGGCGCTGGGCGCGACGGCTGCCGACATTTCACGCCAGCTGCGCCAGGTGCAAACCGAGAGCGCCGGCGGACGCGCCGACCTGGGCGGCAGCGAGCAGCCCATCCGCACGCTGGCCACCGTCAAATCGGCCGCGGAGCTCGGCAGCATGGAACTGGCGCTGAGCGATGGCCGGCGCATCCGGCTCGACCAGGTAGCCACCGTGAGCGACACCACGGCCGAGCCGCGTGCCGCCGCCTTGCTGGACGGCAAGCCGGTCGTGGGCTTTGAGGTCTCGCGCAGCCGTGGTGAAAGCGAGGTCTCTGTGGGCGCCTCCGTGCAGAAGGCGCTGGCCGAACTCAAGCAGCAGCACCCCGACGTGGAGCTCACCGAGGCGTTCAACTTCGTGCAGCCCGTGCAGGAGGAATACGACGGCTCCATGCACCTGCTCTATGAGGGCGGCATCCTGGCCGTGCTGGTGGTGTGGCTCTTCCTGCGCGACTGGCGCGCGACCTTCGTCTCCGCCGTGGCGCTGCCGCTGTCGGTGATTCCCGCCTTCATCGGCATGCACATGCTGGGTTTTTCCATCAACGTGATCACGCTGCTGGCGCTGTCGCTGGTGATCGGTATCCTGGTCGACGACGCCATCGTGGAAGTCGAGAACATCGTGCGCCACCTGCGCATGGGGAAAACGCCCTACCAGGCCGCTATGGAGGCGGCCGATGAGATCGGCCTGGCGGTGGTTGCCACCACCTTCACACTCATCGCCGTGTTTTTGCCAACCGCCTTCATGAGCGGCGTGGCCGGCAAGTTCTTCAAGCAGTTCGGCTGGACGGCGTCGCTGGCGGTGTTCGCCTCGCTGGTGGTGGCGCGGGTGCTCACGCCCATGATGGCGGCCTATATCCTCAAGCCCGTGGTGGGCACACACAGCGACCCGACGTGGATGAAGTGGTACATGCGGGCGGCCACCTGGTCCATGCGGCACCGCGTGAAAACCATGGTCATGGCCACGCTGTTTTTCTTCGGTTCGGTGGCATTGATTCCCCTGCTGCCCACGGGCTTCATCCCGCCCGACGACAACTCGCAGACCCAGGTCTACCTGGAACTGCCGCCTGGCGCCACGCTGGCGCAAACCCGGGCATCGGCAGAACACGCACGGCGGCTCATCAGCAAGGTGGAGCATGTGAAAAGCGTCTACACCACCATAGGCGGCGGCGCTGCCGGCGGCGACCCGTTTGCCATGCAAGGCGCCGCGGAAACCCGCAAGGCCACGCTGACGGTGCTGCTGGACGAGCGCAGCGAACGGCCGCGCAAACAAGGCATCGAAAACAAGATGCGCGCCGCGCTGGAGGCCTTGCCGGGCGTGCGCAGCAAGGTGGGCCTGGGCGGCTCGGGTGAGGCTTACATCCTGATGCTGACGGCCGAGGATTCCAACGCCCTGCAGACAGCGGCGCTCGCCGTCGAAAAAGACCTGCGCACCATCCCCGGCCTGGGCAATATCTCATCGAGCGCCAGCCTGGTGAGGCCCGAGATCGCCATCAAGCCGGACTTCGCGCGCGCCGCCGACCTGGGCGTGACCAGCGCGGCCATGGGCGAGACGCTGCGCATTGCCACCGTCGGTGATTACGAAGAATCGCTGCCCAAGCTGAACCTGTCGCAGCGCCAGGTGCCCATCGTCGTGAAGCTCGACGATGCCGCGCGCAAAGACCTGAGCGTGCTAGAGCGGCTGGCGGTGCCCAGCGTGAAACCCGGCGTGGGGCCGGTCATGCTGGGGCAGGTCGCCACGCTGGAAGTGACAGGCGGGCCGGCCATCATCGACCGCTATGACCGCTCGCGGAATGTGAAGTTTGAAATCGAACTCTCGGGGCGTGCGCTGGGCGACATCACCGAAGAGGTCAAACTGCTGCCGGCCATCAAGAACCTCCCTGCGGGCGTGAGAGTGGTGGAAGTCGGCGACGCCGAGGTGATGGGCGAGCTGTTTGCCAGCTTTGGCCTGGCCATGCTGACCGGCGTGCTCTGCATCTACATCGTGCTGGTGCTGCTGTTCAAAGACTTCCTGCACCCGGTGACGATTCTTGCCGCCTTGCCGCTCTCATTGGGCGGCGCCTTTGTGGGCCTGCTGATCGCGCAAAAGAGCTTTTCCATGCCCTCGCTTATCGGCCTGATCATGCTGATGGGCATTGCCACCAAGAACTCCATCCTGCTGGTCGAATATGCCATCGTCGCGCGGCGGGACCACAACCTGTCGCGCTGGGACGCGTTGCTCGACGCCTGCCACAAGCGGGCGCGCCCCATCATCATGACCACGCTGGCTATGGGCGCCGGCATGATGCCGATCGCCCTGGGCCTCGGCGCGGCGGACTCGAGCTTTCGCTCGCCAATGTCGATTGCCGTGATCGGCGGCCTGATCACCTCCACCGTACTCAGCTTGCTGGTGGTGCCGGCGGTGTTCACCTACATCGACGATCTTGAGCACCTGATCAAGCGCATCACGGCCCGGCTGCGCGGCCGGCATGGCGGCGGCAAAACCCCGGAAAAAGCCGCGGAAATCCCCGCCGCGCAGCCCTCCACTGAATAGAGGGGTGCTGCGGCGCAAAGAAAAGCGCTGCAGCCGTGCAGTTTTACGGGGATTTGAAGGGATTTAGACGCTTGCACCCACATGGGTTTTGGTGGCCGGCAACATTGGCTGGCTTATACTCCTGGGTTCAGCTTTACATTTCTTAACATGTCAAAACGCGTACTGCTTTCGGGCGCAACCGGCCTGATTGGCGGCGAGTTGATGCTTCTTCTGGCCGCGCGCGGCGTCTACAGCACAGCTGTGGTGCGCGCCGCCGATTCGAACCAGGCCCGTACCCGCCTCCTGGAGCGCCTTCAAAAGAGCGTTCTGTGGAAACCTGAATTTGCCGATATGGTGTCGGCCGAGGCGGGCGACGTGATCGAGCCCAATTTCGGCCTGAGCACGGCGGTTCTGCAATCGGCCGACGTGATATTGCACTCGGCCGCCAGCACTTCTTTCAAGCCCGGCGCTGGGGTTTACCCTATCAACATCAAGGCCGCCGAGAATTTCTCCGCCATCCTCAAGAACCTGACGCCCTCCCAGCGCGGTTTTTTCGTCGGCACGGCGGCCGTGACCACCGAGCCGCGCGGCGTGATCACCGAAGACATGCCCTTTGCCGGCTACGCCAACGACTACATCCGGTCCAAGCGCGACGCTGAAACGCTGCTGCGCGCCAGTGGCAACCCTTTTGTCAGCCTGCGCCCCGGCATCGTGCTGTCGCGCGGCATTGATGACGCCAAGTTGTCGCGCAACATGCTGTGGTCGATTCCGGTGATGGCAGAACTGGGTGATGTGCCCCTGGATCCCATGGCCAAACTGGATTTCGCGCCCGTGGATTTCATCGCAAGCGCTTTTGCCGAGATGCTGCTCAAGGACAAGCTGGCACACGACTGCTATCACGTGTCAACGGGTGAAGACTCCATGACGTTCAAAGTACTGGCCGATGAATTGACGGCCACGATGCCGGGCATCGGCAAGCTGGTGATGCGGGGCCGCGACTTTGTGCCGACACCCAAATTCGCCCGCCAACGATGGATGTTCGACGCACTGCAGCCTTACCTGCCTTTTTTGACAGCCGACGCAGTGTTCAGCAACGCCCGGCTGCGCGCAGAAATCGGTGCAGCGGCCATTGCGCCCGCACCGATCAGCTATCTTGGAGAGTTATTGGGGACGTTCAGCCTGTCGGACGCTGTCCGGCAGATGTACACCCCTTGAGGCACAAAAACAACGCCATCGCTTTTGTAAAATGACCTTGAGGCTTGAACGATAGCCAATAGTCAGCTTGCCGTGGCGATGGTGGGACAATGACGCTTTGAATACACATGTACTGGTTGGGTGATGAATTCTGATTTGATTAATCTTTTTGCCGAGACGTTTGGCATCAGCGAAGAAAAACTGCTGCCGGATGCGACGCTGGAGAGCCTCGGGCTGGACTCGCTGGCAGTCATCGAATTTCTGTTCCAGATCGAAGACCAGTTCGGCATCCAGATCCCTGACCAGGCCAACCCGCCCCGCACACTTGCGGAAATGGTCCAGTTGATCGAGCCTTTGCTGCCGTCGGGCAAACCTGCCGCCTAAGCCCTGACGGGGCTCTTCAGGATACCCATGCGTCGCGTTGCCATTACGGGTCTGGGCGTCATCTCCGCCGTCGGCACCGGCACCTCCGCATTCTTTCAGGCCCTGCTTTCGGCCCGCTCCGGCATCCGGGCCGTCGACATTCCGTTTCCCACCGGCCCCGAAAGCGTGCTCGCCGGTTCGATCGACTTCGATCCCGACCCTCATTTCCCGCGTGCCCGCCTGCTGACCATGGACCGCGTCAGCCAGTTTGCGCTGGTGGCGGGCCGGGAGGCCATGGCGCAAGCCGGGCTGAGTGCGGAACCCGGCGCCTTGCCCAGCGGCCTCGCACCGGAGCGCTTTGGCGTATCGCTGGGCACGGGTAGCGGCGGTGCCGGCTCCACCGAAGCGGCGTACACCGCCCTGCTTGAGCAAAAGGTCGCGCGCCTGCGCCCCATGACGGTCGTGCTGGCCATGAACAACGCCATCGCCGCCCACGTATCCATGGAGTTCGGCCTCAAGGGACCGAGCAGCACCGTTTCCAACGCCTGCGCATCATCGGCCACTTCCATCGGCGAGGCCTTCAGGCAAATCCGCCACGGCTACGCCGACGCCATGCTGGCCGGCGGCTCGGAGGCACTGCTCAACCGCGGCACCATCAAGGCCTGGCAGGCCATGCACACGCTGGCCAAACCCCACGCGGGCGGCGCCGAAACATCATGCCGGCCGTTCTCTGTCGACCGGACCGGCCTGGTGCTGGCCGAAGGCGCCGCCATGCTCGTCCTGGAAGAGTGGGAGAGCGCCAAACGGCGCGGCGCCAACATCCTGGCTGAACTTTGCGGCTATGCCTCGACCACCGACGCGCACCACCTGACGCAGCCCGACGCCCAAGGCCAGGCGCGCGCGATGACGCTCGCGCTGGAAGATGCGAAGCTGCAGACATCCGACATCGGTTACCTCAACGCCCACGGCACCGCGACCGATGTCGGCGATGTGGTTGAGACCAACGCCATCAAGCTGGCCTTCCAGGACCTGGCCGCACGCCTGCCCATCAGCTCGAGCAAAGGCGTACACGGGCACGCCATGGGCGCAGCGGGCGCCATGGAATTCATCGCGAGCGTGATGACCCTGCGCGCCGGGCAGCTGCCGCCAACGGCCTTTCTTGAAAACCCCGACCCGCGCTGCGACCTCGACTATGTGCCGCTGACACCGCGGGACGCCAAAGGCCTGCGCGCGGTGATGTCGAACTCGTTTGCCTTTGGCGGCTCCAATGCCGTGCTGATCGCCAAGTCGGCCTGAAGTCTTGCGGAAATCCGGTTCTAGGTCGACCGGATTTTCTTCACCAACGCCGTTGTTGAATACCCGTCCACAAACGGGATGGACTGCGCCTTGCCGCCGTAGGCCTTGACCACCGCCGTTTCGGCGAGCTTGTCCATGTCGTAGTCGCCGCCCTTGACCAGCAGGTCGGGCTGCAATTCAGAGATCAATTCCAGCGGTGTGTCCTCGTCAAACCAGGTAACCAGGCTCACCGATTCCAGCGCCGCCATCATGATGGCGCGGTCCTGCTCGTTATTGAGAGGCCGGTCCGGACCTTTACCCAGCCGCCGGGCCGACGCATCGGTGTTCAGCGCCACCACCAGGCTGCCGCCCAGCGCGCGCGCATGGGCCAGGTAAGTGGCATGTCCCCTGTGCAAAACGTCAAATACGCCGTTGGTGAAGACGATGGGCCGGGGCAGCGTGGCCAGGCGCTGCGGCGCCTCCTCGCGAGTCACGATTTTTTGGAGGAATTCAGGGGGCTGGGGAAGTAGGGGCTCGCTGGGCATCACGCCACTTTACCGGAAGGCCTGGGCCACGATCTCAACCAGCAGGCCGCCGTCAAGCTGCGCACCCACCACGGCGCGTTGCGGCCAGGCGGCGCTGTCGTCGCCAATCCACTGCCGCCAGACCGGGTCCAATTGCTTTTTGTATTGGAGGTCGGCCAGAAAAATCTGCAAACTCAGCAGATTGGCACGTGAAGCACCGACATGCACGAGGTGCTCGTCGAGCATCGCCAGCGTTTGCGCCAGTTGCCCGGCGAAGTCCAGCGATGCATCGCTGGCATTGGCCACCGCAAACACCTGCGCGCCACGCGCCACGACGCGGCTTCGGCCGCCTGCCGAGCTAGGCCAGCGGATGTCTTCCATCAGGCCCCGGCGGGTGCCGGCTTGGCGGCGACGGTCGCCGCGAGCTCTTTGCTGACCTCCTTGCGGTAGCGGTTCAGCTCCTGCACGGTCTTGAAGCTCTGGTTCATCAGCAGGCTCAGGTTGTGCAGGATGCGCTCGACCACTTTGCCTTCCCACACCGCATCAAACTTGATTTGTGTGTCGAGCCAGTGCTCCAGCCACTCGGGGTTGGGCAGGCGGCTCTGGATGGTGTCGCGCGGGAACAGGTTTTTGTTCACGTGCAGGTTGGTCGGGTGCAGGGCCTGCGCCGTGCGGCGCGCGCTGGCCATCAGCACGCCCACCTTGGTGAAGGCCGATTTGGCTTCGTTGCCGAAGTTGTTGATGGCGCGCTTCATGTAGCGCAGGTAGGCGCCGCCATGGCGCGCCTCGTCCTGGCTCAGCTGGGTGTAGATCTGCTTGATGACCGGCTCGGTATGCCATTCGCTGGCACGGCGGTACCAGTGGTTCAGGCGGATCTCGCCACAAAAATGCAGCATCAGGGTTTCCAGCGCAGGCGCCGGCTCAAACTCAAAACGTACTTCGTGCAGCTCTTTTTCCGTAGGGGCCAGATCGGGACGGAAGCGCTTGAGGTATTCCATCAGCACCAGCGAGTGCTTTTGCTCTTCGAAGAACCAGATGGACATAAAGGCCGAGAAGTCGCTGTCGTCCTTGTTGTCGCGCAGGAACATTTCCGTGGCCGGCAGCGCAGACCATTCGGTGATGGCGTTCATCTTGATGGTCTGGGCTTGCTCGTCGGTCAGCTTGGCCGGGTCAAAACTGGCCCAGGGAATGTCTTTGTCCATGTCCCAGCGGACGGATTCAAGTTGTTTGAACAGTTCGGGGTAAAGCATATGAACTCCTTCGCAATCGTATACGCAGATAAATCTGCCTCGGATGCCCTCCCGGTGCATCCTGGGTACTAGAGGGATTTTAGGCGGGGAATGTGACAACTTGCGACTTGACGGCAAATTACCGGCAAATCGGGATATTTCGCCCCTCATTCCGGCATGTTCACCTACCTCGGCCGCCAGCTCAGTGGCGGCTCCCCGGCGGAAGGGAAGTTGAATCCAGCCAGCGGCGCGATGCGTATTCCCTGGGCAGCCCAAGCCTCGCCCGGCTTGTGCCAAGACCCCAAGAACGACAAAATGAAATACGCCTTCCCCCTAACCGTCCGCGAGTCCAACCATGCCTGCCTGCACGCCCCAAAACCTTCTGATGAGCCTGCTGTGTTGCGGTGCCCTGATGGCAGCCCAGCCGGGCGCCCTTGCCGCCACTCCCGCCAGCCCGGCGCCAGCAGCGTGCCCCAGCCTGTTGCAACAGGACTTTTTGCGGCTGCAGGACGAAAAACCCCAGTCGCTCTGCCAGTACAGCGGCAAAGTGGTGGTCGTGGTCAACACGGCCAGCTTTTGCGGCTTCACAGGCCAATACAAGGGGCTGGAAGCGCTGCATGCCAAATACCAGGACCAGGGCCTGGTGGTGCTGGGCTTTCCGTCCAACGACTTTTCGCAGGAAACCGGCAGCAACAAGGAAATAGCCGATTTTTGCGAGAACACTTTTGGCGTGAAATTCCCCATGTTCACCAAAACCAGCGTCACGGGCAAGGACGCCAATCCGCTCTTCAAGCAACTGGCGGCCAAGACGGGCACGACGCCGCGCTGGAACTTCTACAAGTACGTCATCGCGCGGGACGGAACCAGCGTCACCAGCTTCAATTCCATGGCCGACCCAGCCAGCGGTGCCCTGCTCAAAGAGATCGAAAAACAGCTGGCTGCCAAGCCGCCCCGTTAACAGGAACGCCGTTAACAAAAATTTACCTGAGGGGCCTTTTATTTCAGGGAACTACCCCTCAGTTGTGCTCTCATACATTGGCAAGCGCGACAGGCTTTAACCGGCCGCGCTGCCAAGAAAACAGTTTCATTGTTGCGAAGCCTTCTGAGCCGATCAGGTTCAGTTGCAATCCCGGGGCGCTCCTCCTCCTCCCTCCCTCCCTCGTTCGCGCCGGGGCGCTTCGCAGCATTTTTATATTCCAGCCTGCAGGGGCCTGCGCATGAGCAGCGCGCCCTTGCGTGTGGCGGTCATCGGCTCCGGCATTTCCGGGCTCGCCGTGGCCCACAGCCTGCACGGCCAGGCCGACGTCACCCTGTTTGAAGCAGGCGGCTACTTTGGCGGCCATACCCACACGGTCGACATTACCCTGCCCACCCCCGGCGGGCTGGTCACGCACGGCGTGGACACCGGCTTTCTGGTCTTCAACGAACGCACCTATCCGCGCCTCATCAAGCTGCTGTCCGAACTCGGCGTCGAAACAGCGCGCTCCGACATGTCGTTTTCCGTCAAGGTGCCGGGCGCAGGCCGCAACGGCGCCGGCCTGGAATGGAGCGGCTCCAGCCTGAACACGGTCTTTGCCCAGCGCGGCAACCTGGCCAGCTGGAAATTCCTGCGCATGCTGGGCGACATCGTGCGCTTCAACCGCATCACCACCCGGCTGGCTGAATCAGGCGCCGAGGCGGCCATGGCCCAGCCGCTGGGCGATTTTCTGGAAGAGCAATGGTTTTCAGCCGAGTTCCGCGACTGGTACTTCCTGCCCATGATGGGCTGCATCTGGTCCAGCCCGACCGACCAGATGCTGCAGTTCCCGGTGGCCACCATGATCCGGTTTTGCCACAACCACGGCCTGCTGCAGATCACCGACCGGCCGCAGTGGTGGACGGTGCAAGGCGGCGCCCGCCACTATGTCGAAAAAATCATCGCCCGCATCGGCGACAAGCGGCTGAACACCCCCGTACGCCGCATTGAGCGTGACGCAGCTGGCGTGAGCGTGATCACCGACAGCGGCGCCGAACGGTTTGACAAGGTCGTGCTGGCCGCGCATTCAGACGAATCGCTGGCCCTGCTGGACGCGCCGAGTGACACCGAACGCAAAGTGCTGGGAGCCATCCGCTACCAGCCCAACCGCGCAGTGCTGCACACCGACCCCTCGGTGCTGCCCCGTGAAAAGCTGGCCTGGGCCGCCTGGAACTACGAACGCGCCCCGCAGAACCTGCCGGCCGGCAACCAGGAATCCCCCCGGGTTTGCCTGCACTACCTGCTGAACATGCTGCAGCCCCTTCCCTTTTTGCAACCCGTGCTGGTGTCGCTGAATCCGGTCCGGGAGATCCCACGTAAACACATCATGGGTGAATTTGACTACGCACATCCGGTGTTCGACCTGGCGGCCATACGCGCGCAGCGGGATGTTCCTGCCCTGCAAGGCCAATTCCACACCTATTTCTGCGGTGCCTGGACGGGCTACGGCTTTCATGAAGACGGCCTGAAGTCCGGCCTGGAGGCCGCGCGCCTGCTGCTGCAGGGCGCAGGAGCCGCCATATGACAGCAGACGCACCCCAGCCACTGATCGGCTTCGGCCAGGTCCGCCACACGCGGCTGCGCCCGGCGCGCAATGCGTTTGAATACCCGACCTGCTTTCTCATGCTGCCCATGCGCAGCCTCAAGCAGCACGGCAGCGGCGCGCTGGCCCGCAACCGCCCGGCGGCCATCAGCTTTTTTGACAAAGACCACGGCGACGGCGGCGATGATGCCTTGGCCTGGCTGGACGCCTTGCTGCTGCGCGAAGGCGTGGAAGACGCCGCCGGTGAAGTCTGGCTGCATGCCTACCCGCGGGTGCTGGGCTACGCTTTCAAGCCGGTGAGCTTCTGGTACTGCCACCGCACCGACGGCGCCCTGCGCGCCATCGTGGTCGAGGTCAACAACACCTTTGGCGAACGCCACTGCTACCTGCTCGACTCTCCGCAGTACGGCCAGGAGCTCAGGGCAAACAAGGTGTTTCACGTCTCGCCGTTTTGCACACTGGAAGGCGGTTATCGCTTTCGCTTTCTGCACATCGACAACGACGGGCTGAAAAAAACCGTCGCCCGCATCGACTACGACGATGAAGCCGGCCCGCTGCTCGAAACCAGCGTCAACGGAACGCTGGAACCCATCACCGCCGCCAGCCTGCGCAAGGCCGTGTGGGGCCATCCGGCGATGACGCTGGCGGTGATCGCGCGCATCCATTGGCAGGCCTTGAAGCTGTGGCTCAAGCGCGTGCCCTTTGTCAGAAAACCCAAACCTCCAGAAATCTTTGTGACGCGATGAACACACTCAACACCTCCTCCGCCGCGCAAACATTCGCCATGCCGGGCGACGCACCCAGTGCAGCCCGCACCGCCCTGAAGATGCTGCTGCGCCTGAAACACGGCACGCTGACGGTGCGCCTGCCCGACGGCTCGCTGCAGCGCTTTGGCTCGGGCGAGGCACCCACCGCCAGCCTGCACCTGCACAACTGGAAACCCTGCAGCGCGGCGCTGCGATCAGGCGACATCGGCTTTGCCGAGAGCTATATCGCCGGCGACTGGACGACCCCGCACCTGACCGAGTTGCTGCAGGTGTTCATCCTCAATCGCAAGGAAGTCGAGGACGTGATCTACGGCAGCTGGCTGGGCCGTTTTGTCTACCGCATCAAGCATCTGCTGAACCGCAACACCAAAGCCAACAGCCAGAAAAATATCCACGCCCACTACGACCTGGGCAATGCCTTTTATGAACTCTGGCTGGACGGCACGATGAACTACTCATCGGCCATTTTTGCCACGCCTGACACCCCGATGGAAGAAGCCCAGCACGCCAAAGTGCGCCGGGCGCTGGACATGACGCACGTCAAGCCTGGCGACCGCGTGCTCGAGATCGGTTGCGGCTGGGGTGCACTTGCCGAGATGGCCACGGCTGAATTCAAGGCCTCGCTGGTCGGCGTCACCCTCAGCACCGAACAACTCGAATGGGCCCGGCAGCGCATGGCGCGCCTGGGCACCACGCCACTGGCCGACCTGCGCCTGCAGGACTACCGCGACATCGGCAAGACCACGCCAGACGAGCCCTTTGACGCTATCTGCTCCATCGAAATGGTGGAGGCGGTGGGCCGCGAATACTGGCCTGAATACTTCCAGACCGTTCACCGCCTGCTCAAGCCCGGCGGCCACGCCTGCATCCAGAGCATCGTGATCGCCGACGAGCTGTGGGAACGCTACATAGGCTCCACCGACTTCATCCAGCAGTACATCTTTCCGGGTGGTTGCCTGCCTTGCCCGCGCGAGTTCCGTGCGCAGGCCGAAGCGGCCGGCTTCGAGGTGGTCGACGAATTTGCTTTCGGCCAGGACTATGCGCGCACGCTCAAACTCTGGCGCGACGACTTCATGGCGCAGGAGTCGCGCGTGCTGCAACTGGGTTTTGACAAAAGGTTCATCCGCATATGGGAGTTTTACCTGTGCTACTGCGAAGCCGCATTCGCCGAAGCGAACACCAGCGTTGTGCAGTTCACGCTGCGCAAGCGCTGAAACGCGCGGCCGCAATCGCCGGCCTGCTGCTCGTGTTTTTCACCGGCGCGGCGCTGGCGCAATCGCCCGCGCCCGGCTCCAACACGCCTGTGGTTACCTCCACCGATGCTGACCCGTCCGACATCCGCCCCGAACTGAAAGAGGCGCTGCCGCAAGGCCGCCTCATTGGCAAGGGCCGCCTCACCGTGTGGGGCTTTCAGGTCTACGACGCGCGGCTGTGGGTGCCCGCCGGCTTTGGCGCGGGCAGCTACACCAGCCAGCCACTGGCGCTGGAGCTGGCCTACCTGCGCGCCTTTGACGCAGTGGGCGTGGCCGACCGCTCATTGAAGGAAATGGCCCGCAGCGTGGCCATCAGCGACGCGCAGGCGGCCCAGTGGAAAGCCGAGATGCTGCGCGTGATTCCCGATGTCAAAAAAGGCGACCGCATCATGGGCGTGCACCGCCCCGGCGTGGGCGCGGCCTTCTGGGTGAACGGCAAAGCGAATGGCGAAATCCGGGACGCGGAGTTCGCCAGACTGTTTTTCGGCATCTGGCTGTCGGCCAAAACCTCTGAGCCCAAATTGCGCGACACACTGCTTGGCGGAGCCGGCGGGTGACATCGCCGCACACGCCAGCAAACGCTGAGGCCTTCGGCCCGCGCAACGGCCTGGCCTATGGCCTGCTGGGCCTGCCGCTGGCGTTTGTGGCGCTGCCGCTTTACGTCATCTTGCCCAACCACTACGCGCGCGAGTTCGGCGTGCCGCTGGCCACGCTGGGTGCGATTTTGCTGGGCGCGCGATTGTTCGATGCCTTCATCGACCCGCTGCTGGGCCGCCTGAGTGACCGGCTGTTTGCACGCTCGGCCCGCGCGGTGCTGGCGCTGGGCGCGGGCGCCGCGCTGCTGCTGGCGCTCGGCTTTTTCTTGCTGTTCTTTCCGCCGGTGACAGACCCCGCAGCGCTGACTGCCTGGGCCGCAGTGATGTTGGTACTGACCTATGCGGCCTACAGCACGCTCAGCATTTCCCACCAGTCCTGGGGCGCGATGCTGGGTGGCAATGAGGCCGAGCGCAGCCGCATCGTCGCCTGGCGCGAAGGGCTGGGGCTGGCCGGCGTGGTGCTGGCTTCGGTCACGCCTGTGGCCCTGGGTTTGCCGGTCACCACCGCCGTCTTTTTCGTCGCGCTGGCCGCAGGCTGGCTGGCCTGGTCGCGCGCGGTGCGGCCTGTGGCGCGCGCGCATGCCGAAGCCGCCGGACCTTCAGCCATCTGGCTGCCCTTCAAGTCGGCCGCTTTTTGCCGCCTGCTGGCGGTGTTCATGCTCAACGGCATTGCCAGCGCCGTACCCGCCACGCTGGTGCTGTTTTTCATTCAGGACCGCCTGCAGGCGCCGCGGCAGATGGAGCCGCTGTTTCTGGGCAGCTATTTCCTCGCAGCGGCGCTGTCCATGCCGCTGTGGCTGGCCGTCGTCAAACGCCTGGGACTGGCGCGCACCTGGCTGGCCGGCATGCTGCTGGCGATAGCCGTGTTTGCCTGGGCCACGCAGCTGGGTGCGGGGCAGGTAGCTGCTTTCACCGTGGTGTGCGCGCTCTCGGGCGTGGCGCTGGGCACGGACCTGGCATTGCCGGGTGCGCTGCTGGCCGGCGTGGTGCAGGCCAACGGGCAATCGGGCCGGTCTGAAGGCGCGTACTTCGGCTGGTGGAATTTCGCGACCAAACTCAACCTGGCGCTGGCCGCCGGGCTGGCCTTGCCGCTGCTGGGCGTGTTCGGCTATGCGCCGGGCGTGCGCGACACGGCCGCGCTCGATGCACTGGTGATCGCTTACTGCGTGCTGCCCTGCGTGCTCAAGCTCGCGGCAGCGGCGGGCCTGTACTTTTTCATTCTTCCCTCGTCTCCTTCTTCTGCTTCACCCGTACCTGAAAGCGTCTTGCCATGAACCTTGCTTCACACCGCCTGGCCGCCCTGGGCTCAGCCCTGCTGCTCTGCGCCGCGCTGGCTGCCTGCAGCAGCCCGCAGGTCAACGACTATGCCGCCGAACAACCTGTGCTGGACCTACGCCAATACTTCAACGGCACGGTAGATGCCTACGGCGTCTTCACCGACCGATCCGGCAAAGTCGTCAAACGCTTCACGGTGGTGATGACCTGCACCTGGCAAGGTCCGCCGGGCGCGGAAACCGGAGTGCTCGACGAAGCGTTCAGCTACTCGGACGGCACCAAGGAACGCCGTGTCTGGACGCTCAAGCGCGGTGAGGGCGGCCGCTACATCGGGACCGCGGCCGACGTGGCGGGCGAGGCGATTGGCGAAGAAAAGGGCAACGTGTTTCGCTGGGGCTACACCTTGAGACTGCCGGTCGATAGAAAGGTGATCGAGGTGCAGTTTGATGACTGGATGTATTTGATGAACAACAAGGTCATGCTGAACAAGGCAAAGATGAGCAAATTCGGTTTCGGGCTGGGCGAAGTGACGCTGTCATTCGTCAGACGCTGACATGCCGGAGCTTCGGTATTTTTACGCATCAAATCGACCTCCAGCCCAATCAGCGCATTGACTAGTAGCTCCTGAATTGATAGCAAGCATCAACCCATAACCATCGCAGATTGACCCACCATGCCCCTGAATCCCCCCATCACTCAATGGCGCGGCAAAACCGTCTGGCTGGTCGGCGCGTCCAGCGGCATCGGGCTGGCCACGGCTGAGGCACTGCATGCCCAAGGCGCGCGCGTATTTGTCTCGGCGCGCAACGCGGCGGCGCTGCAAGCCTTCGCCGCGGCGCATCCCGGCGCCACCAGCCTGCCACTGGACGTGACCGACCACGCGGCGGTAATGGCAGCCGCACAACTCGTGCTCACCGCCGGCCCCCTGGACCTGCTGATGTATTGCGCCGGCTACTACCAACCGCAGCGCGCCACCGGCTACAAGCTGGCCGACATGCTGCGGCACGACGACATCAACTACCGCGGCGCGCTGCACGTGCTGGACGCGGTGTTGCCCAACCTCCTGGCGCGCAAAGCCGGCCACATCAGCCTCATCAGCAGCGTGGCGGGTTACGGCGGCCTGCCGCAAAGCCTGGCGTATGGCCCGACCAAGGCGGCGTTGAACAACCTGGCCGAGACGCTCTACATGGACATCAAAGACAGCCACATCGGCGTGAGCCTGGTCTGCCCGGGTTTTGTCGAAACGCCACTGACGGCCACCAACAACTTCAGCATGCCGGCGCTGATCACGCCCGCGCAGGCGGCAGCAGCAATCTTGCAAGGCTGGGAAGCGGGGCGCTTTGACATTCACTTCCCCAAACGCTTCACCCTCTGGATGAAAGCGCTGCGCCTGTTGCCCTACCCGGCCTACTTCGCGGCCGTGCGCAAATTCACCGGGCTGTAAGCTCTGGCCTTATGAACGAGCCCGACCTATCCAGCGCATCCAACGCGCGCGCGGCAGCGGCACGCATCGCCGCCTTTTACGAGACGCTAAGCCCCCAAAGCCTGGCTCAACTCGATGCGTTTTACACGCCCAATGCCTGGTTCAAGGACCCGTTCAATGAAGTGCGTGGATTGGAAGAGTTGCGCGCCATCTTCAGCCACATGTATGAAGCGCTGGATCAACCCCGCTTTGTCGTCACAGGCAATCTGGTCGACGGCGACCAGTGCTTCCTGACCTGGAACTTCGAGTTCCGCTTCAAGACCTTCGACAAGAACGCCCTGCAAACCGTGCGCGGCGGCTCACACCTGAAGTTCACCGCAGGCGGTTTGGTGGACTACCACCGCGACTACTGGGACGCGGCCGAGGAGCTGTATGAAAAGCTGCCGTGGGTGGGCGGGTTGATGCGGTGGTTGAAGAAGCGGGCGAGGCAGTGAGCACTACAAGCCGCTATTTGCACGCCCGAGCCAGCTTGCCGGCGGCCCAAGGGGCCTGAATTCAACCCGGCGGAATCGTTTCCGCAAAACTCGCGCGCTGCATCAGCTTGTCTTGCAGCCTGGCCAGGTTGGGGTACATCTCGCGCCAGTTGATCTGGGTAAAGCGGAAATCGAGGTAGCCCAGCGCGCAGCCGACGGCGACGTCGGACAGGCTGAAATGGATGCCGCTGCAAAACGGTTTTTCGCCCAGCCCGGTACTCATGGCCTTGATGGTGGCGTCGATCTTGCCCATCTGGCGGTCTATCCAGGCGTCGCTGCGCTGTTTGGCGGCGCGGCCGGACCAGCTGGCCTCCAGGCGCGCCAGGATGGCGGCGTCGAGCAGGCCGTCGGCCAGCGCTTCCCAGGTTTTGACTTCGGCGCGTTCGCGGCCTTGCGTGGGGATCAGCTTGCCGACGGGCGACAGGGTGTCCAGGTATTCCACGATCACGCGGGAGTCAAACACGGCTTCGCCGCCTTCCATGACGAGGCAGGGCACCTTGCCCAGCGGGTTGGACGCGGTGATGGTGGTGTTCGCCGCCCAGACATCTTCCAGGATGAACTGGAAGTCGAGCTTTTTCTCGGCCATGACGATGCGCACTTTGCGTACGTAGGGGCTGGTGGCGGAGCCGATGAGTTTCATGGTGGTGGGGGAAGAATCGTGGGCCGAGGGAAGTGCATTCTATCGACTAAGCCCGGCCCCCTGACTGACGGGGGCTCAAAGCGTCGCAAAACGATACACCTGCCCATGCCGGGCGGCGCCCTGCGTTTGGAGGAGGCCGCACAGGCGCGCGGCCTACAATTGGAGGATGAGCTCTTCCAACCCGTTTTCCACCA
>Ga0136846_1235183_pt1 | contig 20885 bp, 17 predicted proteins | sample HopSoiMetagenom2_FD_96841 | JGI IMG/M metagenome (GOLD analysis project Ga0136846, IMG submission 96841) | Grasslands soil microbial communities from Hopland, California, USA - 2 Assembly 2016 (version 4) | ecosystem: Environmental > Terrestrial > Soil > Grasslands | place: USA: Hopland...
TCCGGGTCCTCGCCGGGGGCGGGCAGCCGGGTGGTCCTTGCCCCGTCGCCGTCGGCCGTGAGGCGCCAGGAGCGGCCCTCGGTGGCGTGGAAGTCGAAGGCGGTGGGCTTGTGCGGCCAGGGGCTCGTCGTGAAGCAGGTGATGAACAGGGTCTCCTCGACACCGTCGAGCGCCAACTCGACAGGCAGCGCGGCCGGTTCGCCCACGGTGAGCTGGGCGTCGTAGGTGTGCACCGCGAGCTCCTGGACCTGGTGCCGGGCGACGCCACCAGCGGTGTGCGGCACCTGCGTCTTGCCCCAGCCGGTGAAGCAGCCCTGGTCCGGACCGGCCTCCCGCAGGGCCGCCAGCAACAGTTCGGTCGAGGCGGCCAGCCAGGCCTGCACGGCCTCGCGCTCCTGCGGCGCAACCGCGTCACCCTGGGCCGGGGTCCTGGCCGTGGCATCCGGCCCGGCTGCGACGGTGGCCGCCCAGCGGCGGCGGCCCTCACCGATGTGCTGCACCAGGTCGGACAGCGTCCACCCGGGGCAGCTCGGCACGGGCAGGTCCAGGCTGGGTGCGGCGGCGATCGCGGCGCGGAAGGCGGTTGAACGCTCGTCGATCAGCCGCAGCAGCTCGGGAAACTCAAGAGACTTGTGCACGGCGGCAGTTCTATCACCGTGATCCATTTGCCCGACAGCGGTTTTCAAGAGCGTTCCCTTAGGCCGCTCGGGCGGCCCGCCTACGGGCCGTTCATCAGGGGCGGAGCGGGTATAGGGTGCCGGCCGCACGCGATTCGCGGGTGACGTGGTCCCCACGGGGTCCACTGCGGTGTTTTCCGCTCGAAGACCTGCGACCTTCTGATCCGTAGGATCGGGCACCGCACCCAGAGAGGCTGCGACGGTCGCTAGTTTCGATTGTGCAGGTTAGCGATCACGCGCCACTGTGTGCCGTCGTTGCCGTCAGTGCTGCCGTCAACTCCGAACGGCGCGGCACCATCGCAGGGTCTGCCCTCACGTTGCCGGCCCAGCACCCAGGTTCTGCCTGCCGGTCAGCTAAAAAACTACTCAGGACCGTCTGTAGCCTCACTGGAGAGGCTGGTGAGCACCCTGGTTAGCTCTTCATAGTCTTCCTGGTCCGAGAAGTGGCAATGCAGAATAAACTGCGAACTGTTGTCCTGTTGGAACTGGCGAAACATCAGCTGCACGGCCGAAGTGACGGCTGAAACTGAAAACTTCTCGGAGCGATGCTTGACTTGGATGTGATAGTTCTCGACAGAAAGATCTTGCTTTCCTTCGAGCTCGGACACGGAGCTCAGGTTCTCGAAGATCCTCATCAGCGAGGCATCGAACTGGTAGGCGAATCCCTTGATGGCGTGGTACCCGCCGTCTCTCTCTTTCCTCATGGCGGGATGCTTCACCGACTGGGCTCCATAGGGTACGAGGGTCGCTTCTGAGGCCGAAAGTTCCCAAGAGGCAGATGTGGACCGATAGTAGGTGTTGTTACGCCAACTGGGGGGCGGTTTCAGAGATGTTGGAGTGGTGGCCTGAGCGTGCATCACAGCACCGCAGGAGCCGACTGCTGACTCGTCACCCCCGGGTTCGACGACACGTCGCTACTCCCTGAACTCCGCGTCGGGCACTCGGCCGCTTCGAGCTGGAAACACTGCCCGCACTGGACATCTCGTCAGGGTGACGTAAAAAGGGCCGAACCTGCGCCCCCCTCCGGCCGGTCTGAGATCCTGGTGTCCGAGCGAGAGGGGCCGCAGGTATGGAGTGGAAGACCCACGGTGAGCGACAGATCTACACGAACAAGTGGGTGAACCTGTGTCTGGTCGACGTCCAGCAGCCTGACGGGGCCAGGTGGGAGTACCACGTCGTTCGCCTCCGGCACCTGGCCGTGGCCGCCGTGCTCAACGACCGCCAGGAGGTGCTGATGATGTGGCGGCACCGCTTCATCACCGACTCGTGGGCCTGGGAGTTGCCCATGGGCCTGGTCGAGGAGGGCGAGTCTCCTGAAGAGGCGGCAGCCCGCGAAGTCCTGGAGGAAACGGGCTGGCGCCCCGGTCCCATCAAGCCCCTGATCTACGCCGAGCCGGCCAACGGGATCACCGACTCGCAACACCACGTCTTTCGCGCGGACGGCGCGACCTACGGCGGTCCGCCTACGGAGAAGAACGAGTCCGACCGCATCGAGTGGATCCCCCTCAGCGAGGTGCGCGGGATGATCGACCGCCGCGAGATCGTCAGCAGCGGATCCCTCGTCGGCCTCCTGTACGTGCTCATGGACGAAGCGATCCGCTGACCGGTGGGAGGAGTTCCCGTAGCCGTGCCTCGAAAGCCAGGGCTACGGGCTCCCGCCTGTGCGGAGCCAACTGCTCGTAGAACTCCCGGAGATGGCCCGACACCCGCTCGGAGGACACCGCCGACGCGGGCTCCAGAGTTTGCGTGGCGGTGTGACAAGCCTGGGCAAGCTTGCCCTGGTCCAGCTGCGTACGGGCCAGCCAGAACGTGTGAAACGCCCGGCCGCGTTGGTTGGTGCTGTTCTCCCGCCGCAGAGCATCCGCGATCAAGGGCTCCGCAGTCGCGGCCTCCCCGAGTCGGCCGTGAGCAATGCCGGTGTCCACTATGAGCTTCAGCTCATCGAAGTAGGTCACCCATGCCGGATCGGGATCGTTCGCCTGGATCTGCTCGAAGTGGCGATGCGCTTCCCCGATCGCCCGGTGAGTGGAGTCCCGGTTGCCGAGGGTGGCATGGGCGAAGGCTTCGCGCATAGACAGCATCGACATGACGCGCGGTGTGGTGCCGAGGGCTGGGCGGGCCTGGTCCTGGGCGGCCGACACGAGTGCCAGGGAGTCCCCGGGCTTGTCCTGGTACGTGGCCTGCAAGCTCATGCAGGCCAGGACGTTGGCCATGAACTGGCGGTCGTCGATTTCCTTGGCCAGTTGCAGGGCCTCGGTGAAGTACGCGCGGGCCTGGTGGTACTGGCGGGCGTCGAAGTAGGTCCAGCCGGTGAGGCGCGCCAACTCGGCCGCGATTCCGTACAGGCCGTTCTGGATGGACGGCGGTCGGCTCTCCTTCAACAGGCCCCCCACATGACGGAGCTGACCGACGATGGCCGGCCTCAGAGCTTCGCCGCCGTGCTGGTCGTCCCGTCGCCAGTAGTCCTCGATAGAGGATCGGAACGCGGCAAGTGTGGCGGTGCTGAGGCTCGTTCGTGTGGCCAACGCCAGGATGCTGTCTACATCCGGCCCCGGCAGAGACGCGGGTGTCTGCGGCTCTGGCTCCGGCACTTGCGGTGCCTCTCGCTGGGTGACCACGAGAGCCTGGGGCGTCTCCCAGGGGCGTCGGGCATCGGGCAAGCTCCCACCCTGCGAGGGCTACGCAACGTCGCTGCTTCTCTACTTGTGGTGATGTCACCCAAGTTGGGTAATCAGTCTGACCTTTTGGCAGGGGTACCCGGGTCGCGATGCTCGTGTGCATGGCGAGCAATCAGCAGACCAGACCAGGCATCGGTGAACTGGCCAAGGACAGCGCCAGGGACCGGATCGGTGTCGTCATGGGCGAGTTCGGGAGCCGTGTGCAGATGCGGCCGATCCGTGGCGGCCTGGAATGGGATGCCATACCGGACAACGTGGTGGCGCTCAGTGCCCGGGAGGAACTGAGCGCAGGGACTGGCCATCAAGAACGGCAACAGCCTGGGTGGGCTGTGATGCGCGCCATCGGCCAGTACGCCGGAGCCGTTTTTCGTCATCTGCCTCAGCAGTTCGTGCGGCCTGGTGATCGGCACGGCCTCGGTATCAACCAGCAGACCGGCCGCCCCGGACGGGTGCCAGTTCACGGCTCCCCCGTCCCCGTTCGGGGCCGGCCTCCAAACCTGCTTTCCCGATCGTCCGCGAGTGCCCAACTCGGCGATCAGGGCGGCATGCGCACCTGTCACGCCCCACCTCACACCGGGAGATTGCACATGACGGCAACGGCGAACGACCAGCGGACCGGCCGCGCAGTGGCTGGTGAGGAATTGTTCGAGAGCCTCGCCCACTTCGTGGTCATCCACAACGGGCAGTCGCCCGAGCGTGCCGAGCGGATCGCGGACCAGACGGTCGCGTTCCTCGTCACGGCGGCCACCTCCACCGTTCCCATGGTCCCGTCCGATGACGTGGACCTCGGCCTCCACGCGCTCATCCTGCACACGAAGGAGTACGCCGCGCTGTGCGAGCGGTACGCGGGCCGCTTCCTGCACCACAACCCGGCGCCGGGTGGAGGCGCCCGCGACGCGGAGATGGTCGCCGCCTCGGCACGCGCCATGAAGGCGGCCGGGTTCATGGTCTTCGACGACCTGTGGACCGTGAACGGCGTGAATCTCGCGCAGTGCGACTCGGACTGCGGCCGACCGTACGGTCAGGCGTAGCACACGACAACAGCGACGCGGCCGGCCTGAACTCGTGGTCGGCCGCGCTCGCCCGGAAGGAGAAGAGACCTTGCCCGGCTCACCCCCTGAACTGCCGATCGTGGTGCTCGACGCACTCATGCCCACGACTCAGCGCATGGTCATCAACCGTCGAGGCTCCACCGTCTGGGAGGTCGAGAGCCACCGGGGCCACTACGCCGTGAAGCTCGGCTACCCGATCGAGGCCACCGCCGAGTCGCCTGCCCAGCCCTGGACCGCGCTCGCGCCCGCGCGCGAGGGTGCCGTTCTGCTTCGCCTCGGCGTCGAGGGGATCGCGTACGGCGAATGGGAGCACGGCACCTGGAATTTTCAGCCGTGGCACGAAGGGCCGGACCTGTACCGGCTGTGGGAGCCCTACCGTAAGGGAGCCTCGTCCATCGCACCCGACACCAGCGAGGCCCTGGAATGCGTCCAGGCGCTGGCCGAACTCCACGCCAAGGGCTGGGCACATGGTGATGTGCAGCCCGCCCACTTCATCATCGGGCCGGAACGAACACACCTCATCGACCTCGCCCTTGCCCACGGCGGTCACGTACCCGAGGGGCACGACTTCCCGTTCCGCGGCTGCCTCGTCCACTATGAAGCACCCGAGATCGCGCGCAGTGTGCTCGACACCGGGGAAGCGGAACCGACACCGGCAGCCGACGTCTACGCGCTCGGCGCCTCACTGCTCATCTCCGCCACTGGCTGGCGGGCGGTCGAGTACCCGGACGACGCCCCGCGCCCCGTGCAGCGAGAGGCAGTGGCCAACGGCCGACGACGGCCCGTGAAAGCGCCCGGTGAACTGGGTGAATTGGTCGACGCGATGCTCAGCCATGCACCACGGGATCGCCCCACCATCTCCGAGGTGATCAAAGCCCTGACCTGATCCCGAAAGCCCGGCCCGTCTCGCGTCAGCAGTGCTGCGGACGCCAACGACAAAAGACCGGAACCACCACTCAGCCTGGACAGCATTCCGGGTGGTCCGGTCGTGGAAGCCCTGATCAGGACCCCGGTGCCGACGGTACCGGGGCGGTCGGCGTGCTCGGATCGGGTGCGGTGGCAACCCCCGTCAGCTGTGGTTGTGTCACTCTGCAGCGAGAGACACCCCATCTGACCTGCACCTCTCCGACCTGACGGAAGCGGTTAGATTCGAACTCACGGTGACATCGCTGCCACGACGGTTTTCCCAGCCGGTACGGCGGGGAAAACAGCGCGCCCCGCCTCCCGTCCGTAAGAACTTGACCTTGCCCCTGGGGCAGGGTCGAGCGTCCGTGTCGTCGGGCCGAGCGTGACCGGTGACGGAGGATGGCGGCGTGGACGACTACGGGGACGACGGCGAGCTGCTCACCATCGGGGCGTTCGGCGCGCGGGCCCGGCTTTCGGCCAAGGCTCTGCGGCTGTACGACCGGCTCGGGCTGCTCGCCCCCGCGTACGTCGACGAGACGAGCGGCTACCGCTACTACCGGCCGGCGCAGGCCGAACGCGCCCGGCTGGTGGCCCTGTTGCGGCAACTGGACATGCCGCTCGCCCTGATCGGCGAGCTGGTGGCCCAGGCCGAGCGGGACGGGGCGGGCGCCGCCGAGCGGCTCGCCGCCTACTGGGCGGACATCGAGGCGCGGCTCGCGGGTCAGCGCGCACTCGCCGGCTACCTCCGTGGACGACTGTCGGGGAGGAGCTCCGAGATGGACGAGCTGTACGGAACATTCGTGGTCGAGACCGTGGACGTACCCGAGCGGGTGGTGCTGACGGAGAAGCGGCACACCCTCGTGGATGAGCTGCCCGCGTGGATCGGGGCGTCGCTGGGGCGCCTGGAGGCCGGGGCCCGGGAGTGCGGGGGTGTGAGCGCGGCGCCGTTCGTCGTCTACCACTCCGAGGTGTCCATGGAGAGCGACGGTCCGGCCGAGTCGTGCGTTCCGGTGGCCGACGAGGCCGCCGCGCGGACCTGGGTGGCGGCGCACGGGCGGTCCTGGGCGACGGCGGTACGGGTGGAGCCGGCCCGGCGGCTCGCGTACACGCGGATCACCAAGGCGCAGGTGGCCTACCCGCAGATCATGGCCGCCTTCGAGGCGGTGGAGCGGTGGATGGCCGGGCGCGGAATCGCACCGGCGGGGCCGTGCCGCGAGGTGTACTTCGCGGACTGGGACGCGGCGGGACCGGACGACGCGGTGTGCGACATCGCGTTCCCCGTGCACATGCCCTGAAGCATGCCCTGACAGGTGTCCGGAAGGACGCGGCCGGAATTATCCGGTCGCGTCCGCCCGGGAACCGTTCGAAGCTGGTAAGGCTCTTTCCCGTCATGCCCCGGTCACCACCCGGTCACGTCGGGCCCTGCAAGCCAACGGCCGGGGTGCCATTAGCGTCTACCCCGTTGGATACCTCCACAGGACAGACACGAACAGTCGTCCGCGCGCGCCCGAGCCGAACCGAAACGGAAGTTGCAGTGGCCTTTGCCGAGCTGACCCCACGCAGACCTGCCATGCGCGCCGACAAGCCCACGCAGGCATGTGAGGTGTGGCACGAGCGGCACCGGGTGGCCCTGACGGTGACCGCCTGCGCGGTGCCGCTGTACTTCGTGTGGTGGGCGGTGTTCGCGACCGGCGGCGGCGACCTCGCCGCACAGGTGGCGTGGGCCGAGTTCGCGAAGATGTACCCGGGCTCCGCGTACAACCTGTTCTGGTACGGCGGTCTGCACGCCGCCAACTACAGCCTGATGTCGCCGTACCTGATGGCCGCGATCGGCGTCGTCGCGACCACCATGCTGTCGGGGGTCGCGGCCACGGTGCTCGGCGCGGAACTCGTCGCGCGTACGGGCGTACGCAAACCGCTCTGGCCGGCCATGGCGGTGGGCTTCTCGCTGTGGTGCCAGGTGATCTCGGGGCGCTCGACGTTCGTGCTGGGCACCGCCTTCGGGATGGCGGCCGTGCTGGCCGTGGTGAGCGGGCGCGGCGCGCGGCACCTCGCTGTGGCCGCCGTGTGCGCGACGCTGGCCACCACGGGCAGCCCCGTCGCCGGTCTGTTCGTCCTCGTCGTCGGCGCCGCGTACTTCCTGACCCGTGATTGGGGCCGGGCGGCGGCCCTGCTGGTGCCCCCGGTGGCCGTCGTGGGCGTAACGACGCTGTTGTTCCCCTTCGAGGGCGAGCAGCCCATGCCGTTCACCCGGATATGGCCGCCCGTCGTGCTGTGCGCGATCATCGTCCTGACGGCCCCGAGCGCCTGGCGCACCCTGCGGCTCGGCGCCGCGGTGTACGCGCTCGGCGTGGTCCTCTGCTACCTGATCCCGACGCCGATCGGTACGAACGTCGAGCGGCTCTCCGAGCTGGCGGCCCCGGCGACGCTGCTCGCCACCATGATGTACCGCACCGAGCAGCGGCAGGGTGCCGGAGAGGGGGAGGCGGGCGCGGCGGCGCGGGACAAGGAGGCTCCCCGGTCGCTCCTGCCCCGACCGTCCTGGATGCCCCCGCTGCCCCACCCCTGGTTCACGTCCCGGCGGCGCGTGGTGGCCCTCGGGCTCGCGATGGCCATCGCCGTGAGCTGGCTGTCCGGCAAGACGATCGCCGACATCGTCACCAACACCACGGTGCCCGAGTGGGCCGTCAAGACGGACGGCGTCGTGGGCGAGCTGAAGCGGCTGGGCGCCGAGGAGACCCGCGTCGAGGTCGTGCCGGCCCGCGACCACCGCGAGGCCGCCATCCTCGCCCCGTACATCAACATGGCCCGCGGCTGGAACCGGCAGGCCGACGTCGAGCGGGGCCGGCTCTTCTACGAGGGCCACGGCGGCACCGCCGAGCCGGAGGGCGGGTTCTCCGCGTCGGCCTACAAGGCGTGGCTCTCCCAGTGGGCGGTGGGCTTCGTCGTCCTCGTCAACGGCGAACCGGACGGCCCGGCGAAGCTGGAACACGCCCTGGTGACCAGCGGGCCGAGCTATCTCCAGCCGGTCTGGGAGGACGCCAACTGGAAGATCTACCGGGTCAAGAACGCGACCCCGCTGGTCGACCGGCCCGCCACCGTGGTCAGCGCCGACGGCGCCAACCTCGTCGTCCGCATGCCGAGGGCCGGCGAGGTGACCGTACGGATCGCGTTCTCCCCCTGGCTGTGGGCGGAGAACGGCTGCCTGACGGACGACGGCGAGTTCACCAGGCTGACCGTCGAGCAGCCCGGCGACGTCCGGATCAGCTCCGCGTACGGCGGGCCGTCCCGGGAGACGGCACTGCGGTGCGAGAAAGAGGACGACAAGCAGTAACGCAGTAACAAGGGCTACGGCACAGAGAAGCGCCCGTCCCGGTCGGTCCGACCGGGACGGGCGCTTCTCTGTCAGTGGTGCCGTGTGCTCCCTACGGTCAGCCGAGCCGCGTCAGCTTCTTGTCGAAGCCGGGCTCGGTCAGGTCCTTCTGGAGCTGTACGGGCACCTTCACCGCGCCGCTCTTGCCGTCGCCCACGGTGAGGGAGCCCACCTGGGTGCCCGCCTTGGCGGAGTGCGGCAGGTCGGAGGCGGCGGCGAACGACAGCTCGACCTTCCGCCCGGCCCAGCCGACCGCCGTGACGTCCTTCGACAGCACGACCGGTGTCCGGCCGCCGAGCCCGTCGTCGACGTACCCGACGACGTCGCCCTTCTTCAGGATCTTCGACGAGAGCAGCGCCTCCCGGGCGGCGATCATCGCGGTCTTGCTGACGTGGTTGACGGTGTCGATGATCGGCGCCGTGTGCTGGGCGAGGATCGCACCGACGACGATGGCCGTCTCACCGCCGACCTCCTTGGTGGCGGCGAAGAGCAGGTTGCCGCCGGCGATGGAGGTGGTGCCGGTCTTGATGCCGATGCCGCCGTTGGCCGGGATGACCTCGTTGTAGTTGCGCCACTTCTTTCCCGACGGGTCGAACCAGAAGGGCTGCCTGGTGATGTCCATCAGCGCCGGCATCCGCACCAGCTGGTTGCCGAGCTTCACCTGGTCCTCGGCGGTGGAGAGGGTGCTCTCCTTGAGGCCGGAGGCGTCGGTGTAGACGGTGTTCTTCATACCGAGTTCCTTGGCGGTGGCGTTCATCTTCTTGATGAACGCCGCCTCGGTCCCCAGGTCCCAACGGGCCAGCAACCGCGCGATGTTGTTCGCGGACGGGATCATGACGGCCGACAACGCCTGCTTGAGGGTGAGGACGTCGCCCTTGTGGACGGTGTCGAGGGTCGACTCGCCCTTGCCGTCCGTGTTGTAGCCGCCCTCCTTCTCGGCGGTCGCGTCGACCGTGATCTTCGGGCCCTCCTCGCCGACCTTCAGCGGGTGGTCCTTGAGGACGATGTACGCGGTCATGGCCTTGGCGACCGACCCGATGGCGACCGGCTTCTGCTCGCCGAACTTCCCCATGGTGCCGATGCCGTTGACGTCCATCCAGCCCTGTCCGTCGGACGGCCACGGCAGAGCGGCGGCCGTTCCGTCGAAGGTGTAGGAGTCCTTGGCGGTCAGCGTGAGCTCGGGGGCCGGCAGCGGACGCATCGCCTGTACGACTGCGAAGACGATCGCCAACAGGACGGCCACCGGCGACCAGATCTTGATACGCCGCGCGATCGTCCGCACCGCGGTGTCCCGGGGCGGCGGAGTGTTCGTGAGCTCGGCCAGCAGATCCAACGGCGGCAGCGGCGGCAACGGCTGCTGCGTCGTCCGCTCCGGCCCGACCTGCGGAATCGCGGCGGTGGCATCGGCGGGGGTGACGGCGCCGGGTACGGCGGCCACCGGCTTGGGCCGCGGAGCCCCGGGCACGGAGGGCGGCTCGGCGCCGGGCGGCGGCTTACGGGTCGCCGGGTCGTCCAGCCGCTTCAGGGCTACGAATTTGCTGGTGCGTTCAGCAACGGGCTCGCTGTTGGCTTCCGCAGCAGCCTCTACGTCGGCTTTCGCGTCGGCGGAGGCGTTGGCAGCGGTGGCGTTCGCGCCGGGGTCCGCGTCGCGCTTGTCGCCCTTGGGCTTCACGCGCGGGACGTCGCCCAGCTTGAGCATCGTCGTCGGCTGGTCGACGGGGGGCGCGGCGGGCGGACGCGGGGCTTTGAAGATGGCGGTGGGTTGGTCTACGGGAGGGGCGTCGGTTGGGGCCTTGTCGGCAGGGGGCTCGTCGGTCGGAGGCTCGACGGCGGGGGCCCGGTCGGTCGGAGGCTCGTCGACGGGGGGCTTCTTCGGAGCCGGGTCGTCGGTCGCCTTGCCAGTGGCCTGGCCGGTCGCCTTGCCGGGCGCGTCTTGGGGGGCGGGGTCGGAGTCGGTGGGGGCGTCGGCTTCGGCATCGGGGGCGGAGGGGGCGTCGGGGGTGACGCTTCCTTCGGCGTCCGCGTCGGGCTTGGGCTCGGATGCGGCCTCGGGCTCGACCTCGGCCTCGGACGCTGACCCGGACTCGGGTGCCGACATCGACGCGCCCTCGGGCTTCGTGGCGCCGGTGTCCTCACGCCCCGAGGCGCTCTCCCGCGCACCCCCCGGCTCAGAGGAGTCCTCACCGGAAGCTCCGGAAGCCCCCTCGGCGGCCTCAGGAGCCCCGTCAGCGGCCTCGGAGGGGTCGCTCGGTCCGGCGTCGCCCCCAACCTCCGCTGCGGGCTCCTCGTCGCCCTCAGAGGCGTCCACGTCCGGGCGTGCCTCGTCGGCGGCGCCCTCGGCGTCTTCGGCTCCCTCCGCCTTGCCCGGGGTCTCGCCCTCTTCGGCGCCGGAGACCCACGCGGCCACGGCCGCACGCAACCGGGTGCTGCCCGTGCCGTCGGTGCCGTCGGTGCCGACGGCACCGACGGCCTTCGCGGCGCTCTCGGACTCCGTGGCCTTGTCCGCCGTACTCCCGTCCGCGTCGGCGTCGGCCTCGGCGCCGGCCTCCGTGTCCGCCTCCGCGCCCGGGGATTCCGCTTCCGGTTCCGCCTGGAGGGACGGGCGGGAGAACACCCGCGTCGCCGTGTCCACGCCGCCGCGTGCCGTGGGCTCCCGGTCCCGGGCGACCGCGAGACGTGGGTCACGCGCCCCGGTCCCGGATTCACCCCTGGCTCCTGGAACCGGGCCCGCGCTCCCCGACGTCGGTTCTTCCGACGACTCGCGCTGCTTCGACCTGTCGGGGGACTCGCCCGCCACCGATGCCTCCTTCATGCGCCGCACACTCTCGTGCGCGTACCGAACGTGAACCGTGAACCGTGAACCAATGAACCGTCAGACGCCGCCGAACGACACTGTTCGAATTCCTACCAGTGTCCTGTGCGAAGTCTCGGCTTCTGCGGTAGACGAGAACGACATACCTACTGGTTCCACCACGAACTGGTCACGCCCTCTCGACAGATGATTGTGAGAGGGGTCACCCTGTCATTCATCCACGCGGGGAGGCATGGATGGGCAGGAGCCGCAGATCAATTCCGGAAGAGCTTCTTCTGCTGGCGTTGGACCCGGCCACGGGTACCACCGCACAGCCGCAGTCGCTCGACCTCGGTCTGGCCGGAGCACAGCTAGTGGAGCTGGCGATGGCCGGACGGATAGCCCCGGACGGGGATCGTATCGCCGTGGTCGTACCACGGCCGACTGGAGATCCAACACTGGACTGTGCGTTGGAACTGCTTCGCCGACGCGGAGCACCCGTACGCGCGGTCAACTGGATTGGCGGGCCCCGCCTGGGGCTGCGTCAGACCTACCTCTCGCATCTCGAGCGGTGCGGCATGGTGCATGCCGTGGCGGGACAGATGTGCGGGGTGCTGCCGACGACTCGCTATCAAGCGACGGACACGGAGATCAGCCGGGAGATCAGAGCCCGACTGGACACCGCGATCCGCACCGGCGTTCCGCCGGACCCGCGGACGGCGGCGCTCGCCGCGCTGGCCCATGCGGTCGGTCTCGGCAAGCACCTGTATCCGGGTAACGAGGGACGTTCGTCCCGCTCCCGGCTGCGGGACCTGATCCGGCACGACCCCATGGGCGGCCTGGTGGCCCACGCTGTCATGGACGTGCAGAACGGCGTCGCGGCCCAGCCGCGCCGCAGCCCGGCACCGGCAGGCCGTCAGGTCGTCCCCGGAGCCAGGTCGGTGTCGGAGCCCGCACGCGGCGTTCCGATGCAGCCGCACCACGGATCGATGGCGCGCGCCGTGGCTCACTGAGCCGCAGTCCCGCGGCGAACGCCCGCTCCGCGAAGCACCCGCACCATCCCGCACCACGCAGGACATCAACAGCGCCGCACCGCAGTCCCCAAGACCGGTTCGGGAGCCGCCGGCCGCGCGGGGCGGTGAGGATCGTGAGGAAGTCCGAGAGGACTCCGAAACGGCCCTCGCCGCCCCGCGCGGCCGCATGTCCTGGGCCCGATGGCGGAGCCCGGTGGCTGGGGACCGGGACCCGGCACCGCCGTCGTCACCTGACGCCGCTGAGGCTGCTGACGCTGCCTTCGACACATGGCGTCCGGCACATGCGTACGCGAAGTCGGCCTGGAGTGGGCCCGAAGGATAAGCGGAATTCGCCGAACTGGCGTGTACCGGGCGCATATCTCCCGCTCAGACACCGCATATCCGCAGTTTCCCAGCGGTAGCACGCGCCTTGGTGGCAGTCTGCTCAACAGCAGATACGGAAAGTGGCAAGTACAGGCATGCAGCCGGAGGTGCACGTCCCATGGCGTCCAACGTCAATCCCACTGTCAGGCGACGCCGGCTGGGGCAGGAGTTGCGCAGGCTCCGCGAGCAGAAGGGCCTGACGGCCGAAGAGGTCGCCGAGCGGCTCCTGGTGTCCCAGTCGAAGATCAGCAGGCTGGAGAACGGCCGCCGCAGCATCAGTCAGCGCGATGTCCGCGACCTGTGCGGGGTGTACGAGGTCGAGGACCAGCGGATGGTCGACTCCTTGATGGAGATGGCCAAGGACTCCCGCCAGCAGGGCTGGTGGCACGCGTTCGGGGACGTCCCGTACAGCGTGTACATCGGGCTGGAGACGGACGCGGCGTCCTTGCGTGCCTTCGAGTCGCAGATCATCCCGGGCCTCCTGCAGACCCGCCCCTACGCCGAGGCACTCATCCAGGGAGCACTGCCGGAGACCTCGATGGACGACGTCGAGAAACGCGTCCAGGTTCGACTGCGCAGGCAGGAGCGGGTCTCCACCGGCGAAAACCCTCTACGGCTGTGGGCCGTCATCGACGAAGCGGCCCTGCATCGCATCGTGAGCAGCCCCCTGGTGATGCGCGAGCAGTTGGAACATCTGGCCGAGATGTCCCAACTGCCTCACGTCACCGTGCAGGTGCTGCCGTACGAGGTGGGGGCCCACCCCGGCCTGAACGGCCAGTACGCGATCCTGGAGTTCCCGGACACGGCGGATTCGAGCGTCGTCTACATCGAAGGCGTCACCAGTGATCTCTACCTGGAAAAAGCGCCCGACGTTCAGAAATACAGCGTGATGTACGAGCACCTTCGGGCGCAGGCCTTGAATGTGGATCAATCGCGTCAGTTCATCCTGAACATCGCGAAAGATTACGCACGCTGACCGTGTCTCCATGCCCTCCAGACCTTGCTCGCCCCGGAAGGTGCGGAAGGGTACAGCAACACCACGCCGGACCGGAAGACTCCATTGGAATATGCCATCCGGAAGAGTGAACGACTACTTCAGGCAGCCGAGTTGGCGAGTAGCGTCGATCACGCCATCGAGTAACGACGTTGGCGCAATCCGGACCGCGGGTTCCATGCGGAACCTGTGGTCCGGTGACAGCAATTCGACGACTGGTCCACTGGAGCAAAAATGGCAATTCTGCAAGGCGTCACGGAAATTTGGACGAAGTCTTCCTACTCGGCCGGTAACGGCGCGTGTGTCGAGGTCAGGTCCACCGTTCCGGCCGCGCTCGCCGTACGGGACTCAAAGGTCGTCGCGGGCCCCACGCTGGCCTTCCCCTCGGACTCGTGGAACGCGTTCGTGACCGAGGTGGGCCGGGGGACCCTCGACGCCGCCTGACACCCTGTGACGACTGACAATTTCATAGGTACCACCGAAAGAGCCCTCTCGACTGGCCCGCCGTCCTAGCCGAGGGGGCTCGGCCATGCTCAGGCCACGGACTCGTCGAGCAGTCGGTCGAGCAGGCTCGTGGAGTCCTTCACCGACAGGGCAACATCCGCGAGCAAGACCTCCATCGCGGCGCGGTAGACACCCACCTCAGCAGGATCGTTGGTCATGACGCTGGAGGTGAGGAGCTCGCTGTAGACGGTTGCCTCACCACCGCCGTACGTCAGAATCGTGAAATCACCGTTGGAACCGGGATGGGACGACCGGTGCAGCGGCACGATCTGAACGGTGATGTTCGGGCGTGCGCCCAACTCCCTGAGCCGTCGCCGCTGTTCGCGCATGATGTGCGGCTGCCCGTCGAACTCGTTCAGGAGTACCGACTCCTGCATCACCACATGCAGGTCGAACGGCGCGGACAGCCTGGTGAGGATCGACTGGCGAGCGGCATTCATGTCCGCCACCACGTCCGCCTTGCGAGTTGTTCCGTCAGGAGCCCCCTGCGCGAGTACCACGGCTCGCCGGTACTCGGCCGTCCACGGCAGTCACCCGTCGATGAACCGCACTTGCCCGTCGCCGAGAGGGGAGAACCATGCACCAATCCGGACTGGACCGCGCTGTCGTCGCCTACCTCTGCACCACCGTGCACACGGACCCGCAACCACTACTGCGAGCGTGCGACGACTACGCCCGCCTCCGAGGCTGGCGAGTCGTCGACGTACAGCACGACGCCACCGTCCAGAGCGATCCGGCCAACTCTCTTCAGCGCCCCGCCCTGGCCCACGCCATCGAGGCCCTGCGCACAACCGACGCGTCCGTCCTCCTGATCGTCTCGGCCGAGATGATCTCGCCGCTCCCGACGGAGTACGCACAGGTCACGAGCCGCGTGACACGCGTCGGCGGCTTCATCCACGCCATGGGCTGGTCCGAAGTCCGGTCCGCCAACAGGCGGTCCGCATAGGCAGGTTCGAGTACCCGCACCGCCGCCGCACACGGTGGAGGGCACGGCACCTCCCCCCGGAAACGCCGCACCGACCCAAGTACCGGTTTCGACGGGCGCCCGAGGGCTCACCGCAGTTGGTCCACGTACCGGTCCGTCCCCGGCACCGTCGGAATGAACGGTGCCACCAACTCCACCTGGCCCAGGCCCCCTTCGGCGACCTCCTCGCCCAGACCCGTGAAGTACGGCTCCCAGCAGTCCCGTGGATCCGCCTCCAGGAACCACAGCAGCGTCAGCCGTGTGTCCACGCCCTCGACCTGCTTCACGTAGGACATGCGGTCGCCGGGCAGCGGGGTCGGGCGGAAGACGGTGACCATCGCGGCCGGTGAGCCGCTCAGCCGCTTCGGCAGCTGGCGGGTGCGCAGCCACTCCAGCAACTCGGCCCGCCGCTCCGGGCTTTCGGCGTCGACGACCTGCAACACCAGGCCCGCGTAAGGGTGATCCAGGGCGTGGAAGTCACGGGGGCCGGCGGCGCCGTCCCGGTAGACCGTCACCTGGTGGTCCTGGAACGCCGTGAAGACGTGGGTACGGTCCTGGTAGACGCGGGCGTCGCGGTTGAGGCGTTTGTTGATGCCCACGGTCCAGCGCATGTGGTCGGCGTAGCGGCCTTCCGTGATCCAGTACGTGGAGAGGTAGCAGCCCGCCGTGACCGGCTGCGCGATCGCCGACTTCTCTGGGTGGCGCAGGAGTTGGAGGTCGCGGGTCGCGACCCAGCGGCGGCCGGAGAACATCCAGGGCATGGCCATCGCGCCGGCGTAGTAGTGGTCGTCCTCGTACCATCTGTGGTAGGCGCGTTCGTGCCCCCGATGAGGCTCGACCATCGTGATCAGCGCATGTCCGACCCCCACCTCGTAGGGCCCGACCGAGGCCAGTTTGGCGTACAGCTCCGGATCGTTCTCGCTGCGTTCGTCGTCCTGCATGCGCCCGCCCCACTCTCGCGACATCACTTCCCCGGACTTTTCCTGACGGTACGTCAGAACACCAGGAGTGGGAATGGACGTACGAAGAGTCGACCGAATGGGCGATACAGACGCAATGCACCGAAATGCCAATCGGAGCTGGCTACCTTCAGGGGTGCATCACACCACTTCGGGAGGAAAAATGACCACGCCCAACACGACAACAGCCGAGGCGACCGATGTCGTGTCGTGGGATGGAGTGACGATCCCCGAGCGCGTACGCAACCGGACCTCGGTCGCACTCACGGTCGGCGCTTCGCTGCGCGCCCACCATCCGCAACGACCCGGCTGCTACCTGCGCACTTCCCGGGACCGTCAAGGCGATGAGAGGAGTATCGGCCTCCAACTCGACGACGCCGAGGCACGACGCATCGCCCTCGGCTGGGCGTCATTCACCGAGATCTACCGGGAGAACGACACCAGCGCCTTCAAGAAGAAGCGGACCGTGCGGGCAGACGGATCAGCCGACTGGGCCGTCGTCCGCCCCGAGTTCCGGCGCATGCTCGGCGACCTTTTGTCGGGACGAATCGACGGGGTCGTCTTCTACGACACCGACCGACTGGCCCGCCAGCCAAGAGATCTCGAAGACCTGATCGACGTCATCGAATACACGAAGCGCCCTGCGGAGGGAGTCACCGGCGACCTCAATCTCCTCTCCGACGCAGACAGGCACATGGCACGAATGCTGTGCATCATGGCGCTCAAGTCGTCGCAGGACACATCGCGGCGTGTCGCCCGAAACCATCTGGCGGACGCGCTGGCCGGTGAACTCACTGGCAGGACGCCCTACGCATGGAACCCGGACGGCACCCTCAGACCCGATCGCGCCCGTGTGGCTCGGCGCATCTACGAGCGATTCACGGAAGGCGCCTCCATCACCGGTATCGCCCGCGAACTCAATGACGACGGGATTCCCTCACCGCGAGACGGTAGGTGGGCCCAGCCGACTGTAAAGGCGATCCTGACCAACCCCCGTTATTGCGGGTTCGTCTCGTACGAAGGCAAGCACCGCACCGACAACCGACGCCAGCGGGACGGCTGGGCCCGAGTACTCATCGGGCAGGACGGCCTGCCTGTCATCGGCAAATGGGATCCGGTCATCCCACAGACGCTGTGGGCAGAAACGCAGCTTGAGCTGGATCACCGCAGGGTGCTCGCCGCCGAAACGGGAATCCTTCGCAATCATGCGGGCGTCAACCAACGCAAGTACCTGTTCACGGGGTACCTGCGGTGTGGAGTGTGCGAAGCCTCCATGAGCACCAAGCGGGTCGCGCAGCGCGAGCATGTCATTTACTACTGCCCAGGCCGGGCCCGCAACGCCTGCGGCAAAGTCAGCCGACGCGCCGAGCCCGTGGATCAGCATCTGGAGAAGCTTGTCACCGAGTGGATGCGCGAGCGGGGGGTGCGACCCCCCAGCGACGACGCCTCACGTGCGGAAGACCTGTGCGACACACAGACCCGTATCTCGGCGATCGGCAATCGCAAGCGCACTCTCATCACCGCATGGGCCACGGGGGACGAATCCGTATCCAGTCTGCGCCCGGACGACTACTACCAAATGATCTCCGCTATGAACACCGAACTCGACCTGCTCGAAAGAAAGGCTGCGGAGGAGATGGTGACCAAAGAGGCAACCAGGGCTCGCGACTATGCGGCCGAGTGGGCAAACGGTGGCTTCGAACAGCGTCGTGCACTGATCGGCGAGATCTTCGCGGCCGTTCATGTCATGCCGTCAGGCAAGGGACGCGCCCCATTCGACCCCGCCCATATCCGCCCGGTCTACGCGAGCTGAGGCAGCCAGGCACGCCACTGGCCTTCTCTGCCGGACATCCCTAATCTGACGCACCGTCAAGTAATGAGTCCAAGCCCGGAGGTTCCGATGTCGTTACTGAAAGGCAAGACCGTGATCGTGTCCGGCGTCGGTGCCGGGCTCGGGCGTCAGGTCGCGGCGGCTGTCGTGCGGGACGGGGGGAACGCCGTGCTCGGGGCGCGTACCGAGGCGCACCTCGTGAAGACCGCCGCCGAGCTCGATCCGGACGGGGCGCACACGGCGTACCGCGCGACCGACATCACCGACGAGGAGCAGTGCCGGGCGCTGGCCGCGCTGGCGTGCGAGCGGTTCGGGCGGATCGACGGGGTCGTCCATGTCGCGGCCTGGGACAGCTACTTCGGGGGGATCGAGGACGCGGACTTCGAGAGCTGGGCGCGGGTCGTGGAGGTGAACCTGCTGGGCACGCTGCGGATGACGCGAGCGTGTCTGCCGGCGCTGAAGGAGCGGGGCGGGAGTGTGGTGTTCATCGGTACGCAGTCCGCCGTGGCCGCGCCCACGCAGGTGCGGCAGGCCGCGTACGCCGCCTCCAAGGGGGCGTTGACGAGCGCGATGTACTCGCTGGCGCGGGAACTCGGCCCCCATCGGATACGGGTCAACACCGTGCTGCCGGGGTGGATGTGGGGGCCGCCGGTGGAGGCGTACGTGCGGTTCGCGGCGTTGGGGGACGGGGTACCGGAGGCCGAGGTGCGGCGGCGGCTGGCGGAGCGGATGGCGCTGCCCGAGCTGGCCACGGACGGGGATGTCGCGGACGCGGTGGTGTTTCTGGCGTCGGAGCGGGCTCGGGCCATCACCGGACAGTCGTTGCTGGTGAACGCGGGTGAGCTCATGCGATAGCCGATATTCCGCCAACTCCTCAGTGGTTGTGTTGAGTTCATGGACATGAACTGAAGTCAGTTCCGCGAACTTCTTTACTCCCTCTTGACTATCCGGGCTGTTGTCGCTGCCCTGTCGGCGAATCGACGATGAGCGGGCTCGACACCCCCGCTCGACTCGCTCGACGCCCCTGGGAGGGAGCACATGAACGGTCTCGACTGGGCCGTGCTCATCGCTTACTTCGGCGTGATGGTCGCGATCGGTGTGTGGTCCCACAAACGGGTCGACAACGTCAGTGACTTCTTCACGGCGGGCGGCAAGATGCCGTGGTGGCTGTCCGGCATCTCCCACCACATGTCCGGCTACAGCGCGGTGATGTTCACCGGTTACGCCGGCATCGCCTACACGTACGGCGTCACGTCCTTCGTCACCTGGTCCTTCCCCATCGCGCTGGGCATCGCGATCGGCTCCAAGCTGTTCGCGCCGCGCATCAACCGGTTGCGTTCGCGGCTCCATGTGGCTTCCCCGCTGGAGTACCTGAAGAACCGGTACGACCTGAAGACACAGCAGGCGCTGGCGTGGTCCGGGATGCTGCTGAAGATCGTGGACGTGGGCGCCAAGTGGGCCGCGATCGCCACCCTGTTGTCCGTCTTCACCGGCATGTCCCTCAACCAGGGCATCCTCATCACCGGCGCGATCACGGCCGTGTACTGCACGATCGGCGGACTGTGGGCCGACGCGCTCACGGAGTTGGGGCAGTTCGTCATCCAACTCCTGGCCGGTATCGCGATGTTCGTGGCGGTCGTCGCCAAACTCGATGATCACGGCGGGTTCTTCGGGGTCTGGGACGAGCCCGCGCTGCAGGGGCACGGGAAGCCGCTGGTGGGCCCGTACGGCACGGTGTTCCTGCTCGCGTTCCTCTTCATCAAGCTGTTCGAGTACAACGGCGGCATGCTCAACCAGGCGCAGCGGTACATGGCGACGGCCGGTCCCCGGGAGGCCGAACGGTCCGCGCGGCTGTCCGCGATCCTGTGGCTGGTCTGGCCGCTGGTCCTGTTCTTCCCCATGTGGATGTCCCCGCTGCTCGTCCGGTCGCAGAAGCCGGACGGATCCGACTCCTACGCCCTCATGACCGAACAGCTGCTGCCGCACGGGCTGTTGGGGCTCGTCATCGTCGGTTTCTTCTCCCACACCATGGCCATGTGCTCGTCCGACGCGAACGCCATCGCCGCCGTCTTCACGCGGGACGTCGCGCCGGTGGTCTGGAAGCGGGCGCGGGCGTGGACGGACTCGTCGGGGCTGGTCGCGGCGCGGGTGACGACGGTGGTCTTCCTCGGGTTGTCGATGGCCGCGGCGACGCAGGTCAACTCCCCCGCGTTCAAGGACATCATCACCGTCGTCATCAAGTGGGTCGCCGGTCTGATGGGGCCGATGGCGATTCCGATGATGCTGGGGCTGCTGCGGCCGTTCCGGCGGTCGGGGCCGACGGCGGCGCTGGGCAGCTGGTCGATGGGGTTGCTCGCCTTCTGGCTGGTGAACTATCCGATCAACTGGAGGGTGGACGGCGGGGTGCCGCTCCAGTACCAGGTGTCGATCCCGCTGGCGGTTTCGCTGGTGCTGTACGTCCTGATCGGGTTCGTGCGGCCCGAGGAGACGCCGGAGCGGTTGGCGATCATCGAGGCGGTGAACACGGACGGGGGCGGTAGTGGGAGTGCGGCGGTGCGGGTGCCTGTGCCGGAGGGGGCGGATGCGGTGCCTGGCAGGGAGTGAGGGGCGGGGGGTGCCGGGTCTGTTTTCGCCCCCGCCGCCCTTACCCGTCCCATCCCGTTCCTGGGGGCTGCGCCCCCAGCCCCCCCTTTCGGCCCTTAAGGGGCCTCGTCCTCAAACGCCGGACGGGCTGAAAAGGGCCGGGCCTGGGCTGCAGA
>Ga0136846_1234356_pt1 | contig 20880 bp, 18 predicted proteins | sample HopSoiMetagenom2_FD_96841 | JGI IMG/M metagenome (GOLD analysis project Ga0136846, IMG submission 96841) | Grasslands soil microbial communities from Hopland, California, USA - 2 Assembly 2016 (version 4) | ecosystem: Environmental > Terrestrial > Soil > Grasslands | place: USA: Hopland...
AATTCCTCAAGTTCAGAGCGCGATTACGGATGCCGAGCGCGAACTGGATGGTAACGGTCGCGTGGTAGTGCGCTATTCCGGGACAGAGGCCTTGGCCCGGGTCATGGTAGAAGCCGAGGATCCGGAGAAAATGCGGGCGCTCACCCATCAGATCGCGCAGGCCATCCGCGAAGCCCTCGGCGCATAGCCCTCATACTCGTTCGTTCAATTACCAAAGTCATCTTGGGCGATGTAACGATCCGGAGCATGATATTGCGTGTCTCTCTACTCCGGACGTGAAGAATGAATATTGACGACCTGCTTCGTATCGCCATGGAGCGCCGCGCCTCGGACTTGCACCTGAAAGTCGGGAACTACCCACATCTTCGTATTGATGGTGAATTGGCGCCGCTAACCGACCAGCCGCGCGTGAGCGCGGAAGATATGCTCACCATGGCATTCAGCATGATGTCGGCCCGCCAGAAGCAGAAGTTCAAAGAAACCACTGAAATCGACATGGCATACGGCGTCGCAGGCCTGGGACGTTTCCGTGTGAACGTTTTCCAGCAGCGCGGCAATGTGGGTCTTGTGCTTCGCGTCATTCCCACCAAAATTCGCGCATTGGATGAACTCTATCTTCCCAAAATCGTCGAACAGGTCTGCGAAATGCCTCGCGGCTTGATACTGGTCACGGGCGTGACCGGTTCCGGCAAATCGACCACCCTGGCGGCCATGATCGACCGTATCAACTCCAGCCGCGCCGAGCACATCATTACCATCGAGGACCCCATCGAATTTCTGCATCGCGACAAGAAAGGTTACGTCAACCAGCGCGAAGTGGAGGTTGATACACCTTCTTTTTCCTCCGCGCTACGCGCTTCTTTGCGTCAGGATCCCGACGTCATCCTGGTCGGCGAAATGCGCGACATGGAAACTATCGGTACCGCTCTGCACGCAGCCGAAACCGGCCACATGGTGTTCTCAACCTTGCACACTTTGGATGCGGTTGAAACCATCAACCGTATTATCGCGGTGTTCCCGCCACCTGAGCAGAAGCAGATTCGCCTGCAGCTGGCAGCGGTTCTGCGCGCTGTCATCAGCCAACGTCTGGTAAAGCGTGCGGATGCTGAAGGCCGGGTTCCGGCAGTGGAAGTCATGATCAACACCGCTTACATTCGCGAATGTATCCTGGTTCCTGAAAAAACCCGCTCCGTTCGCGACGCTATTTCCGCCGGTACATCGCAATACGGCATGCAGACCTTCGATCAATCTTTGTGGGATCTGTTCCAGGCTGGGCTCATCAACTACGAAGTCGCGCTCGAGAACGCCTCCAACGCAGACGATTTCAAGCTGCGTATGCAGGGCGTCTCTTCCACCAGCGACATCTCACGAAACGCAATGCAGGCCACCGGATACGGCAGCCGCTGATCGCTTTTACGAAAACAACAAAGGCGGGCATCATGCCCGCCTTTTTGTTCTTGCCAGGAAACCTTTCTACGACGCCATTGCGTATCGCATCTCACGACAGTCGCGCCCTGCAATCACGATCAGCGCATCGCGGAAAGATGAAATCTCAAACACCCGGTCCATGCCCACGCTGGTGAGCACCTGTTTCACGAACGAGTTCGGATTCACCAGCTTCAGCTGAACGCCCCGGCTTTTGCTCCACAGATGGAGAGAGACGAGCGCATTCAGGCCGCCGGCGTCCAGCATCTGCACGTCCGAGAGATCAAGCATGATTACACGCGTATTTTTCTCGGAAATCACCGCTTCCCGCAGAGTGCTGACTTCCGCGCCACGTACCAGCCGTCCTGAGCACCTTACCACCGCCACTTCGCCTTTTTTCTCCACATCTACGCTAAGCATGACTTGCTCCTTCAATCGATTCTAGCTGATAGACGCCCTGGGTTCGCCGATGTCATCAGCATTTTAATGTCAAAAATTGTTAAACAAATTTACGATTCTTTAACATTTCGCGTACAAGTTAAGCTACGAATTATGGCCCGCTTTAGTTCCCGCAAGTTCAATACCGAAAACGAGCTGTATGACTATGCAATTGGCGCACTTGCGAGGCGCATGCGATCCACCGCGGAATTGAAGCGGCTGCTGCGCCGGCGGGTGGAAGCCGACGAAATCGGTCAGACCCTGGTGGAGCTGGTGATTCGCAAACTTAAAGACCAGGGATATCTGAACGACGCGAAATACGCGGTTGCATATTCCTCATTTCGGCGCGATAACGAAAAGTTCGGCCAGAGACGAGTGGTCACCGAATTGAAAGTGAAGGGCGTGCATGGGGACGTAATCTCGGCCGCGATCGACAGCGCCTACCAGGATGTGAATGAAGAAAAACAGGCGCGCGATTATTTACGCCGGAAACGCTTGACCAAACCGAAAGACAAAAGAGACGCCGCGCGTGTGTTCCGCCACTTGCTGCGCGCCGGTTTCGCTTCGAAAACCATATTCACAATTTTGAAGAAGTGGGAGGTGGATGAAGAGGTGCTGGAAGAGCTGCAGATACCTGAGCAGGAGTAGAGCTGTAGTACAAAGTGATATTTCCTCAAAGCTCATCATTTAAGATTGTGTTTACGCATGCTGACTGGTTCTCAAATACGTCGAAGGTTCCTCGACTTCTTTACCCAGAAGGGCCATCGCGAAGTCCATTCCTCGTCGCTCGTCCCGCATAACGATCCCACGCTGCTCTTCACCAACGCCGGGATGAATCAATTCAAAGACGTCTTCCTCGGCCTGGAAAAACGCGACTACAACCGCGCTGCCACTTCGCAAAAATGCGTGCGCGCGGGCGGCAAGCACAATGATCTCGAAAACGTCGGCTTCACCAACCGCCACCACACTTTTTTCGAGATGCTCGGTAACTTTTCCTTCGGCGATTACTTCAAAAAAGATGCCATCGCCTACGCCTGGGAACTGATCACCTCGCCGCAGTGGTTCGCGATTTCGAAAGACAAGCTGTACGTAACCATCTTCAATGGCGAAGGTGGCGTTCCTCGCGATGCCGAAGCTTACGATCTGTGGCTGGCGCAAGGCGTCGATAAGTCGCGCATCTTTGAGGCGGGACTGAAAGACAATTTCTGGCAGATGGGCGATACCGGCCCCTGCGGCCCTTGCAGCGAAATTCACTATGACGTGGGGCCGGTCGCTTCCGACTGCGGACATCAGGATTGCGCCTTTGGTTGCGAGTGCGGCCGCTATGTCGAAATCTGGAACCTGGTTTTCATGCAGTTTGATCGCGACCCCTCGGGCAAGCTGAATCCGTTGCCCAAACCGTCAATCGACACCGGCATGGGCCTGGAACGCATCACCGCTGTCCTGCAGGGCGTGATCTCGAATTATGAGACCGACCTGTTCGTGCCACTGATCAAGCGCGCCGCGGAATTGACCGGAGCTGACTTGCAGAAAGAAACCAGGAAGGAAGCGCAAGCGAAATCAGCCGCTTCCCTCCGTGTCATCGCCGACCATTCCCGCGCGGCTACTTTCCTGATCTCTGACGGAGTGCTCCCCTCCAACGAAGGCCGCGGATACGTTCTGCGCAAAATCATCCGCCGCGCCATCACTCACGGAAGGTTGCTTGGACAAACCAAGCCCTTCCTGCATGAAATGGTCTTCACCGTACGCGACCTCATGCAGGATGCCTACCCGGAGTTGAAAGACACCGTCGCGAACGTTTCGAAAACGGTCCGTATAGAAGAAACGCGATTTGCGAACACACTCGAGATTGGATTGTCGAAGCTTGAAACCTTATTGAGCGACGGCCGTCTCTCAGGCGATGAAGCTTTCAAACTCTACGACACCTTCGGCATGCCGCTCGACTTCATGCAGGATGCAGCCCGCGACCGTGGCTTAGTCTTCGATCAGGCCGGCTTCGAGGCTGCGATGGAAGCTCAGCGCACTCGCGCTCGCGCCTCCTGGAAAGGCGCTGCCAGGCAGACCGCGAACCCCGCTTACCAGCAACTCCCGAAATCCGAGTTCGAAGGATATCGCCAGACACGCTCCGAAAATTCCGAGGTGCTGGCCATCATCAAAAATGGCCAGGGTGCGCAGGAACTCAAGCCCGGCGAAGAAGGCGAGGTCGTGCTCGATCACACGCCTTTCTACGCCGAATCCGGCGGCCAGGTCGGCGATCGCGGCACTTTATATAGCGACGAATTGAACGCGGTCGTCGCTGAAGTAACGGGAACTTATTACCCGGTCCAGGGCGTTCGCGCACAGCAGGTCATCGCCAAGCAGCCGATTCGCGTGGGCAACAAAGTGGACGCTGTCGTTGACACCTCGATTCGCCAAGCCACAATGCGCAACCACACCGCCACCCATCTTCTGCACGCCGGGTTGCGCGAAATCCTCGGCAAGCACGTCAAGCAGGCCGGATCGCTGGTCGCGCCCAATCATCTGCGCTTCGACTTCTCGCACTTCACCGCGGTCGAAGACCAAGAACTGCAGGACATTGAAGACCTCATCAACAAAGAAGTGCTGCGCAACCAGCGCGTCGAAGTCATAGAGAACGTCCCCATCGACACGGCCATCAACCAATATCACGCCATGGCGCTGTTCGGAGAGAAGTACGGCGACAAAGTGCGCGTGATCAGGATCGGCGACTTCTCGACCGAACTTTGCGGCGGCACCCACACTGGCGCCACCGGCGAGATCGGCCTGATCAAGATCTTGAAAGAAGGCAGTGTCTCCTCTGGCGTTCGGCGCGTCGAAGCCATCACCGGCGAAGGCTCGCTGCAGCACTTCCGCAAAGATCATCAACTGGAAAACGTCGTCGCCGGCCTCGCCGCCCGGGAGGCATCCGTTTCCCCCGCAGAAGCGCTGAAACTCGAGCTCGACAAAAAAGATGCTGAGATCAAGCGTCTCGCCCGCGAACTCGATCAGGCTCGAATGAAACAAGCGTCTTCATCAACGGCGAATATCTCTGAAAATGTCAAAGACGTGAATGGCGTCAAAGTCCTTGCCCATCGCGTGGACAACCTGGAGCGCTCGCAGATGCGCACGCTTGTCGATCAACTCCGCGACAAGATCGGTTCAGGTGTGGTTGTGCTCGGGTCCGCCAGTAACGGTAATGTTTCTCTTATCGTGGGTGTCACGAAAGACCTTACTTCCAGAATTCAGGCCGGCAAAGTCATCGCGCCGGTCGCGCAGAAAGTCGGCGGCAAAGGCGGGGGCCGTCCCGATCTCGCCGAGGCCGGCGGCAAAGATCCTTCCGCGCTGGATGAGGCACTTGGTGGCGCCTGTGATGTTGTTCGAGATCTGCTGCCCTAGCTCGCGGACTCGGCAACATTCCCACCAATGCGCCACAAACCTCTCCGCTGTTGCTATACTTCCTGCCGCAATTCAGGAAGGGGCGTTCATGCTTAGAACAAAACACGCTGCCATAGCTTTGCTGTGCTTGTTGGTTGCCGTCCAACTTTCAGCGCAGGAAGCCGCACAACCGAACTATGCTCCGGCCGCGACCGCCAAATTTGCCAATTTCCCCGGAATTCCCGAATGCGCTATGGGCGCAGTCCAGCAGGGCGATCCCGCGAAAGGTAATGCGGTGCTCCTGCTGAAAGCTCGGCCCGGCTGCATTATTCCCTGGCACTGGCATACTCCGACCGAGCGCCTGATGTTGATCTCAGGACGCGCCAGGGCCGAGATGAAAGACGGCTCTGCCGTATCCCTGCGCTCCGGAGACTTCATGCTGATGGAGTCGAAGCACGTTCACCAGTTCACGTGCCTCTCCGGGACCTGCATGCTCTTCAATGTGACCGGCGATGCGCCCTTCGATATCCACTACGTTGACCCGAGCGGCAACGAGATTCCGGCGGACCAGGCATTAAAAGCCAATCCGAAGGCCGCGGCATCTAAAAAGAAAGCCGAATAGGGCTGAGTAAACTGGCACGCGCCGTCCCGGGCGGTGTTGTATGGATAAGCACATACGTTTCATCACTCACAAAGACAAGGCAATCCTGCTTGTCGATTGCACCAACTGCTCTTCTCAGGAGCTTGAGACCATCGCGCGTGTGCTTCCCACCTATGTAACCGCTCAACCCAAAGAATCAGTGCTGTTGCTGGCCGACTTCACCGGTGCGACATTCGACAAGAAGCTCATCGAGATCGTTAAGCCGGCGCTGGTGTTCGATCGTCCTCACGTCAGGCGCTCGGCGTGGGTCGGAACCGAGGGGCTGCCAAAAGTCTTGTACGAGCACCTGAAGTCGTTTTCTCAGCGCGATCTGCCGCTGTTCGCCACCCGCGCCGAGGCCCTGGAGTGGCTGGTCAGCGAGTGAGAGCTCGCCCGCAGAACTCATCGCCGGCTTTAGCTTCGCCACCTCAGCGTAACCGGCCCCGCGAGCGGATGCTTCGGCTCCGTCCCGGTCCGCTTCGCTTCCAGATGAGCTGCCTTTAGCGCGAAATACCATTTTGCCGGTCGGTCTGCATCGTCAATAAGCATCAGGTGCGGATTATGCTTCAAGCCCTCCGCCTGCAACTCCATCGTTTTTCGGTCCTGTTCCACAAACTTTGCAAACACCAGTTTCAGCAACCGTGCCCCGAACGGCATCCACGCAAAAATGTTCCAGCACGCAACCACATCAATACGTGACTGGTTGCGCGTGACAGGAGTAACCGTCGTCAGCGATGAAAACCAGAACTTCCCCGCCCGGATGGTCTCTACTCTCAGGTTGGGCAGCACAAAATCAATCGTGGTGGTGATGGAATCCGCGTCGGCGTATAGCCGCAGAATCTTGTAGGGCGCGCTGTTCGAACTGGGCGTGTGAGCGCTCATACGGAAACCGTTCGGGACCGGCTCGAAATGCTTTTCTTTTTCGTGGATGCTCTCGCGCTTCCGCCACCACCACGCCTGGTGAACAAACGGCCCGTGCGCGGGATCCATCAACCCAATGATCCCGTGATCCACGCTTACCGGCATGTCACCTCTGAGATACGCCAGCTTGTATTTCTCGCTGAAGGTCGGCACGCGCGGAACAGGAACCGCCGCCTCTGCAGCTTTGCTGAATCCCGCAGCTGCCGGCTTCGGCTCATGCATGAACACCCACACATAGCCGTCCCGCTCTTCGCACGGATAGCTGCCCGCATAAATGCGGTCGATCTTCATTTTCTGGTCAGCTGTCAGCGAAGGAATTAGGCGGCATTGCCCGCTGTGCGCCTCAAACTTCCATCCGTGATAACTGCACTCCACCTCCTTGCCGTCGAACCATCCTGCGGAAAGCGGCATGCCCCGGTGCGGGCAGGCATCATGTAGCGCGAATGGTTTGCCGGAAGAATCGCGACCCAGAACCAGCGGTGTTTCCAGTAGCAATGCCTTGGTCAGCTTATCTTTTTCGAGCTTGTCCGCGGGCAGCGCGCGATACCAGAACCCGAACAGCATCAGTGAGTCAGGCGCGTGTCGCTCTGGGCTTTCGGGTTCCGGCATGTTGCGAGGCTACTATACGTGGAAGTCGAGCAGGAAGTCTGGGCTGAGGTTTCACTTGCGATAGCGGAATCGTCACAATCAGAACAAGAGCCCTGGCTTTTCAGCCGCGCCGCGCCGCAACCGTGCAGCCCAACCCGCAGGGGCGAAACATTGTCCGGCCCATCTAAGTAACCATTGCTCCGCCCAACTCCTTCCTGCTCTCATATTTGCGCGGGTTACTTCGGATGGTTCAATTCCCCTTCGGCAGATTGCCCACCGCTTCCCTCCAGCCTATAATTCACTCACTCTGGTAAGGATTCTCTGTCAGGTTCCGGGTAGGTCGGCGCAGTTCTTCGTGTGTCCGTAAGCTCGAAGTTCACGCCGCGTACTCAACCCGGTCATGCGAAAAAACCTGCAACTCGCCCTGATGGCAAGTCCTGTAATCGCGACTCTCCTTTCCTTGTCCACCGCATACCTGCAGGCGCAGGCTGGCATCAGCGCCACTACTGACGACGACGGACACAAGATTTACGTTAATGATACGGTCGCGGCGCCCAAAAAATCGCCCCGTCCCGCAACTTACATTTCGAGCGGCCTGGTTTACTGGAGCCCGTCCGCGCATCGCTTCAAGCCGGTTGCTCCGGCCAGCATTCGTGCGGCGCGTTCCGCCGCCGCGGAAGTCGACCAGAGCCAGCAGGCTTCAACTTTCTTTCGCGGCAAGCCGTTCACCGCGCAGGATATCGACGCCGCTATCGAAGCCGCGGCCGCCCGTCACAACGTCGATCCCAGCCTGGTGCGCTCGGTCATCAAGGTGGAATCGAACTTCAATCCCAACGCGCTTTCCCGCAAGGGCGCCATGGGTTTAATGCAGCTGATGCCGCAGACTGCGCGCCAGCTCAACGTCACCAACCCTTTTGATCCCGAGCAGAACGTTGACGCCGGCGTGCGTCATCTCAAACAGCTTATGGAAAGCTTCGGTGGAAACGTGCCGCTCAGCCTGGCCGCCTATAACGCAGGCGCAGGCGCGGTGGCCCGCAGCGGAGGCATCCCCCGCTACCCCGAAACCCGTAACTACGTCCGCCGCATCACCGGTTTGTACTTTGGTGGAGCGCAGCCGGGTTACCGGATTATGGGAACTCCGGTACGCGAACCGGTGCGCGTGCAACGGGATGAGCGAGGCGTGTTGTACGTAAGCAATACGGATTAGTGCCCAGGCTGAAGTGCCCAGGCTGAAGTGCCCAGGGTAGAAGTGCCCAGGTAAGCGTTTACAGGCTGATTGGCTTGAAATTCTCTGATCGAAGCCGGCGAACCGTGCGTTCGTGTATGGCGGCAGTGCTGCTGCTTGCGACCCTGCCTGCCGCCGCTCGTGGAAAATCCGATACCTGGGCACGCCAGCAATTCTCAACCGCCGAGCGACTTCACCAGACCCTCATCTCCCAATCGCCCGAGCGGCGGACCCGTTCCGGATATCAGCGGGTCATCGACGCCTATCGCCAGGTCTATTACGGTTGCCCTACCTCCGGCAAAGCCGATTCCAGTGTCAACTCGGTAGCCGAGCTGCTGCTTGAAATGGGTCGCCGCTTCGATGATGACAAGCTTCTGCATTCAGCCATCGATCAGTATGAATTCCTGCGCCGTGAATATCCCGGCAGCCGTTACCGATTCGAAGCCCTGATGACCATCGGCGAGATCTACCGCGACGATCTCGATGATCCCGTCCGCGCGCGAGCAACTTTCTCCGAATTCGTTCGCAGATATCCGCATCATCATCTCTCTGATGACGCCAGCGCCGCTTTAAGCGAACCCATCAGACAGGCGAGCTTGCGTTCGCGCGAGCCTGTTCGTGTCCCGAATTCTGCCCGGCTTGCAGCCGAACCCGCGAAAATATCACGCATCACCAGCATCCGGCACTGGTCCACTCCGGAATACACCCGAGTCGCCATTGACCTTGTGCAGCCGGTTCAGTTCGGCTCGAAGCGCATTGAAAATCCCCATCGCATTGTGCTTGAGCTTTCCGGCACCCGTCTTGATCCCAGGCTCGTCGGCAAAACTTTTGAATTCAATAGCGGGCCGCTGAAACAGATTCGTGCTGCCCAGTTTCAGAACGGCAACAGTCGCGTTGTGCTCGAAACCCGCAACCCAGGCGAATTCAAAACCTTCTTGCTGGATGACCCGCCACGCTTGATCGTTGACCTCAATAACCGTACCGAGAACGACTATCTCAGCAGCCGGAAGACTTCAGATCAGGCGGCGACAATCCCGCCCCCGGCTAAACCGGTGGCTTCCGGCAGGTCCCTCTCCGAGCTTCAGGATCACGATCAGGACCAGGGCCAGGATCAGGATCCGGACCAGGACGAAGCCAAGAATCAACACGAAGCCAGGAACAATCACAAAGACAAAGCCAGCCTTAAGAACAAAGCTGCCGTCAAGCAACCAACCGCCCGCCCCGATGTCCGCGTCATTCAGGAACGCTCTTCCAACAGGCCTGCCGCGGGCGGCAGGCTCGCTATCGGTATCCCGTCAGATTCAGACGACTCCGCCTCACGCGAGGCCCGCCCCACCGCTCGCGGTGATCGTTCGCTCATTCGCGCCCTCGGCTTGAAGATCGGCAAAATCGTCATCGATCCCGGACACGGTGGACACGATACCGGCACCATTGGTCCGCAGGGCCTCGAAGAGAAGGAACTGGTCCTCGAAGTTAGCCGCCGGCTGGGCAAGCTCTTGCAGGCTCGCATGGGCGCGGACGTGGTTTACACCCGCAAGGACGATACTTTTATTCCCCTGGAGACGCGCACCGCCATCGCCAACCAGGCGCTGGCCGACTTATTCGTTTCCATACACGCCAACTCCAGCCACGATCCCGACGCCCGGGGCGTCGAAACCTACTATCTGAACTTCACTTCCTCCTCACAGGCTCTCGAAGTGGCGGCGCGCGAAAATTCCGCGTCTGACAAGTCAATTCACGAACTGCAGGACCTGGTGAAAAAAATCGCGCTCAAAGAGAAGATCGAAGAGTCCCGCGAGTTCGCTTCTGACGTTCAGCGCTCCTTGCACAGCGGGCTTGCTTCCAGAAGCCCCGGTCTGCGCGATCGCGGAGTGAAAAAAGCACCCTTCGTGGTCCTGATCGGCGCAAACATGCCGTCCATCCTGGCCGAAATCTCCTTCGTCAGTAACCCCGCCGACGAACGCCGCCTTCAAACCGCCGAATATCGGCAGCGCATCGCCGAATCGCTCTATCGCGGGATCGCAAAGTACGTCAGCGGCCTCAGCGGTGTGCGCGTCGCCAGCCGGCTCGACAAGAACGTCGATCGCTGACTGGTAACAGTCCGCATTCGTCACCCACAATTACTCCTGCCGCACAACTGGCCAACCCACAGCTTTACCCTCAATTCCCAGTGCTTGCTGCTTTCCTTTCGCGCGTTGCTGGTTTCAGAAACGCCCCATCAATGGCGCCTGCCTGGAAACTTTCCCGCTGTCGGAATAGTCTAATTCTCAGGATGTCTCATTTACGCGGTCGATATCTGTTTCCATCTCTATTCTCGATCTTCGTCCTCTGGTTTGCCTGTGGCGCGCAGGCCCAGTCTTCCAGCCTGCTGCCGAAACAGTTCGCCGGATGGCAGCTCTCTGGCAATGTCCGCCAGAGTACCGATCTCGCCTCGGCTGACTCAATTAACGCCGCGCTGCTCAAGGAATACGGATTCAGCGGTTTGGAAAGCGCAACTTATCAACGCCAGGACGGCCGCAAGCTCGCCCTCAAAGTAGCTCACTTCACCGACGCAACCGGTGCCTACGGCGCTTTCACTTACTACCTGATGCCGCAGATGAACTCTGAAACCATCGGGGATGGCGCTGCTTCCCTCAACGAACGCGTACTTTTCCATCGCGGGAACCTGCTGGTAGACGCCGTCTTTGACCGCCTGACCGCCATGTCGGCCGCCGAATTGAGAGAGCTCTCCAACCAACTGCCGCTGCCTGCTTCCAATCTGGCGAATTTACCCGTTCTGCCCACCTATCTGCCCAAAGAAAACGTGATTGCAAACAGCACCAGGTTCATCGTTGGCCCCATCGGCGCGCAAAAAACCGGCGCTCCGCTTCAGGAGCCGCTGATCGATTTCTCCAATGGCGCTGAAGTGGTTATCGCCAGCTATCGAACATCGTCCGGCGAATCGACTTTGACCTTGCTCTCTTATCCCACTCCTCAGATCGCCGGAGAACACCTCAAACGCATCCTCGGTGCTCAGTCGCAGGAAAACGGTGTGCCAAAACTCGAAGGCCGAAGATCAGGTCCGCTGGTGGCCCTCGTCTCCGGCGCCGCTTCGGCCGGGGACAAGCGCTCACTGCTTCAGTCCATCAACTACGAAGCTGACGTCACCTGGAACGAGAAGACCAACTTCGGCAAGCGCGATAACATGGCGAACCTGCTGGTGAATATCATCATCCTGTGCGGAATTCTGATCGGTTTTTCCGCTGTCGCAGGGCTCGCCTTCGGAGGCGCGAGGGTCATGATCCGCAAACTTTTGCCCAACCGGGTGTTCGACCGTCCGGAGAACGAATTCATCTCCCTGGAGCTCTCGGGAACCGGCCAGCGCAGCTCGGAAAGCGATGTAAGTTCATCAATCAAGAGTGCTTAAATGTTCTGACGGCAATTTGTCTCATTTTGAGTCACAATTTCCTTCTGTTAACCTTTTTCCTAAACCATTGAATCCAAAGCTATTTATTTACCAAAAATTCCTTGACACCCCGCTTTTACGGCTCATAAGATTTCGCCAGAAAGTTTTGACGGTTCAACACCTCCGTTAGAACTATTCTCCCTTAAAAGAAAAGGCCGCCCAAGTTGCCGGGTGGCCTTTTCGTTTGCAAATTTGATCCGAGTAGCTCGATTCTTTCCCGATTGTTATCGGATCTGTTTGTGAAGTTCGCTTTTGCACTTCCGACGATCCAGACTCAAAAGCCTACTCTTCCTCTTCTTTCACCTCGCCCCGTTCCGCCTTCGCGTGCGCCACAATCTTTTCCTGCAGTTGCCCGGGAACCACATCGTAGTGGTGCATTTCCATGTTGAAGCTTCCGCGTCCCTGCGTCATCGACGTCAGGTCCGCGCCATAGGTCAGCATCTCCGACATTGGAACCTCTGCTTTCACAATCGTGTTGCCGCCCTTGTTGTCCATGCCCTGAATGCGGCCGCGCCGGCTGTTCAGGTCGCCCATAATTGAGCCCGCGAACTCATCCGGTATCGTGATCTCGGTCACCATGATCGGCTCCAGCAGCGTCGGCTTCGCTTGCTCCATGGCTTTCTTGAAGGCAATCCGTCCCGCCATCTGGAACGACAGGTCGTTTGAATCCACATCGTGATACGACCCGTCATACAGCACCACTCTGAAATCCACTACCGGAAATCCCGCCAGGTAGCCACGCGCCGCCGCATCCTTAATGCCCTTTTCCACCGCTGGAATGAAGTTGCGCGGAATCGCGCCCCCGAAGATATCGTTGACGAATTCAAACTCCGCCCCGCGCGGCAATGGCTCCATCTTGATCTTGCAATCGCCGTATTGCCCGTGTCCGCCGGTCTGCTTCTTGTGGCGCCCCTGCACGTCGGCGCGGCCGCGAATGGTCTCCCGATACGGCACCTTGGGTGCCTTCAGATTCACTTCCGTGTGGTAGCGCTTCTTCATCTTCGCCACCACCACTTCAATGTGTTGCTGCCCGGTGCCGGCAATCAGAAATTCCTTGGTCTGTGCATCCCGGAAGAACCGCAGCATGGCGTCTTCTTCCATCAGCTTGTGTATGCCCACCCCCAGCTTGTCTTCATCGGCGCGCGTCTTGGGTTCGATGGCGAATGTGATCGCCGGATCCGGCAGCTTTACCTTCGGATATTGAATGGGCGCGCTCTTGTCCCCCAGCGTATCCCCGGTCAGCGTGTCTTTTAATTTCGCCACTGCGCCGATATCCCCGGCGTGAAGCTCGCTCACCGGTACCGCCGTCTTTCCCTGCATCACTGAAATATGCGCCAGCTTCTCCTGCGTTCCACGCGCGAAGTTTTGCAGCACCGCATCATTCCTCAACACTCCCGAGAAAACTTTGAAATACGAAATTCTGCCCGCAAACGCATCAGATACCGTCTTGAACACATATAACGACACCGGCTCCGTATCTGACTCTTTTCGCGCCGGCGGCTCGCCGTTTCCTGTCGTCACTTCACCGCGAATGACATCATGCTCCGTCGCCGCCGGCGTGAACTCAACAATGAAGTCCATCAGGCGGTCCGTACTCACGTTCCCCAGCCCGGAGGCAAACAGCACGGGGAAAATCCTGTCCTCGCGGATCGCGTTGTGCAGCGCTGGAATCAGGTGCTCTTCGGGAATCGTCCCCTTGTCAAAGAACTCCTCCATCAGTTCATCGTTTCCTTCGGCAATAATCTCCACCAGCTTCTCGTGCGCCGCCTGCGCCACGTCCTTCATGTCTGCTGGGATCTCGCCTTCCTTGCCCTTGCCATTTCCGCCGAGATCATAGCGATAGGCCTTCATGTTCACCAGGTCCACCACTCCGCTCAGGCCCTTTTCTTTGCCGATCGGCAACTCCAGCGGAATCACCGTCCTGCCAAACACCCTGGTCAGCGATTCCAGCACCCGTTCCGCATCTGCCCTTTCCCGGTCCATGCGGCTGGCCACAATCACACGCGGCATGTTGTATTCCTCGCAATAGTTCCAGACCCGCTGCGTCACCACCTCCACCCCTGCCACCCCATCCACCACCACCAGTGCCGCGTCGATCACCGGCATAACCAGCTTGGCTTCATGAACGAACATACTGAAACCCGGCGTATCCAGGATGTTGATCTTCGTCTTCCCCCACTCCACGCATGCCATGGCGGTGGAAATCGACATCTTCCGCGCGATCTCCTCTTCGTCGTAATCTGTCGTCGCGCTGCCATCATCCACTCGTCCCATCCGCTGGCTTGCTCCCCCCGTGTACAGCATTGCCGATATCAGCGAGGTCTTCCCCGCGTGGCCGTGCCCCATAACCGCCACATTCCTGACGTTTGCGCCTTCATAGGTTTTCACGAGTTCGCTCCTGGCAAGATCAAGACTTACCGATCAATGAAGCACGGGCGCTCCTGCCCCTGCTGGACTGATAATCTGAATTGCAGGTCTGAAACTACGGCGGGCTTATAACTTCCAGAGTAGAAAAGGCACCCTGCCACATCAGAACGACCTGCCAAAACCTAGGATGCTACCACAGCCGATTTTCTGCGCTCAACTTGTCTTCACTTCGCCCACTGCGCCTTGTTCTCTGCGTTCTGTGCGATTTAAGAGTTGCGCAGTTCAAGATTTACTCCCGTACTCCCTCACCTTGTCATCCACCGCCACTGCCACATACTTCTGCGTCCCCAGATCACGAAATTGCACCACCCGATGACCCTTCATTGCCAGTTGCCCCCATCGACTCGGTTTCTCCGGATTCTGCTCGATTGCCTGGTACTCCCGCCCTCCCAACTCGAACCGCGCCGTCCGCAGATGCCTGCTTCCCGTCCTGGTCACTTTGAACTTTTTCCCTTCAACCTCTAGATTTTTCCCACTCACCAGCTGTTCTGCTACTGCCAGCAACGTCGCCGAGTCGATCAATTGCCACCATCTCCCACTTCTCAAAATCTATTATCGATGCTGATTCTGCCTAATTTGCCACCTTCTCCACCGCCGCCCGTAATTCCTGATAAGGCATTGCTCCCGGGTGATAAAGCGCCACCCGGCCATCCTTGCCAAGCAGCACAATCGTCGGAGTCGTGCTCGCCCCATAGCCATCAAAGTTCGCCTTACTCACCGGTACCGGTACCGATTGCAGCCCTGGATAGAACTGCCGCCACACCTTCTCGATCCACTTCAACTCATCCGCCGGTTTCGCATCTTCTCCGTGCGCCGCATATCCGTAGTACTGAGTCGGCGCCAGCACCATTAACCCTTTCGGCCCGAATTCGGATCGCAACTGCGTGATGATTGGGCCTTCGGTCTTACAGTCCGGACACCAGTGTGCCCAGAAAAACAGCAGCACCGGAGATCCCTTCAACTGCGCCAGGGAAGTCGGCGTCGGCCCCAGATGCTGAGCCGCAGACAATTCCGGCGCTGCTTTTCCGCTGAAGCTGATCAGATTCAGGTTCTTCTGCAATCGCGCCCGGATCGACGTATTTCCATACGTTGTTATGGCTCGCCGTAACAAAACCGCAGCCTGCTCCTTCTGCCCGCGCGCGGATAAAACCTGCGATTGCACCTCAATTGCAGCTCCCACGGCCTCCGCCAGGTGCCCATCCGCATCCAGCCGCTTGTGCCCGAGCTGCTGCTTGGCCAGTGACTCCGTTTCCCGCGCTAATTCCTCAGCCCGCTCAAGCTGCTTGTTGTAGTACATGCCGCGTGCCAGCCACGACAGGCCATCTATATACTCGCTGTCTACCCCGTTCTGTGCGCGGTAAGTTTTGAGCGCCGCTTCCGCCGGCGCCGCCTGGTTCTGGATCACCATCATGTGAGCATCATCCGCAATGCCCGCGTAACTCACCGACGCCAAAACCGCCACTACCACCGCAATCTTCATACTTTTGATCATAATGGGTGAGACGCCCAAGCTACCCCCTTCGTTACTAGAACCGGGGACTGAGATCTGATAACTGGTTCATCAATCTACGCCCAGCTGAACTAACCGTAACCCGCTCAGTTTCATTGCCCTTATGGCTAAATTGCACGATTTTCGTAGCATTCCTCCGGCTAAGTAGGCTAAAATATAGTCGCGTTTGATCTTGCAAGGTTTTTTGCAATTCGCAGTTTCTCCGCTCACGCGTGACCTGCCTGCAGAAGTCCAGCGAGTTATTCAGCGCTACATCAACAAAAAGGAAACAAAGCAACACCATGGAAACAGGAACAGTAAAGTGGTTCAATGACGCCAAAGGCTATGGATTTATCAGCCGCCAGAACGGTGAGGATGTATTCGTACACTTCTCGGCTATTCAGTCGGGTGGATTCCGCAGCCTGCAGGAAGGTCAGCAAGTACAGTTCGATGTGGTCAAAGGCCCGAAAGGCTGGCAGGCCGAGAATGTGAAGGCGCTCTAAATCACTTTTCACACAGTTCGGACAAAAGAGCGGCCAATCGGCCGCTCTTAGTTTTTGCAGCTTGCGAATGACTCCGCGCAGTCCGTACCGGTTACGTTCTGGTAGCTTGCGCTTCTTCCCGGCTGTCGTAGAACTTGAAAAACTGTTCCACTCGCGTCACGCCCAGCGCTGCCCGTACTCGCTGGTTCACTCCCACCAGCGCCAGGCTGCGCCCGTCTTTGCTGTGCGTCACATGCGCGCCAACCATTGCCCCGATCCCAGCCGAATCCACGTAAGGCACGTTGGTGAAATCCAGAATCAGGCGCTCCACCGTATTGGTTCGAACCCGGTTCTGGAAATCAAACAGGTTTGAAATGGTTAGCGGACCGCTCAACTTCAGCAGCCTGGTCTTGTCCTGACCGGCAATGTCTTCGATTGTAAGAGGCTCGTTTGGCACGCTGAGATGTTAACTCTAAGGCACTTAGCCTGTGTTAAAGAATTGTTAAATCTCCGCTGGCCCTTTCTGCCCGGCCTTCGCCTTCTGCTACTATGTCCGATCCAACTTATGCCCCTGCAAATAGGAGACACTGCCCCTGATTTCGACCTCCCTGCGGTTCAGGGTGACCGTCAGTTTCGAATCAAGCTTAGCGATTATCGCGGCAAGCAGAACGTCGTCCTCAGTTTTCATCCTCTCGATTGGACCCCGACTTGAGCTTCCCAGCTGCCGGTGTTCGACTCCGCCCTGGAGAAGTTCGCCGCGCTTAATGCCCAGGTCCTGGACATCAGCATCGACTCCATCATGAGCCACATCGCCTGGTTCGACAAGGAAATCGGCCACATGCGCTTCCCTTCCTGTTCCGATTTTTACCCCCACGGCGCGGTGGTAAGCGCTTACGGGATCCTTCGCCACGGCCCACCCCTTCCCGGTATCAGTGAGCGCGCCGCCTTCGTTGTAGATAAAGCTGGGAAAATCGCCTTCGCAAAGGTCTACCCGCTCGACCGCATTCCCGAGGTTGACGCCATCCTTGCCGTTCTGGAAGAGCTGCGCGATCGATAATTCAGCCCTGCACCACAAGTGAGCTTTCACCTTCCTGCCCTTCGTGGTGAACGTCTTCTCTGCGGCACTCTGCGATGGAAGATTTGTTTTTCCTTAGTTACTAATCTCATCTAGGACTGCCTGGCTGCAATACTCGGTCGCGAAATTAAATCCGCCATCACTATCCCCAACAGCACCAGGCTTATCGCGGAAATTATCCCCAATGAAATCACGCAATAAATGCACCACACTCCCAGTACGTGCGCTTCTATATGCGCCAGATACAACGAAAATCCCAACCCTCCCAATGCCGCGGCTAACGCGATCCGATATTGCCGGGCGAATGCCAAACCCGCCAGCGCGATATAACCCGCAATTCCGATCACCGCCACTGGCACTCCCGCAATCACCGCATACCGACTATGATTCACAATCCCGCAATCCCACCGCTCATTGATGCTGCACGGCGAATCGCCTTCCTCGCGGTAATGCTCGCGAAGCGCGAGCGAAGCCGCCGCCATCCCCAGCAGTGCCAACATAATCACAACCCATCTCATACCAGCCTCATTCATCTTTCATGGGTGCCCCGCCTCTCAACCGTCTTTGCGAGACGTGGGGTTAATACCCAAATCTGTACTTCACCTGTACCGCTACTTCCCGCGGATTTGCGAAATGCGTCCCCCCAAATGTGTTGCTGTTGTCCAGCATATATCGATGGTTCGCCAGGTTCAGCCCGGTCACTCGAACTGTCCATTTTTCGCCAAACGACCGCGTTACCGCCAGATCGAACGTGGTATGCGGCGACAGATGCCCCGGCCCATCGCCGTTCAAAAATCCCGAACCGTAATTCACCGTGAAATCCGAGGTCAATCGCCACGGCAATTTCAGGTTCGCTCCCGCTGACATGGTATTCCGCTGATCATGATCCAGAAAGCACAGCACATCCTCGCACGCTTCGTCGCTGATCAGCCCGCCCGTGATGCCCCCCGACCACTCCGCATACTGATGCGAATACACCAGATGCAGCGATGCCCGCCCCCCGATGGTTGGCGAGTTGACCGTGCTCTCCCAGCCTCGAATGCGCGCCCGCTGCAGTGTCAGCGGAAAGAACACATTCGATTCTCCCAGCGCATCATGATCAAAAAAGTTGCGCGCCGTCGTCCGGAAATTGCTCACGTCAAGGGTCCATCCCCGGAATGGTATCGTCACCCCAAACTCCCGCTGTTCATCGCGCTCGCCATGCAATGGCAGAAACAACTGCTCCGGGTTCAGCAGCGGATTATTCACCGTCACCAGCGGGGGCGCCTGGTAGTACCGCCCGTAGAATCCGCGCACAATCCACCCCAGCTTCGGAATCTGCAGCGCCGCTCCTACCCTCGGATCAGCCGCATTCTCACTCACCGGCCCGCCATAATGCGTCAGCCGCAGGCCTCCGTTCAGCGTCAACCACTTGCTTAGCTTTACCTGGTCTTCAACAAAGGCCGCCTCAGTGTTCGCCCAGGGAATCGTCCTCTGCGGAACAACACTCTCCGTTCCTCCTGCTGTGCTGTCGATCACCGAATAGAACTGATTATCTCGTTCACCGTATGCCTGCAACCCCGCACTCAAGTTGTGCCGGCCTCGCCGCACTGCAATGGTCGCCACTGCGCCCATGAAATTCGATCCCCGATCGTACTCCGATCGAATCGCATCCTGCGGGGTTCCTTCATAGTGTGCGCGATTGAAGTGATAGAACGGAGACACCGTGAACAACACTCCATCTCCCGCGGTGTGCAGCCAGGTGAAGTTTACAAAGTGGTCGCGCTCGTTCTCCACGTCATGCAGAACGTCTTCCGCACCCGGATCGATTGGCACCTGGTAATGATCGCCCCGCACCGACGCAATCAGCCGCAACTGATCGGCCGGCGACTTATTGAAGATCACCGACCCGAACCCGCTCAGCCCCGCTGCCTGGTCATTCACCACTCGGGTAACGGGCGTTTCCAGTCCCAGATCCGTCCGGTAACCACTCACACTGCCGTAGTACGCAAAACGCTCTGAATGATCTCCAAAGCTCAGCTGATCACTGGTGCTGTTGAAGCTGCCGTAACTGGCCACCAGCTCTGCCTGCCGGTTGCGCTCAAAACCCGATCGCGTCACCACGTTGAACACGCCGTACGTCCGGTCGCCATACTCCGCCGAATATCCGCCCCGTTGCACCTCCAGATAATCAATGTCCTTCGGATCAAATTGTGGACCCACATTCGACGCGATACTCGTGTTCGGTACTGGGACTCCATCCAGCAGCCACGAAACCTGGTGCCCCCCTCTTATATGTAGCTGGTCATGCACCATGTACGCGCCTGGCACGAAGTTGGTAATCATCGCCAGGCTGTTACTCTGGTCCGCCCCCGGCGCCGAGGAGATATCCTCGCGGCTGATGATTGTCTGTGTGGTCGAAGACTCCGGATTGACCGTCATCGGCTGATCGCGCACCTCCACGCTCTCCGCGGCCTGCGCCAGCTTGAGTGAAAAATGCACTCGCGCATCCCGCGAGGAAGTGATCTCCAGTTTCTGCTCCTCCGCGGCAAATCCCGGCACACTCACGGTCACTGTGTATCGCCCCATCGGGATCGCCTCAAAGCGAAACTCGCCATCATCATTCGATTCGATCACCTTGCTGAAATTCGAGCTGTCCGCGCTCAGCTTCACCTGCGCTCCTCGCACCGGCCGGTGCTGCGGATCGTGTATCAGCCCGCTCACCGACCCAAATATGGTCGCGCTCGCAATGCCGGCAAGCGCCATCATCCAAACCCATATATATCGGCTGATCATTCTGTGCCTCCGGGTAGAGCGTGTGTGGCGCGCGCGCCCTCGCCCCGCGTAATCGGCCACTTCTAACTACTTCTTTTTCTTTGCGTACTCTGCACCGTTCTCCGCGGGTCTTGCGGTTTAAGACTCTTCGCAAGCACGAGCACCCGCACGGCGCAAGTCTTGGTTGCGTCGGAATCCGAGAAAAAGAATTTAGCTGTAGATCACAACAGGAGGAGCCCGCCCGGAATGGCAGGCACTGACAGGTTGGAAATACTCCATGCATTCCGTTCGCGTTGCGGAACAGGTAACTTCAGTCGCTCCGCGCGCGAGAACCGCGCCCACCGCCGCAGTGGCGGTTGTGCTCACCGCGCCGCAACACCGCATGTCGCATCCGGCATCGCGGATCTGAGCCGCCGAACCCTGCATCGCCTTGCGCACGCAACACGCGTGCGGAGCTGGTTGCGCCACTGCCATCGCCACAGGAACAAGAATTCCCGCCAGCAGAAATACCAGCAACGCTCTTCCAGTTAACCTTTGCACGTTCGTAGAAGAAGATCGACCAACCAGCATAGGTTACAACCTGCAGTCCTGCAAATTAT
>Ga0136846_1214069_pt1 | contig 20876 bp, 21 predicted proteins | sample HopSoiMetagenom2_FD_96841 | JGI IMG/M metagenome (GOLD analysis project Ga0136846, IMG submission 96841) | Grasslands soil microbial communities from Hopland, California, USA - 2 Assembly 2016 (version 4) | ecosystem: Environmental > Terrestrial > Soil > Grasslands | place: USA: Hopland...
CCGAGGAAGGCCGGCATCAGCAGCGGGCCGCCGACGTAGCGCCAGTACTGCCAGGCCGAGGCGCCGAGATTCTCCGAGGCCTCCCGCCACTGGACCTTCACGCCGTCGATGGCGGGCAGGAACACCAGCACCATCAGCGGGATCTGGAAGTAGGCGTAGATCACCGTGATGCCCCACGGGAAGCTGTAGAACCAGCTCGCGTGGAACAGCAGGCCGACCGGGCCGATCAGGACCAGGAAGGCGAAGGCCAGCGTGACCCCGCCCGTCTGGGCGAGCACGCCCGAGCCGGCCAGGTACAGCCGCCGGACCACGCCGTCGGGGTTGCCGGACGCTATCGCGTAGGCCAGGATCGCGCCGAACACGGCCCCGATCACCGAGGACAGGATGCACAGCTTGAACGAGCCGATGAAGTAGCCGCGTACCAGCGGGTCGCCCAGCTTGGTGATGTTGGCGAAGGCCCAGCCGCCGGCCGGGTTCTTCAACGAGTCGACCACCACGATCGCGGTCGGCCACACCAGGAAGATGGCGACGTAGGCGAGGAAAGGGACGGTGCCGACCCAGGACGGGGCGGACAGCCGGCGCCCGGCCCGGGAGGGCCGGGCGCCGGTCTGTGTTGTCGCAGCGGCGGACACGGGCTAGCTAACGGCCTTCGCCCAGTTCGCCGCCAGGTAGTTGGCGGCGTCCGTGTTCTGGGAATCGCTGAGGAAGACGGGGGTGCCGGTCACCGCGGGCAGCTTGCTGGCCGCGGTCTTGTCGATGGAGCCGTTGGACTGCATCGCCTGCTGCTCCACCGGCCGGGCGCCGCCCTGGAGCCAGAGGTTCTGCCCGCCGCTGGCGGCCTGCGAGTAGAGGAATTCCTCCCACAGCCGGGCGGCGGCCGGGTGCGGCGCGTTCTTGTTGATGGCCTGCGTGTAGTACCCGCCCAGGACGGCGTTCTGCGGGACGAAGACCTTCCAGTTGGACACGCCCACGTAGCTCGGCAGGTTGAGGTAGTCCCAGTTGAACACCACCTTGGTGGTGCCCGCCTTGATCGTGGCGCCGGTCGCCGACACCGGGTTGAAGTTACCGGCCTTCTTGAGCTTGGAGAAGAAGTCGACGCCCGGGGAGATGCTGTCGGGCGACCCGCCTTCGGCCAGGCTGGCCATCATCACGCCGTTCAGGGCGGCGTTGGCCGAGGTCGGGTTGCCGTTCAGCGCCACCGCGCCCTTGAACTTCGGTCCCAGCAGGTCGTTGAGCGAGGTGATGGTGCCGTAGCTGCTCGAGTAGCCGACGGCCATGTAGCCGCCGTAGTCCTCGTACCACGTGCCGTTGGCGTCCTTCTGCGCGCCCGGGATGTCCGACCAGGTGCTGACCTTGTACGGAGTGAACAGGCTGGTGTTGGCCAGCGCGACGGCCTGGCCCACGTCGACCACGTCGGGCGCCTTGGCGGTGCCGTTCTCCGACTTGATCGCGTTGACCTCCTGCTGGCTGGTGCCGTCAGGCAGGGCGGAGTTGATCTTGATGCCGTACTTGTCCGTGAAGGCCTTCAGGATGGCGCCGTAGTTCGCCCACGTCGGCGGCAGGGCGATGACGTTGAGCGTGCCTTCCTTCTTGGCCGCGGTCACCAGGGCGTTCATGCCGCCTCCGGCCGAGGCCGAGGCCTGCGTGGCCCAGTTGGTGCCGCTGCCCGAGCCCCCGGAGGAACCCGAAGACGAGCAGCCGGCCGCGAGCAGTGCCGCGGCAGCGACGCCCGCAAGCGCGAGTCGATGTGAGGATCTCACCAGTGCCTCCTGAAAAAGCTTCTTTATCCCGAGGTCGATGGCTGCCGAAAAGGCCCGGCCAGAAGGCCCTGCCGCAAAGACTCTGCCCTAAAGACATGGCGGCGTTACCTAAACGGTTTTGCCCGGATACCTCTCCCCCAGCTAATTACGCAGGATAAACGCACCTAAAACGTTTAGCGTTCGCATGCTCACACACCCGTCGCGAGGGTGTCAAGACTCGTTACCGAGTTGCCGCCCTGAGCCGGGTAAACAGCTGGTAAACGGGCAGCGGACGGGCCCTGAAGGGATGGGCGCTCGACCAGTTCAACGGGGGCGACGTAGTCGCCGGAACCGTCGCTGCCGAGCAGGCGTGCCATGAGCGCCCGGCCCATTTCCCGGCCATCCAGCCGAATGGTCGCAAGCGGCGGGTCGAGCAATTCCGAGGTCGGCAGGTCGTCGTGCCCGATGACGGAGACGTCGGGTCCGACCCGCAGGCTCAGATCCCGGGCCGTCTGGTAGATGCCGAGCGCGGTGTAGTCGGAGTTGGTGATGATCGCGGTGGGGGCGTGCGGCTGGGCCAGCAGCGTCCCGGCCGCCGTGCGCACGTCGGCGATGGTGAGAGGCGACCGCATGACGACGGACTGGAGGCCGAGTTCGCGGGCCAGGCGCCGGAAGTGGCGCAGCCGGTCCGGGTCCGCTACCAGTCCGCGCGGCGCGGACAGGAACGCTACGCAAGAGTGGCCGAGCCCGGCCAGGCGGCGCATGGCCAGCCCCACCGCCGCGGCGTTGTCCGGGTAGACGCGGGAGACCCCGGTCATGCCTTCCACCGCCGCGTTCAGCGCCACCAGCGGGGTGCCCGGCCGCAGTTCCTGCCACAGCCGCAGCGACTCGCCCTTGCCCACCGGGGCGATGGCCAGCCCGGCCAGGCGCTGGGCCGCCATCTCCCGGACCAGCCGGTGCTCGCGCTCGGCCGAGTAATGCGAATCGAGCAGGAGCAGGGTGACCCCGGCCTCGCCGGCCGCCCGCTCGGCCCCGGTCAGCACCTCGAGGAAGAAGGGATTGCTGAAGTTGCGGATGACCAGGCCGTAGGTCGTGGTGCGGCCCCGCCGCAGCGCCTGCGCCTGCGGATTGGCCCGGTAGCCGAGCTCATCCGCGGCCGCCAGGATCCGGCGGCGGGTGTCGTCGGCCACGCCGGGCTGGCCGTTCAGGGCGAAGCTCACCGAGGCCACCGAGACGCCGGCCAGCCGGGCCACGTCCCGAATCCCCGCTGGCTGCCGCCCTCCGTCGCCCTGCTGACTCGTCATGGCCTTGCCTACGGTTATGACGCTCTGCTTCCCCCAGATAGGAGCGGAGGTACGTCGCTGAGCGCACATCCTAACCACCCGGCCGCGCCGCGGGCCAGAGGCCTGATGCGGCTATCAAGCTGTCCATCAACCGATTCCCGCCGGCCACGAGCTGGCAACCTCCGTTCGTCTTGGCTAGCCATCATTCCGACTTGTCTAGCCAAGATCGGCATCGTGGTCCCCGCTCGCGGGGACTGTGGCTTGGGAGGGAAATTTGCGAGCAAGGCACGCTATGGCGGCCGCCGCCACGGTGGCCGGCAGCCTGCTGCTCACCGTTGGCTGCAGCTCTTCGAGCTCGGGCAGCGGCAGCACGAGCGGTAACCCGGGCAGCGGGACCAACTGGGCCACGGCCTCCTCCTCCGCCGCCGCTGGCGGCGGCATGAACGCGCTCGTCGCCGCGGCCAAGAAGGAGGGCACGCTCAACGTCATCACGCTGCCTTCGAACTGGGCCAACTACGGCACGATCATGAAGGACTTCACCGCCAAGTACGGCATCAAGATCAACGATGCCAACCCGGACGGTTCCAGCCAAGATCGTGATCCCGTCGGACGCCTCCTACGCGGCCTACTACGACCAGGCCATCAGCAAGTCCGCCCCGCACCCGGCCGCGGCCCGGCTGTGGGAGGAATACCTGTACTCGGCCACCGGCCAGAACCTGTGGCTGCAGGGCCAGGCCCGGCCGATCGAGCTGTCCACGCTGGTGAAGGACGGCGCCGTCGACCAGGCGGCCTACAAGGCGCTGCCGCCCGCTCCGGCCGGGAACGTCACCTTCCCGACGCAGGCGCAGCAGGCCGCGGCGGAGAACATCGTCGCGCAGCAGTGGTCTAGCGTGATCGGCTAGCGGTGGGCCAGGCAACGCAGGCCCCGGGATCCCGGACGGATCCCGGGGTCGCCGGGCCCGGCCCCGCGGCCGGGCCGGCGTCGCGGGTGACGCTGGCCTTGCGCTGGCTGCGCCTGGTGGCGGGGGTCGTGCCGTTCGGCATCTACGTGACGCTCGGCCTGCTGCTGCCGATGATCGCGGTCGCCGTCGGGGCCTTCCAGAACAACGACGGCGGCTTCACGTTCAGCAACGTCAGCGCCGCCACCCACGGCATCTACCTGAAAGGCTTCTGGCAGAGCATTATCTTGTCCCTGCTCACCTCGGTCATCCCGGGAATCCTCGGCCTGCTGATCGCGTACGCCATCTTCACCGCCAAGCGCGGGAAGGTGCTGCGGCAGGTGGCGATCACGGCCGCCGGCGTGTTCGCCAATTTCGGCGGCGTGCCGCTGGCCTTCCTGTTCATCGCCACCCTGGGCTCCAGCGGGCTGGTCAGCCAGTGGCTCACCAGCCTCGGCTTCAACCCGTACGATCATGGCTTCACGCTGTACTCGCTGACCGGCGTGGTCGTCGTCTACCTGTACTTCCAGATCCCGCTGATGGTGCTGGTCATCTTGCCGGCGCTGGAGGGGCTGCGCCCGGCATGGCGGGAAGCGGCCGAGAACCTGGGCGCGCGGACCTGGGAGTACTGGCGCTACGTGGGCGGCCCGGTGCTGCTTCCCTCGTTCCTGGGGTGCGTGCTACTGCTGTTCGGCAGCGCCCTGTCCGCCTACGCCACGACCGAGGCGCTGACCAACGGGACCATCCCGCTGACCGCCATCCAGATCGGGTCGTTCCTGAACGGCAACGTTATTGCCGGCCAGGAGAACATCGGCAAGGCGCTCGGCCTGGGCATGGTCGTCATCATCGCGATCGCCATGATCGTCTACGTCGTGATGCAGCGGAGGGCCGCCAGATGGTTGCGGTAGCCCGTGGGGGGTCTGGGGGGATAGGTCCCCCCAGACGCGGGGGGTTCCGGGGGGTCGTCCCCCCGGGCAGATACAGCACCACCTGGCGGTGGGCGGTCCTGCTGGTCACGGCGGTGTACTTCCTGCTCCCGCTGTGGGCGGCGCTGCGGTTCGCCGGGATCGGCGCCTTCGGCTCGGTCATCAGCGAGTCCGGGTTCACTTCGTCGCTGGCCCTGTCGGTCCGGCTCGCCGCCATCACCACCCTGGTCACGATCGCGCTCATGCTGCCTACGGCGGTCTACGTCCACCTGCGGCTGCCGAAGCTCCGGCGGCTGCTGGAGGGGATCACGATCCTGCCCCTCGTCATCCCGCCGGTGGTGCTGATCGTCGGCGTGCTCGCCATCGCGCCCGGCTTCATCAAGAGCACGCCGCTGCTGCTCGCGCTGGAGTACGTGATCCTGGCCATGCCGTTCGCCTACCGCGCCATCGACGCCGGGCTGCGCGCGCTGGACCTGAAGACGATCGTCGAGGCGGCCGGCTCGCTGGGCGCGGGCTGGGGCAGCACGCTGTGGCGGGTGCTCCTGCCCAACCTGCGGACCGCGCTGCTGCCGGCGACCGTGCTGACCGTGGCCCTGGTCCTCGGCGAGTTCACCATGGCCAGCCTGGCCCTGTACCAGACCTTCCCGGTGTGGATCTACGTCAACAGCCAGACCAGCGGCCAGGTCTCGGTCGCAGCTTCGCTGCTCGCGCTGTTCGTCACCTGGATCGTCTTGCTGGCCATCACGGTCCTCGGGTCCCGTCAGTCGCGCAAGACCGGTGGCGGCGAGGTCACGTTGTTCACCGTCGCACCTACCGAAACGCGGGGAGACTGATGACCACCAACACCACCCGGGACGCCGCCACGACGGCGGCCGGCACCGGGCCGGTCCGGGCCGGCGGCGGGACGAGCGTGCTGCTGCGGGACCTGACCCGCGCGTTCGGGGTCACCCGGGCCCTGGACGGGCTGTCCATCGAGATGGCGCCCGGCGAGCTCGTGGCGCTGCTCGGCCCGTCGGGCTGCGGAAAGACGACCGCGCTGCGTATCGTGGCCGGCTTCGAGATCGCCGACACCGGTTCCGTCCTGGTCGACGGCAAGGACATCTCCTCAGTGCCGGCCGCCCGGCGGGACATGGGCATGGTGTTCCAGAGCTACAGCCTGTTCCCGAACATGTCCGCGCAGGACAACGTGGCCTTCGGGCTGCGGATGCGCAAGATCGGCACGGGCGGCCGGCGCAAGCGGGCCGGCGACCTGCTGGACATGGTCGGGCTGGGGCCCCAGGCCGGCCAGTACCCGCATCAGCTGTCCGGCGGCCAGCAGCAGCGCGTGGCGCTGGCCCGGGCGCTGGCGATCGAGCCCCGGGTGCTGCTGCTGGACGAGCCGCTGTCCGCCCTGGACGCCAAGGTCCGGCTGCAGCTGCGCGAGCAGATCCGCACGCTGCAGCAGCGGCTCGGCACCACCACCTTGTTCGTCACCCACGACCAGGAGGAAGCCCTGTCGATAGCGGACCGGGTCGGCGTCATGAGCAACGGCAAGCTCGAGCAGCTCGCCGCGCCCGACGAGCTGTACACCAGCCCGGCCAGCGCGTTCGTGGCCGAGTTCGTCGGCGTCATGAACCGGGTACCCGGCGAGCTGCGGGGCGGCGGGATGGTCACCGCCCTCGGCAGCACGATGCCGGTCCGCGGGCACATCCCGGACGAGACCCCGGTTGACGTGCTGGTCCGGCCGGAGGACCTGACCATGCAGGTCGTCGAGCACGGCAACGGGATCGTGACAACCAGGACCTTCCTCGGCTCGGTGACCCGGGTCGGCGTCCAGCTCGACGGCGACGTCGCGGTCCAGGTGGACCGGCCGAGCGCCGAGTCGGCCGCGCTGGCCCCGGGCGCGTCGGTCTCGGTGTCGCTGCCCGGCCAGCCGGTCCTGGTCGCCACCCGCCGGGTCAGCTGAGCATGCTCAGCTGACCACGTAGGGAAGCAGTCCGGCGATCGTCTCCAGGATCAGGGGCGCGCCGGCCTGCTCCAGGTCGGCCCGGGTCCCGGCCCCGGTCAGCACCCCGGCCACCACCGCGGCCCCGGCCCGCAGGCCGGACTCGACGTCGCTGCCGGTGTCACCGGCCACGGCCAGCTCGCTGACGGCGCCGCCGCCCAGCCGCAGCAGCGCGGTCAGCGGCAGGTCCGGCCACGGGCGCCCGCGTCCCAGGAACCCCGCGTCCGCGGGCGACAAAGCCAGGTCAATCAGCGTGCCCCAGCCGAGCCGGGCGATGATCGCCTCCCGGGTGACGGGGGAGAAGCCGGTCGCCAGGCAGACCCGGACCCCGGCGGCGCGCAGCGCGGCGAAGGTGTCCTCGGCGCCGGGCATGGCGGCGACCGCGCCGCGGCCGACGGCGGCGCCGTAATGATCCTCGAACGCCTCGTTGGCCTTGACGGCGGCCGCGTCGTCGCCCAGGATGCGCCGGAACACCTCGATCTTGGACTGCCCCATGCTGGACCGCACGTCCTTCATGGCCTGGCTGAAGGCGGTCACCGGCAGGTTCTGCTCGGTGATGGCGGCGGTGAAGGCCTCCATCACCGTGCCGTCGTCGGCTACCGTGGTGCCCGCCATGTCCAGGCAGGCCACCGTGATACTCACGAGAATGTCTCCTCCGCTATCGCCGGGGAACAGGTCATGCCGCGCCCGCCCGGGCCGGTGACCAGGACCACGCCGGGCTCGACCTCGGCCCGGTGATACAGCGCGCGCCCGGCCCGGGCCGGCTCGACCTCGCTGTAGACCCCGGCCCAGCGGCGCTGGATGCGGGGGAGCGGCACGCCGAGCAGGGCCTCGGCCCGCCCGCGGAGCTGATCGTAGGCGTCCTCGTCGAGGTCGAACGTGAACGGCTCGTCGTACTCGTGCGTGTCGCCGATGGTCAGGCCCCCGCCGGCCCGCTGGACCAGCAGCAGCTGGGCCCGGGTCCGGGCCGCGGCCCCCTGCTGCGGCGGCAGCCGGTCCCGGCCGGGCAGGTCGAAGGCGGGATAGTAGCGCAGCGAGTCGCCGTCGGCCAGCGCCGTGGTGACCCGCGTGTCCAGCGGCGCCGTCTGCATCATCTGCAGCCGGACCCGCCGCACCCCGCCGCTCCGGGCCAGGTACCGTCCGGCGATCCCGGTGTGCGCCGCCCCCGGGCACAGGATCACCAGGTCGCACTGATGCCAGGTACCGGTGTGATCGCGTACCGCGTTCGGCGCGATCTCGGTGACCTCCCGGCCCGGATGCCACTCATACCCACTCTGCCCTTCACCACGGGTGGCGAGGTACCCGCGCAGCGCCGGGAGGACCAGCCGGGGCTCGACGATCGCGTCGAGGCGGCAGTGCAGCCCGCCGGCGAAGTCGCCGCGCAGCGCCGGGTTGACCGCGCGGACCGCGGCCGCGTCGAGCACCTCGAACCCGCGCCGGTCCGCGTCGGGCAGGGCCGCGGCCTCCTTGAGCAGGGAGAGCTCCGCGTCCGAGGTGGCCAGCGTGAGCGAGCCCGCGGCCCGGAAGCCAAGCCCGGGTACCTGCGCGCCGAGCCCGGACCACAGCTCGCGGGCGCGCAGCGCCAGGCTGAGCTCCGGTCCGGCCTTGCGGCCGCTCACCCAGACCAGGCCGAAGTTCCGCACGCTCGCGCCGCGGGCCTCCGGCTCCCGTTCCAGCTGCACGACCTCGAAGCCGCGCCGCCGCGCCGCTACCGCGTGCATGGTGCCGAGCACGCCACCGCCGACGATGACCACCCGCGTCCTTGCCGCCATGGCAGCTAGTATAGTCATTTTGTAACTTGTATAGCCAACTTGCTTAAATGGAATCTCAGGTGAACGCACTGTGGAGACAGGCTTGACTGGTCCTGACCTGGAGCTGACCGTCGACGGGCAGGTGCTGCGCTTCCCCGCGGTGTGGCTCCGCGACAACTGCCCGTGTCCCGAATGCGTCGCGCCCGGGACCACCCAGAAGCTCAAGGACATCACCGATATGCCGAACGGGGTAGCGGTCACGCTCACCGAGCACGCCGCCGGCTCGGTGGCTGTGACGTTCGCCCCCGATCAGCACCGGTCCACCTTCTCCCGGTCCTGGCTGGCCGCCCAGGCCCCCGGCCGCGACGGTGACGGCGACGGCCGGACCGAGGATGACAAGCAGCTCTGGCTGCCCGCGGACCTGGACCCGGAGACCGGGCGGTTCCCGCAGGCGAGCTGGCCCCGGTACCTCGACCAGCCCGCCGAGCGGATCCGGGCCCTCGGGGCCGTCCGGCGCCTGGGCTTCGTCCTGCTCCGCGGCGTGCCGGCCGAGCCGGGTACGGTGCTCGGGGTCGCGGCGAGCTTCGGGTACGTGCGGGAGACCAACTACGGGCGCCTGTTCGACGTCCGGGCCGAGCCCGCTCCCGGCAACCTGGCTTTCACCAGCCGGGCTATCCGCCCGCACACCGACAACCCGTACCGTGACCCGGTGCCGACCGTGCAGCTGCTGCACTGCCTGCGCGCGGCCGGCCAGGGAGGTGACACCGGGCTGGTAGACGGCTTTGCCGCCGCCGCGGCGCTCCGGGCCGCCGACCCGGAATCGTTCGGCACGCTGACGAGGACGCCTGCCCCGTTCGGTTATATCGATAAAGCGACCGAGCTACGGGCCAGCCAGCCGCTGATCGAGCTCAGCCCGCGCGGCCGGGTCCGCGGGGTGCGTTTCAACAACCGGTCGATGCGGCCGCTGCGCGGGTCGCCCGCCGGGATCACCGCGTTCTACGCCGCCTACCGGCGATGGGCTGAGCTGCTGGCCGAGCCCGCGCGGCAGTTGAACCTGCGGCTGGCGCCGGGGGACTGCCTGGTCTTCGACAACACGCGGGTGCTGCACGCCCGCACGGCCTTCGGCCTGAGCGCGGGCTCGCCTGCCCGGCACCTGCAAGGCTGCTACGCCGACCTGGACGGACTGGCCAGCACGCTGGCCGTACTGAAACGTGAGGAGACCCGATGACCGGGATCGACGCCATCGCCGGGCTGTTCGCCGGGCCGGGGGCCCGGGACTACCTGGGGGAGCCGGTGACCATCGGCGAGCACATGCGGCAGGCGGGCGCGCTGGCCGAAGCCGCCGGGGCGCCCGCTCCGCTGGTAGCCGCGGCCCTGCTCCATGATGTCGGTCACCTGCGGAACGAGTCCGACGCCAGGCACGGCAGCGGGGGAGCCCGGTGGCTGGCCCGGTGGTTCGGCGCCGAGGTGACCGAGCCGGTCCGGCTGCACGTCGCGGCCAAGCGCTACCTGTGCGCCACCGAGCCCGGGTACTTCGCCCTCCTGTCGCCGGAGTCAGTCCGCACCCTGGCACTCCAGGGCGGCCCGATGACCCCGGAGCAGGCGGCCGCGTTCGGGGCCCTGTCTCATGCCCGCGACGCCGTCGCCGTCCGCCGCTGGGACGACGAGGCCAAGGACCCCGCCATCACCCCGCCCGGCTTCGCGTACTTCGCCCCGCTTCTGGCGGGCCTGGCCGGCCGCTAGCGTCTAGCGGGCGGGCCGCGGTGCGGGACAGGGCGTTGACGGCGGTGGAGTTGCGGACGCTGAACGCGACCGCGCGGCCCAGGTAGCGGTCGTCGGACCACTCGACCGGCGTGCCGGTCAGGTCGGTGGTGAGGCGGCGCTCGCGCAGCATGGGCACCCGCGGCCGGACTTCGAGCAGCCGGGCGTCCTCGGCGCTGGCCGGCACCGCGTCGATGACGTGCTCGGCGTCGGCGAAGACCACGCCCAGTTCCTCCAGCCGCTCGGTGATCGAGTCGGTGGCCAGGTCCATCCCGGCCACCAGCACGCCGACCCGGTCCGGGTAGACGCCGCGCTCGATCATCACCGGGTGCCCGGAGAGCAGCCGGACCCGGGTCAGGTGATAGACCTGCGCGCCGGCGGGCAGCGCCAGGCGCTCGGCCTCGGCTGGCCTGGCCGGGCGGCGGCGGATGCCGGCCACGCGGCCGCCCGGCTCCTCGCCCATGGCCCGGGCCCACCGGGAGAAGGACAGCAGCTCGCCGAAGCTCTGTACCCGCGGCCCGCCGACGACCACCCGGCGCGCGCCGCGCCGGGACGCGATGACCCCGTCGGCGCGCAGCGCCGCGAACGCCTGGCGGATGGTGCCGCGTGACACCGAGTAGCGTTCGGCCAGTTCGTGCTCTGAGGGCAGCCGGGTGCCGGCCGCGTACCCGCCCGCCGCGATGGCCGCCTTGATGTCCCCGGCCACCGTGCGGTACAGCGACGGGGACCGGGGCACCTCCTGATCCGCTGCCATGCAACCCGAGCGTAGCGTCATTGACCGTTACCCGTGCGACGGCAATACTCAAGTGCATGCTTGACCAAACGGCGGACCTGGACCGGGTGTTCCAGGCGCTGGCCGACCCGGGCCGGCGGGTCATGATGGAGCGGCTCAGCCAGGGGCCGGCCTCGGTCAGCGAACTGGCCCAGCCGCTGGCCATGTCGCTGGCGGCCGTGCTGCAGCATGTCCAGGTCCTCGAGGCCAGCGGCCTGGTCCGGTCGCAGAAGAGCGGGCGCACCCGGACCTGCAGCATCAACCCGGCGGCGCTGCGCTCGGCCGAGCAGTGGATATCCGCCCGCCGGGCACTGTGGGAACGCCGCCTGGACCGGCTCGGCGAAGTCCTGGAGACTAGCCCGCCCGAGGACGGAACTACCGGTGAACGCTAAGATCGAGCAGACGTCAGCATCGGAGCAGGGTCTGGGAGAAGCATGACCGAGCTCATCGCGCAGCAGTCCGATACGCATCAAAAGGCGCTGCGCATCAACCTTGACCCGCGCTGGTACGGGACGATCGCGGAGATCGGGGCCGGCCAGGAGGTCGTCCGCTGGTTCTTCCGGGTCGGCGGCGCCGCGGGCACCGTGGCCAAGTCCATGTCGGCCTACGACATGGCGGTCAGCGACGCCGTCTACGGCAAGGCCGACCGGTACGTCTCGGCCGGCCGGCTGCAAGGCATGCTCGACCACGAATTCGCCCTCAACGTCGAGCGGCTGGACGAGGAGCGCGGCGACTCGAACTGCTTCTTCGCGTTCGCCGACACGGTCGTGGCGCGCAGTTACCGGGGCGGTAACGAGTGCCACGGCTGGATGGGCGTGAAGTTCCAGTCCCAGACGCACGACGAGCCCAGCCAGATCGTCATGCACGTGCGGATGCTCGACGAGGAGGCCTACCTGCAGCAGGAGGCACTCGGCATCGTCGGGGTGAACCTGCTGTACGGGGCGTTCTTCCACCACCACGAGCCGGAAAAGCTCATCGAGAGCCTGCTGGACCAGCTGACCACCGGCCGCGTCGAGATCGACATGATCGAGTTCCGCGGCATCGAGTTCCGCGGCGTGGACAACCGGCTGATGGCGCTGAAGCTGGTCCAGCTGGGGCTGAGCGGCGTGGCCATGTTCGGCCCGGACCGCTCGGTGCTGCAGCCGAGCGAGGTGCTGCGCAAGCAGGCGGTCCTGGTCGAGCGGGGCAGCTTCCGGCCGCCGACGCACGTGAACCTGGACATGCTCGCCACGGCCAAGGACAAGTTCGCGCAGGACCCGGCCGTGGAGGGCAAGCCGATCCTGCAGCTGACCGAGATCACGATGCGGAACCTGCTGGCCGAGCGGTCCGAGATCGACCGGCGGGACTTCCTGGCCCGGGCCGACCTGCTCGCCGCGTGCGGCGAGACAGTCCTGATCACGGACTACTTCGATTACTACCGGCTGGCCGCCTACATCGCCGAGCGGACCACCGAGCGGATCGGCATCGTGATGGGCGTGCCGAGCCTCATCGACCTGTTCGACGAGCGGAACCACGCGCAGCTGCCGGGCGGGATCCTGGAGAGCTTCGGCCGGCTGTTCAAGAACGGCCTCAAGCTCTACGTCTACCCGCTGCGGCCGGGTCCGGACGAAGAGCTCAAGACCGTGGACGACATCAAGGTGCAGGCCGAGCTCCAGCCGCTGTACGACTACCTGGCCGGCCGGGGCAGCTTCGTCAACCTGGATAACTACAACCCGGAGTACCTGCCCATCTTCAGCCGTGACGTGCTGCGGCGGATCGCCGCCGGCGATGATTCCTGGGAGGACATGGTGCCCGAGGAGGTGGCCGGCCTGATCAAGCGCCGCAGCTTCTTCGGCTACGTCAGGCCGGACGCCCGGGACTGATCGCGGCCACTGGCCGCTAGCCGAGACGGTAATCCTGCTGGGCGCGGGCGTACTCGGTGAAGGCGTCCAGGGCATCCGGGTTGGCCATCGCGTTGCGGTTGGCGGCGTCGTCCGGCCTGGCTCCGAGCAGGATCCTGCGGACTGGCACCTCCATCTTCTTGCCGGTCAGGGTGGCCGGGATCGCGGGCACCGCGATGATCTTGTCCGGGACGTGCCGGGCCGTGTACTGGGCGCGCAGCCGGCCGGCGATGGTGGCGCGGAGCGCGTCGTCGAGGACGGCGCCCTCGGCCAGCGTGACGAACAGCGGCATGAAGAAGCCGCCGCCCGGCAGGTCGAGGCTGACGATGAGCGCGTCCGCGACCTCCTCGACGGACTCCAGCGCGGCGTAGATCTCCGCCGTGCCGATGCGGATGCCGTGCCGGTTCAGGGTCGCGTCGCTGCGGCCGAGCACGAAGCAGCCGCCCCGCTCGTTGACCATGAAGAAGTCGCCCTGCCGCCACGCGCCGGGGAAGTCAGCGAAGTAGGTCCGCCGGTACAGCTCGCCGTCGTCGTCGTTCCACAGCCGGACCGGCATCGACGGCATCGGCTGGGTGATCACCATCTCGCCGACCTCCCCGGTGACCGGCTCGCCCCGCTCGCCGAGCGCGTACGCGGCCACGCCCAGGTTGCGCGCCTGGTGCTCGCCCGCGTAGACCGGCAGCACCGGCGCTCCGCCGGTGAACCCGCTGCAGACATCGGTCCCGCCGCTGCCCACGTGCAGCCACAGGTCGGACTTCACGTTGCGGTAGAACCAGGCGCTCACCTCCGCCGACACCGGCGACCCGGCCAGCATGACGGAGGCCAGCGCGGACAGGTCGTATTTCGCCGCGGGCACCAGGCCGGCCTGGGACAGCATGGTGACGTAGGCGGGGCTGGCCCCGAACATCGTCACCGCCGCGTCCTGCGCCAGCTCCCACAGCACGCCCGGTCCCGGGTAGGCCGGGTTCCCGTCGTACAGCAGCGGCCGCACCCCGATCAGCAGCGAGCTGACCAGGAAGTTCCACATCATCCAGCCGCTGGTGGTGTAGAAGAACAGCCGGTCGCCCGGGTGCAGGTCCATGTTGAGCGTCTGCAGCTTCAGCTGCTCGATGAGGATGCCGCCATGGCTGTGCGTGATCGCCTTCGGCAGCCCGGTGGTGCCGGAGGAGAACAGGATCCACAGCGGATGACCGAACGGCACCTGCTCGAACTCGAACTCCGCGGCCGGCACCGGCGGGTGGTCCATGACCTCGTCCCAGGACCGCGCCCCGGCGATCGCGCGCCCGGCCGGTCCCGGTACGCCGATGACCTGCTCCAGGCCGGGCAGCCGCGCGATCACCTGCTCCATCTCGGCGCCGCGGTCGAAGTCCCGGCCGCCGTAGCGGTAGCTGTCCACGCAGAACAGCACCTTCGGCGACAGCTGCCCGAACCGGTCGCTGACCCCGCGCCAGCCGAAATCAGGCGAGCAGCTGGTCCATACCGCGCCGATGCTGGTCGTGGCGAGCATCGCGATCACGGTCCGCGGGGCGTTCGGCATGCAGGAGGCGACCCGGTCGCCGGGGCGGACGCCCAGGCCGCGCAGCCGGGTGGCGAGCACCCGGACGCTGTTCGCGAGCTCCGGCCACGGCAGGCCGGTGAGCGGCGTGCTCTCGGACTGGTAATACAGCGCGTCCTGGCCGGCCTGCTCGCGGCGCAGCACGTGCTGCGCGTAGTTCAGCCGGGCCCCGGGGAACCAGTCGGCGCCCGGCATGGACCGGCGGCCGAGGACCGCGGCGGGAGGCGCCGAGGCCTCGATGCCGCAGTAGTCCCAGATCGCCTGCCAGAAGCCGTCGAGGTCGGTCACCGACCAGCGCCACAGCGCGTCGTAGCCGTCGACGTCATGCCCGCGCTCGCGGGCGAGCCACCGGATGAACGCGGTGACGTTGGCGCGGGCGACCCGGTCCGGACCGGGCGTCCACAGCAGGTCTCCCTGGCGAACCTGGCGATGCGGCTCCACATCGCAGACGGTGCCATAGCGTGCCGCAAAGCACAAGATGGATGACATTGAACGTGAAGCCGAGCATGTAAGGTGTCATCGATGACCACTGACCTGGACCTGGCTGCCCTGGCCGCGATCGACGTGCACGTCCATGTCGAGTCCGACGGGCACGGGCACCTCTCCCTCGACGACGAGCTGCTGGACGCCTCGGCACGGTACTTCAAGACTGGCCACGACCGGGCGCCGACCGTCGAGCAGATCGCGGACTACTACCGGGCGCGCCAGCTCGCCGCCGTGGTCTTCACCGTGGACGCCGCCACGGCGACCGGGCACCCCGCGCTGTCGAGCGAGGAGATGGCCGACCGGGCCGCCGTTCACCCCGACGTGCTCATCCCGTTCGGATCGGTGGACCCGCTGGCCGGCGAGCAGGCGGTCCGCCGGGCGCGGCAGCTCATCGCCGGGCACGGCGTCCGCGGCTTCAAGTTCCACCCCAGCCTGCAGGGATTCTCCCCGGACGACCGGAGCTTCTACCCGCTGTACGCGGTCATCGAGGAAGCCGGGCTGCCCGCCGTCTTCCACACCGGCCAGACCGGCATCGGGGCCGGATTGCCCGGCGGCCGCGGGATCAAGCTGAGGCTGTCGAACCCGATGCTGCTCGATGACGTGGCCGCCGACTTCCCCGGCCTGACGGTCATCCTGGCCCACCCGTCGGTGCCCTGGCAGGACGAGGCGATCTCCATCGCCACCCACAAGGCCAACGTGTACATCGACCTGTCCGGCTGGTCGCCTAAGTACTTCCCGCCCCAGCTGGTCCGCGCGGCCAGCTCGCTGCTGCAGGACAAGGTGCTGTTCGGCACCGACTACCCGCTGCTGACCCCGGAGCGCTGGCTGCGCGAGTTCGAGCTGCTCGAGATCAAGCCCGAAGTCCGGCCCAAGATCCTCAAGCACAACGCGGCCCGCCTGCTCGGCCTAGCTGGCTGAGCGCAGGGCGAGCGCGCGGCGCAGGTCCTCGAGCACGGCGATCCAGGTAACGCGGCGCGATTCCGGATAAGCGCACCGGTTGTGGACAACCTTGTGGAATCCGTCAGGCGATGGCCGCGGGCGGCAGCCCGGCCGGGTCGGCCGGGACCCAGTGCAGCGGATCCGGGCCGAGGGCAGCGAGCTCGGCGATCTGCATGGCGCACCACGGCGAGACGGGCTGCTGCCCGGTCCGCGCCGCCGCGCAGAAGCCCTCCCAGTCCACCCACCTGGTCTCCGCGACCTCCGCCGGGTCGGGCTCCGGTGGCAGCGGAGCCGGGCCGGCGTAGGCGGCGTAGACCGGGCAGAGCTCGTTTTCCAGCACCCCGTTGGCCATCCGGGCCTGATAGCGGAACCGGGGGAGGACGAGCTCGAGCCGGGCCGGCGAGATCCCGAGCTCGGTCCGCAGCCGCCGCCGCACGCTGCCGGCCATGGCCTCGCCGGGCATCGGGTGCCCGCAGCAGGTGTTCGTCCACACGCCGGGGAAGGTCCGCTTCGACTCGGCCCGCCTGGTCAGCAGGAACTGGCCGGCCTGGTTGAACAGGTAACAGGAGAATGCCAGGTGAAGCGGCGTGCGGTCATGGTGCACGGCCACCTTGCCGGCGGTCCCGCTGGCGTTGCCTGCTTCATCGAGGAGGACGACGCTTTCCAACCTGGTTCCTGCCTGTGGGTCGCCGGGAGACGGGCAGTGAACACTACCCGACCCGGCAGGCAGCCGGGACCGCGACCCGCTGGTATTTGCTCCCCCGAGTCCGGTTCAGTGCGAGTCGCGGCCCACCTCGTGCCCGCTCCCGCCGACCAGGAAATCCAGGTCAGCGCCCGCGCTGGCCTGCTGCACGTGCTCGGTGTACAGGTAGGTCCAGCCCCGGCGGGCGTACGGCGCCGGCGGCTGCCACCGCGCCCGGCGCTGGTCCAGTTCCTCCTCGCTCACCTCCAGGGTCAGCGCGCGGGCCGGCACGTCCAGCGTGATCCAGTCGCCGGTCTGCGCCAGGGCCAGCGGGCCGCCGGCCGCCGCCTCCGGCGCCACGTGCAGGACGACCGTGCCGTAGGCGGTGCCGGACATCCGGCCGTCGCAGATCCGCACCATGTCGGTGATCCCGCGGACCAGCAGCTTCTTCGGCAGCGCCACGTTGGAGACCTCGGGCATGCCGGGGTAGCCGCGCGGCCCGCAGTAGCGGACGACCAGGACGGTGTTCTCGTCGACGTCGAGATCCGGGTCGTTGGAGACGGCGTAGTAGTCCTCGGGGGAGTCGAAGACCAGGGCCTGCCCCCGGTGCTTGAGCAGGTGCGGTGAGGAGGCCGACTGCTTGATCACCGCGCCCTCCGGGGCGAGGTTGCCGCGCAGCACCGCGGTGCCGGTGCCGGCCGGCTGGAACGGGTCGGCCAGCGGCTTGATCACCTCGCGGTTCCAGCACTGCGCCCCGGCCACGTTGTGCCCGATGCCGGCCCCGGTGACGGTGACCGCGCCGGTGTTCAGCAGGCCCGCCTCGGCCAGCTCGCGCATCACCGCGGGCAGCCCGCCGGCGTAGCAGAAGTCCTCCATCAGGTACTGCCCGCTGGGCTGGAGGTTGAGCAGGGTCGGGACATCGCGGGCGAGGGTGTCGAAGTCCTCCAGGGACAGCGGCACGCCGAGCCGCCCGGCGATGGCCAGCAGGTGGATCACGGCGTTGGTGGAGCCGCCGATGGCGGCGTTCACCCGGATCGCGTTCTCGAACGCCTCGCGGGTCATGATGGCCGAGGGCCGCAGGTCCTGCTCGACCAGGCCCACGATAACCTGCCCGGCCCGCTGGGCCGTCTCGTACCGGCGGGAGTCCGGCGCCGGCCAGGTCGCCGAGTAGGGCAGCTGCATGCCCAGCGCCTCCGCCATCGAGGCCATGGTGGACGCGGTCCCCATGGTCATGCAGTGCCCGTCGGAGCGGGACATGCAGCCTTCGGCGAAATAGCACTCCTCCTGGGTCATCCGCCCCGCGACCAGGTCTTCCTCCCACCTCCAGACCGCCGTGCCCGAGCCGACGTCGGCGCCCTGGTACTTGCCGTTGAGCTTGGGACCGCCGGTCACCATGATCGCGGGCAGGTCCACGCTCGACGCCGCCATCAGCAGCCCGGGCGTGGTCTTGTCGCACCCGGACAGCAGCACCACCCCGTCCAGCGGGTTGGCCCGTATCAGCTCCTCGGCCTCCATCGCCAGCAGGTTCCGGTACAGCATGGCGGTCGGCCGCAGCAGCGTCTCGCCCAGGCCCATCGCCGGGAACTCCAGCGGGAACCCGCCCTGCTGCCAGACCCCGCGCTTGACCGACTCGGCCACCCGGTGCAGGTGGACGTTGCACGGCGTCAGCTCGGACCAGGTGGTCGCGATGCCGATCACGGGGCGGCCGTCGAAGACCTCCGGGGTGAAGCCCTGGCTTCGCATCCAGGACCGGTGCCCCATTCCGGCCCGGCCGGTCGCGCCGAACCACTGCCTGCTGCGGAGCCCGCTGTTCGATGTCATACGACCATAAGTAACATCCGCCCCTGGGCCAGATGAAGGGGACCCTGTTAAGGTCGCGAGCGTGAGCCGTGTTCATGACATGGGAGGCCAGACCGGATTCGGGCCGGTCCCGGTAGGCGAGAGCGGCGATCCCCCGTTCGCCGCCGACTGGGAGGCGCGGGTCTACGCGCTGGCCACGATGCTGCGGCGGCGCGGCGTGTTCAACAGCGACGAGCTGCGGAACGCGATCGAGCGGCTGCCGCCTGACCGGTACCTGGCGGCTTCGTACTACGAGCGCTGGCTGGCGGCGATCGAGATGCTCGTGCGGGAAAAGGGCGTGCTGCCGTGAGCTTCGAGGCAGGCGCCCGGGTCCGGGTGAAGGCCCGGGACCCGGACCACCACACCCGGGTGCCGCGGTACGTGCGCGGCCATACCGGGGTGGTCCTCACCGCGATCGACCGGTGGCCGGTGCCCGACGACTGCGCCCGGGGCATCGACCCGCCGCGGGAGGAGACCTGTTACGCGGTCCGCTTCTCCGCCGCCGACCTGTGGGGGAGCGGCGATCATGCCGTGACCGTCGACCTGTGGGAGTCCTATCTTGACCGGGCATGACGACCTGCCGGTAGCCGCGCGTACCCGGCAGCTCGAAGAGCGCCTGATCGCCGCCGGGCTGACCAGCGACGACGAGATCGACGAGTTCCTGACCAGGCTGTACACCAAGGCCTCGCCGGTCAACGGCGCCCGGATGGTCGCTCGCGCCTGGACCGATCCGCGGTACCGCGACCTGCTGCTGTCCGACGGCGACGCCGGCGCGGCCGAGATGGGCTTCGGCGACCTGACTTACGGGCTGCGGGTGGTGCCCAACACCGGGTCTGCCCACAACGTCATCGTCTGCACGCTGTGCTCCTGCTACCCGGTGTCGCTGCTCGGGCCCTCGCCCGGCTGGTACAAGAGCTTCGCCTACCGGTCGCGGACGGTGCGGGAGCCGCGCGCCGTGCTGGCCGAATTCGGGCTGGCCCTGCCGCCGGACACCGGGATCACGGTCTGGGACTCGACCTCGGAGGCCAGGTACATGGTGCTCCCGGCCCGGCCGGACGGCACCGGCGAGCTGGCCGAGGATGACCTCGCCGCCCTCGTGACCAGGAACGGGCTCATCGGCACCGCCCTGTTGTAGAACGTCAGGGACCGGGACCACACCAGCCTCGGCGCGGACCCGTCCGGGCACTGGCTGCTCTACCTGTCCGGGCCCGACCTGTTCCTGTCCCTGGCGGAGCCGCGCCGTTCAAGCTGACGACGGGGCTGACCGCGGCGGCGTGGTCCTAGCCAGGGCGGTGCCGGCCAGCAGGGGGGCCGACCGGGCCAGCACGTCCGGCGCCTGGGTGAAGGCCAGCCGCAGGTACTCACCCGCCCCGCCTGCGTCCCCGCTAGCGCCGGCGTTCCAGCTAGCACTGAGCAGGCGGCCGGGGACCACCGCGACCCCTTGCCTGAGCGCGGCCTGGGCGAACGCGCTGCTGTCGCCGCCGGCCCGGACCCACACGGTGAGACCGCCCTCCGGCTCGGGCCAGGTCCACCCGGGCAGGGCGGCCCGCAGCGCCCTGGCCAGCGCGTCGTACCGGGCCCGCAGCTGCTCGCGGCGCCACTTGACGATGTCGTCGTGCCGGCCGGTGAGCAGCGCGGCCGTGACCGCCTGCGGGAACGCCGCGCTGCCGAGGTCGGCGGCGGCCTTGGCCGCGGCCGCGCGCGCGATCAGGCCCGGGCCGCCCCTGATCCAGCCGGTCCGCAGGCCGCCCCAGTAGAGCTTGGACAGCGAGCCCACGCTGACCAGGTTGGCCTGGCCGGGAGCCAGGGCGGCCAGCGGCGGCGGAGGCGGGTTGTCGCCCAGCGACAGCTCGGCCATGGTCATGTCGTCGACGAACAGGGTGCCCGGATGCTCGGCGGCGAGGCGGGCCACCCGGCGCCGGTGCCCGGCCGGCATGACCAGGCCGGTGGGATTGTGGTGGGTGGGGATCAGGTACACCATCGCCGGATGGTGCGTGCGGATCACGTGCTCCAGCCGGTCCGGGTCCAGGCCGGCCCCGGCGGGCAGCCCGATCACCCGGGCGCCGGCCCGGTGCAGCGCGTCCAGCGCGCCGGGGAAGGTGGGGTCCTCCACCGCGACCGGCTGCCCGGGCAGGACCTCGCACCGGATGAGCAGGTCCAGGGCCTGCTGGCCGCCAGTCGTGACGATGATCTCGGCCGGGCCGGCGGGCAGCCCGAGGCGGTCCGTCAGGTGCGCGGCGATGGCGGCCCGCAGCGCGGGCAGCCCCAGCGGGAAGTACCCGCTGGTGGCGGTGACCGCGTAGGTTCCGTCCGGGGCGGTGTCCCCGAGCACGGTGGCCGG
>Ga0136846_1229181_pt1 | contig 20861 bp, 19 predicted proteins | sample HopSoiMetagenom2_FD_96841 | JGI IMG/M metagenome (GOLD analysis project Ga0136846, IMG submission 96841) | Grasslands soil microbial communities from Hopland, California, USA - 2 Assembly 2016 (version 4) | ecosystem: Environmental > Terrestrial > Soil > Grasslands | place: USA: Hopland...
AACTAGTCACCGGGACCGGAGCGACAGGAGGCGCCCAGCGATGCAGACCCTCACCCGGCCCTCTGCTGTCGGCATCGCTGCCGTGCCGTCGGCCCCGCCCAAGCGATGGCGCCGGCTGGCCAAGGCCGCCTTGGTTGCCACCGACGCGGCCACTGTGGCCACCGGGCTGGTCCTGGCATTCCTCACCCGTGCCGAGCTGATCGGGGCCGACGTGTGGAGCGCACGGCGCGACCACCTCGTGCTCGGCCTCGTTGCCGTCCCCGTGTGGCTGTTCCTCTTCGCACGAGGGCGGCTCTACAGCACCCGCTTCATCGAGCGGCGAGCCGAGGAGCTCCGCCGCCTCGCCCATGCCGCTGTCTCGGCCGTCGGCGTGATGGCCGCCACCGGGTACGCCCTCCGGTTGACGGTCTCGCGTGCGTGGCTCGTGTTGGCGCTCGTCGAGACGACCGGCCTCCTCGTCGTCGAACGGCACATCGCGCGAGTCGTTTTCGATCACCTGCGCCGGGGGAGGCGCATGCTTCGCTCCGTGGTCATTGTGGGATCGAACGCCGAGGCCACCGAGCTGGCCGAGATGCTCAACGACGATCCGAGGTTCGGCTACGTCGTGCTGGGCATCGTCGAAGATCGAGCCGGGCCCTCCGCCACGCTCGACCTCGTTCGTGCCACCGGGGCCGACAGCGTCATCGTGGCCGCTTCCTCCACGAACATCCGCATGACCAACCGAATCGCACGCGAGCTCTTGAACGAAGGGGTCCACGTCGAGCTCTCGTCGCCGCTCCGCGACATCTCCGCGGAGCGGCTCACCGTCCGGCTCCTCGGCCGGTCGCCGATCATCTATCTCGAGCCCCGCCGGCTCGGCGGCTGGCGGGCGTTGGCAAAGCGCGCCTTCGACCTCGTCGTCGCCACCACCGGCGTTGTCCTCCTGGCCCCCATATGGCTGGTGGTCAGCATCCGCATCCGGCTCGACAGCCCAGGCCCGGTCTTCTTTCGCCAGGATCGAATCGGCAAGGACGGCCGGATGTTCCAGGTGTGGAAGTTCCGCACGATGGTGGCCGACGCCGAGGGGCAGCTCGAATCCCTTCGGGCCCGCAACGAGGCCGACGGGCCGCTGTTCAAGCTCCGCGACGATCCACGGGTCACGCGCTTCGGGCGCTTCCTGCGGCGCAAGTCGCTGGACGAGCTCCCGCAGCTGCTGAACGTCATCCGGGGCGAGATGAGCCTGGTCGGCCCCCGACCCGCGCTTCCCGGCGAGCTCGCCGCGTGGAGCCCCGAGCTGCGAGCCCGGCTTCGTGTCCGGCCCGGGATCACTGGGATGTGGCAGGTGCACGGGCGCAGCGATGCCTCGTTCGAGCGTTACACCCGCGACGACCTGTACTACGTCGACAACTGGTCATTGACCACCGACCTGACGCTCCTGGCCCGGACCATCCCGGCCGTGGTCAGCGGTCATGGCGCCTATTGATCAGCTGGAGCGCACGCTGGGAGTGACGGCCTCAGCGACGGCATCAGCCACAGCGGCATCGAAGCGCGCCCGCCGGGGAGCGGACCAGGCCAGGGCGGCCTGGCAGGGCCCCATCGTCCGCTGATCGCCGAGCAGCTCGTCGACGGCAGCGGCGAACTCCGCTGGCTCGTCGGCGACGCGGATCGTTGGCTCGGTCACCTCGAGGCCGCGGAAGGCGGCGCTGGTGCCGACCACCCATGCCCCCGCCGCCAGGGCGTCGATGGTTTTCACCTGCACCCCGGCGCCGGCGCGCACGGGGATGGCCACCACCCGAGCCCGAGCCAGGAAGGCGGCGGCGTCCGGGACCCACCCGTGGCACCGGAGACCCGGCCGCGCTGCCAACCAGTCGGCGCCGGGGCCGGCGATGTCGATCCGGCGGCCAGGAGCCAGGTGGGGCACGACCTCGTCCACGAACCAACGAAGGCCGACCGCGTTCGGTCCCCACGACCACGTGCCGAGGATCGCCACATCGACCGTCGCCTCCTCGAGCTCGGTGTCACCGGTCCTGGGAGCGACGGCCCCGGGGATGGGAAAGCTGCGGACCTCGCCACCGAAGCCCGCCAGGGCAGTGGCGTCGGCCGCGGTCAGCGCCCACACCTGCGACGCTCGACCGACGAGGGCAGCCTCCTGCGCCAGCACCAGGCGGGCCTCGCGGCCGAGGAGCCCTCGCCGCAGGCCGGCGGCCTCGTCGACCCCTTCGGCGTACAGCTCGTGCTCGACGTTGTGCGCGATCAACACCAGCGGGACGTCCATGGGCACGAGATCGGCGAGGAAGCCGAGCTGGGCGTGGTCGACGATCACGAGATCGGGGGCAGAGGCCACGGCGACCTCGGTTCCGCGCCGCAAGGTCGCGGAGGCATATTTGGCCGACGACAGCGGTTGGTGTCGGGCCACTGCAGTTGCCGCCCACCGAAGGCGTTCGGCCCAGCCGGCCCGGGCCGTCTCGATCGTCCGGGTTGCGACGGCCACCTCGCCCGGCGCCGGGTGGTAACCCTCCCGCCGATAGCCAATGATCTCGACATCGTGGCCGGCGCCGCGAAGGGCGCGAACGAACGCCGTCGACACGACCTCACCGCCCGTCGCCTCCGCACCGGGGAGGACTGTCGTCAGGAAGGCGATGCGCATCGGCGCCCGGGCACCAGGACGTGATCGCCGCCGGCGACGAGGAAGCGGTCGATCAGGTGGTCCGTGATGATCCTCATCGTCTCCCTGCGGGCAGTGGGCGCCATGAGGGCGTGGTCGAGGTCAGGCACGGTCACCAAGCGGCATCCCGGTTGACCGACCAGGCGGCCCAGTGCAGCTGCCGCCGTCTCCCGCAACTTCCGAAGCCCGAAGTCGTCCTCGCCGTAGACGAGGAGCAGGTCGACGCCGCTGGCCCGGACGTCTTCGAGCAGCCGTGTGCGGGAACGAACCACACCAACGCGGTCGAGCACCGACCACACGATGCCGGGCACCATCCGGAGCAGGCGGCTCTGGACCGGGCGGTACCTGTTTCGGGCGGCCACCGGCGAGGGCACGGGGTCCTCGATCGAGATGAGTTGCAGGACCTCGGCCGGCAGGTGGACGCTGGCATTGATCGAGCAGACACCGCGCACGCCATCGAGCAGTGCCGCGGCATCCAGCGCGTGGCGACCGCCGGAGCAGAGGCCGACCAGGACGACACCGGTCCCCCGATCGATGTGGCGGATGATCGCTCGCACGTCGTCGATCGCCTCAGCGGCATAGCTGCGATCCAGAGCCTGGCCGGGCCGGGCCGGGCTGTCGCCGATGCCTGAGAGATCGACGCGGAGCACGGGAAAGCCGGACCGGGCCAACTCCCTGCCCCAATGGGTCCACAGGCGGCTCGGGCCGACGTGGTGGTCCGTGGCGTTGTTGAGCAGGACGACCGTCGGTGCGCTCGGGTCCAGCTGCCCCTCGGACGACACACCGAAGAGGCCGAGCTCCCCGAGGTGCATGAGACGCTCGGTGACACCGGCTCCGACCTCGGCCTCGAGCCGCACCGGCGGATCGATCGCCACCGCCTCGCCGACGAGCTGCTCCGCCAGCCACGTCGCGATCGTCTCGACCGCCGCCGCAGGTACCAATGCGGTGGACGACGGGCCGTCGAGGAGGGCGCCCTGGCCGACGGCCTCGACGACCGTTGCTGCCGGCGGCAGTGCCGCTCCGTCCAACCCCTCCGGTCGGCGGAGTACGAGGACCGGGACATCGGGGCGGTGACGGACCGGGACCTGAAGAGCGCTGAGCTCCGCCAAGGTCGACGGGCTGAAGATCGTCCCTGCCACCGCCAGCGATTCGCGATCGCCGGCCTCCTCGGCATCGGCACCGACGCCGAGGAGCTGCAGGGCGCGCAGCTGGCGGACGAAGTTGCGGCCCGACAGCACCGGATCCCAGAGCACCAGGGCGTCGACGTCGATCGAGGCATTGGCAGCCAAGGTGGCGCCGAGGCGCATGCCCACCAACCCCACTCGGGCAGCACCAGCCTGACGGAGGAGAGCCACGGCGTCGTCGATGCTGCGCAGCCAGGCGGTCCGCCGCCCCGGATCGGTGTCGTCGCCGGCGGCGTCGCCGGTGCCGTCATAGTCGAACCGGAGCGTCACCAAACCGACGGCCGCCAGGCGCTCGGCGAGCACCCGGAACGTGCGGTGGGCACAGACGTACTCGTAGCCGATGGGCGGGCACAGGACCACACCCGCACGCGCTCGGCCCCCAGGCGGAACGTGCAGCCAGCCGAAGAGCGGGCGGTCCTCGGGCCCGAACCACGTGGCGCGCGCCGTCCCCGCGCCGCCGCTCGGTTCCACGCTCGTCGGTTCCACGATCGAGACTGGTCTTCCCGCCCGATGGCGTGGGCAATCTCAGCCCACCTGAACCCGCCAGTAGCGCTCGGGCCGCACCGCCAGCGGAAGATCGACCCGCAGCGGGCGGCGCTGTGACCGGTAGCGCCGGATGGCGGCCAGCTTTCGTCGCGGGTCGGGGTCGGAGGGCAACGCTGCCGGCTCGAGCCCGACGCCAGCCGCCGCGAGCTCGGCCAGTCGCCGCTCGAACAGCTCGGGCTCGGTGTAGCGGTAGGGAAGATCGGCGTAGGCGTATCGGTCGACGCCCGGCAACGACGTCTCGAACAGTGCGTCGGCAATCGTGATGTGCTCGTCGTTCACGAGGCCGAGTGGCTGGAGGACCACTCGGGCGCCCAGACGCTCGATGGTGGACGCGACGGCCGCGGCCATCGTGGGCCCGTCGGGCGGTGGGGAGTACTGGCCTTCGACCACATCGAGCCACACCGGCGCTGCCCGGAGCAGGGTGAGGGCCTCCCGATCCTCGCCCTTCCGCGTCGCCATGACGTCGTCGCCGGCGCGGAAGCCACACGAGCGGTCCCACTCGGTCGGCGGGCCCCACCGGTCGGGCCCCGCTGTCATGACCGTCAGGACGGTCGACCCGGGATGGGCGCCGAGCACCCCCCCGCAGGAGAGCACTGCGTCGTCGAGGTGGGGTGAAACCACCAACAGGGGTTGCACCGCGTCGGGGCCGGGGGGCGGCTGAACGCCTCGGCACCGGCGAGCTTCGGCCAGCTCCCGCAGGCGCCAGCGGATCTGCTCCACCCCCTGACCTTACGGTCGGGCGGTTACCAACCGGCCGGTCTCGGTACGCATCTCCGGTACGACGAGGCGATGAGGTAGCCGTGGAGGAGAAACACGACAGCTTCCGGGTCGGTGTCGACCTCGTGCGTGTCGCCGACGTGGCCGAGACGGTGGCGCACTTCGGTGACCGCTACCTCCGGCGCATCTACACCGAGCACGAGCTGGCCTCCTGCACTGGGGTGCCGGAGGTCGCCGCCGCCAGCCTGGCCGCGCGATTCGCCGCCAAGGAAGCCGTCCTCAAGGTGCTCCGGCCGGCCGGCGCCAGACCTGACTGGCGCGACATCGAGGTCCACCGCGACGAGGTGGGAGCCTGCGAGATATGCCTCACATCCTCGGCGGCGCGGCTGGCCGCCGAGGCCGGGGTCACCCAGCTGGCGGTGAGCCTCACCCACGAGCACGAGCTGGCCATGGCGGTGGTCGTCGCCGCCGTCAGTCGGCGCGAGGTGCGCGTCGCATGACCGACGACGTCATCCGCGCGGTGCTGGCCGAGCACGGTCGCCTGGCGGTCGACGTCGCTGCCCTCGACCCCGATGCCGACTTGTACCAGGTCGGTCTGACCTCCCATGCCAGCGTCAACGTGATGTTGGCCCTCGAGGACAGCTTCGACTTCGAGTTCCCCGAGCAGATGCTGCGCAAGCGAACGTTCGAGTCGATTGCCGCAATCCGCGCCGCCGTGGACGGACTCACCCGCGCCGAGGTCGACTGACGTGACAGCGATCGACCTCACGTCGGCGTCAGTCGTCGAACGAGCCCAGCGCATCTCCGAAGACGTCGCCGGACCGAACGCCGAGGCCGTCGATCGCCACGCCCGCTTCCCGGTCGAGTCGGTGGAGGCCCTCCGCGTCGGGGGCCTGCTGGCCAGCCTCATCCCCGTCGATCTCGGCGGTGGTGGCGCGGGCATCCGGGAGGTCGCCGACGTGGTCGCCATCCTCGGCCGTGGTTGCGCCTCGACCGCGATGGTCTACGCCATGCATCAGATCCAAGTTGCGTGCCTCGTGCGCCACGGCCGCACACCGGTGCTTGCCGCCTACCTCCGAGAGGTTGCCGCCGACGGGCTCCTCCTGGCGTCGGCCACCACCGAGGTTGGCATCGGTGGTGACGTGCGGTCGAGCTCGTGCGCAGTCGAGCGGTCACCGGGGCGGTTCCACCTCACCAAGGAGGCGCCGGTGATCTCGTATGGCGCGTTCGCCGACGGCATCCTCGCCACCGCCCGGCGCACGCCCGCCAGCCCCGCGAGCGATCAGGTGCTCGTGGTCTGCCGGCGCGCCCACACCCGATTGGAGCAACGCAGCGACTGGGACACGCTCGGGTTCCGCGGAACCTGCAGCAACGGCTTCACCCTCACGTCCGACGATGACGACGCCTATGTCATGCCCGACAGCTACGCCGACATCTCCAGCCAGACGATGTTGCCGACCTCGCACATCCTCTGGGCGTCGGTGTGGCTCGGGCTGGCCACGGCTGCGGTCGACAAGGCCCGGGGCTTCGTACAGGCCGCCGCTCGCAAGAGCCCTGGCTCCACCCCGCCAGCAGCGCTCCACCTCGCCGAGCTCGTCGCGGTGCACCAGCAGCTTGCTGATCTCGTCCAGAGCGCGGCCCGGCGCTACGACGAAGCGTGGGGCGTCGACGACCGCGAGGTGGTCGAAGCGATGGGATTCGTGATCGCCATGAACGCGCTCAAGGTCTCGGCGTCGCAGCTCGTCGTCGACATCGTGAGCCGCGCCATGCAGATCTGCGGCATGGCCGGCTACAGCAACGGGTCGCCCCTGAGCCTCGGTCGGCTGCTCCGTGACGCCTACGGCGCCGCCCTCATGGTCAACAACGATCGGATCAACGCCAACAACGCGCAGCTCCTCCTCGTCCACCGGGAACGTTGAGATGGGGATCGTCGCCACCTCGTTCCGCGACGAGCTCCTGGCAGCCGGCCTGCTCGTGCCGCTCGGCGCCGACGGCCTCTACGGCCGGGCGGCTGCGTTCGAGGACGTAGTCGACGCACTGGCGCGGCTCATCGTCAGCCTCGGCGCCGCCGACGGGGCGGCCCGGATGCGCTTTCCCCCGGTTGAACCCCGGTCGGTGTTCGATCGCACCGACTACCTCAGGTCGTTCCCTGACCTCACCGGCGCGGTGGTCACCTTCCACGGCGACGATGCCGGCCACGCCCGGCTGCTGGCTGCCGCCGACACCGGAGATGACTGGACCGAGCTGCTCGAGCCGGCCGACGCCATGCTCTGCCCAGCCGTCTGCCATCCGCTCTACCCCACGCTCACCGGCACGCTGCCCGCCGGTGGGGCGACGTACGACCTCCAAGGCTGGTGCTTCCGCCACGAGCCGTCGGTCGACCCGGCCCGAATGCAGGCGTTCCGCCAGCACGAGATCGTCTACGTCGGCGACGCTGCCGGCGCCCGGGCCCACCGCGACCGTTGGGTCGAACGGGGAACCGCGTTGCTCGCCGACCTCGGGCTCGATGTCGAGGCGGTGGTGGCCAACGATCCGTTCTTCGGCCGGGTCGGGCGCATGCTCGCCACCAACCAGCGCGACCAGGAGCTGAAGATCGAGCTCGTCGTCACCGTGGCCTCGGCCGACCAGCCCACCGCCGTCGTCTCGTCCAACTGCCACGAGGACCACTTCGGTGCGGCCTTCGGCATCAACACCGCGGAAGGCGACGTTGCCCACAGCGCCTGCGTCGGCTTCGGGCTGGAACGGGTCACCCTGGCTCTCCTCCGGCGCCATGGGCTCGACGTCGAACGCTGGCCGTCGACCGTCCGCGACCGCCTCTGGCCATGACGACCGAGCGCCCCGAACGAACCGTGCAGCTCCTTCCCCTCGACGCCGCCACGTACGCGCGGCATCCGGTGCACGACTCCCAGCGGACGTGGACCGAGACGAACTGCTACGTCGATCTCTGGATCGAAGTGCTCCACGCCCTCGATCTCGACCCCATCGCCGGGGCGGCATTCACGCTGAGCACCGACTTCGAAGGCGACCAGTGGACGTTCTTCAAGTACCCGCCGGAGGACCTGCGGGCCCTCTACGGCATCGAGGTCTCGGAGATGAACGTGTGGCGCCCGGTGCTCGACCACGTGGTCGAGCAGCTCGAGCTCGGCCGGCTGCTCACCATCGAGGTCGACTCCTGGTTCCTCCCCGATACTGCCGGTGTCTCGTACCAGCTCCGGCACACCAAGAGCACGATCGTCCCGCAGGCGGTCGACGTCGAGTCCCGCCGCCTCGGCTACTTCCACAACGCCGGCTACTTCGAGCTCGAGAGCGACGACTTCGACGGGGTCTTCCACCGTGGCGACGACGACCCCGCCCGGCTGCCGCCCTACGTCGAGCTGATCAAGCTCGACCACCTACGGCGAGACGACGCAAACCTGGTCGATGACGTCCTCACCCTCACCGCGGAGCATCTCGGGCGCCGGCCGCGTGACAACCCGATGGTTCGGCTGCGCAAGCGAATCGAGGCTGACCTGCCGTGGCTCGCCGCCCAGGACCTCGAGTCGTTTCATGCCTATGCCTTCGGCACCTGCCGCCAGTGCGGGGCCACCGCCGAGCTGGCTGCTTCATTCGTCGACTGGCTGGCCGCTCGCTGGGAACCCGGAGTCGCTCCGATCGCCGAGCGCTTCCGCGCTGTGGCCGAGTCGGCCAAGGGCCTCGAGTTCACCTTGGCCCGCGCCGCTCGCGGCCGCTCGGTCGACCTCCAGGGGTCGTTCGACGAGATGGAGCGCGGCTGGGATGAGGCCATCGTCACGCTGGCCGGGTGTTGTGGAGGCTGACCTCCTCGCCGCTGCCGAGTGGTCGTGCCGGGCCACGCCGCCCGGTGCGATCGCAATCCCCGATGACCTGGACGAGAGGGACTGGTTGGCGGCCATGGTGCCTGGCACGGCGGCTGGCGCCGTGGGCAACACCGGCAACCGGGACTTCGATGCCGAGGACTGGTGGTTCCGAACACGATTTCCCGGCGGGCCGGGCGGGCCGTGGACCTTGTACCTCGACGGACTGGCGACGTTGGCCGAGGTGTGGCTCGACAGGCGGCTCGTGCTGCGCACCGCTGGCATGTTCCAGCCCCACCGTGTCGACGTGCCCGAGCTCGGCGCCGAGAACGAGCTCGCCATCCGCTTCCTCGCCCTCGGCCCGGTGCTCGCCGCCCGGCACCCGCGCCCGCGGTGGCGCACCCAGCTGGTGGCCCAACAGCACCTGCGCTGGTACCGCACCACGTACCTCGGTCGCATGCCTGGGTGGTCACCCGAGCCGGCTCCTGTCGGGCCATGGCGCCCGGTTCGGCTCAGGCCGTCGAATCGGCTCGACGTGCTCGATCACCGGTTGCGAACGAGCTGCGCGGAGGATGACGGCGTCGTCGACCTGACCCTGCGGCTGCGGGGGCCGGTCAACCATGGAACCGTCCGGGTCGGCGCATCGAGCACGTCGCTCCACCTGCGGGACGACGGTGATGCCGTCGTCGCCGAGGCCACCCTGCGGGTCCCCGACGTCGATCGCTGGTGGCCACACACCCACGGCCCGGCCACCGAGTACGAGGTCACGGTCGAGGTCGACGATCACGTCGCCTGGAAGAGGCGGATCGGCTTCCGCACGATCGAGGTCGACCGATCCGACGACGGCTTCCGGCTCGTCGTCAACGGCGTACCGATCTTCTGCCGGGGCGCATGCTGGATGCCTCCGGACGTCGTCTCGCTGAATGCTCCGGCCGACGAGGTACGGCGCACCCTCGAGCGTGCCCGCGATGCCGGCATGAACATGGTGCGGATCCTGGGCACAACCATCTGGGAGGACGACACCTTCTGGGACCTCTGCGACGAGCTGGGCATGTTGGTCTGGCAGGACTGCATGTTCGCCAACGTCGATCCGCCGGACGACGACGGCTGGCTGGCCATGGTTGAAGCGGAGCTCACCGCCCAGCTCGGCGCGCTCCAGGGACGACCGTCGCTCGCAGTGGTGTGTGGCGGCAGCGAGGTCCAGCAGCAAGCGGCCATGGTCGGCCTTCCCGGCGATGGTCGAACAATGCCGCTGTTCGACACCCACCTCCCGAAGCTCCTCGATGGCCTCGGACTCGACGTCCCCTACGTGCCGTCCAGCCCGACCGGCAGCGATCCTCCGTTTCGCACTGACGCCGGCGTGGCCCACTACTTCGGCGTCGGGGCGTACCGGCGGCCTCTCGACGACGTCCGCCGCGCCGACGTTCGCTTCGCCGCCGAGTCCCTGGCCGTGGCCATCCCACCCGAGGCCGGCGCGGTGGACGCCCACTTCGGCGCCGCCAGCGTCGCCGGCCACCATCCCATCTGGAAGGCCGCCGTGCCGCGGGACAGCGGGGCGTCGTGGGACTTCGAGGACGTGCGCGATCACTACGTCGGCGAGTTGTTCGGTGTCGACGTGGTTCAACTCCGATCCACCGAACCGGAGCGCTACCTCGACCTCGGACGAGCAGCCGCCGCCGAGTTGGCCGAGGCGGTCTTCTCCGAGTGGCGACGGCCGGGATCGCCGTGCGCGGGAGGCCTGGTGCTCCTGCTCCGCGACAGCCGGTTCGGCGCCGGGTGGGGGCTGCTCGACGCCCACGGGATGCCCAAAGCTCCGTGGTGGGCCTTGCGCCGGATCCTCCAGCCGGTGGCACTGCTGGCCACGGACGAGGGACTCAACGGCCTCCGTCTCCATGCCATCAACGACCGGCCCCTCGAGCTGACGGCCACCGTGACTGTTGAGGTCTTCGACGCCGCCGGCCTGCGGCTCGAGCGGGGCGAACGGCCGATCGCCGTTCCGGCGCGAGGCGGGATCGAGATCGACGCTGAGGCCGTCCTGAACGGGTTTCGCGACATCACCTACGCCTACCGGTTCGGCCCGCCGGCCTACGACGTGGTCGTTGCATCGCTACGCGACGACGCCGGGGAGCTCCTCGCCGACGCAGTGCACCTCGTCGGTGGCCGGGCTCGACCGGTCGAGCCGACGATCGGTCTACGGGCCCGGCTCGTCGAGGGCGACGACGGCTGGCGGGCTGAGGTGGCCACCGAACGGTTCGCCCAACGGGTGGTGATCGAGGCTCCCGGTCTCGTGGCCGAGGATTCATGGTTCCACCTCGCCGCCGGCGCCTCCCGCTCCGTGCACCTCTCTGGCTCGATCGACCAACCCCCGACCGGCGCCGTGCGCGCCCTCAATGCCACGGCGACGGCCCGGCTGGTGCCGGCCTGATGGCGACATCCTCACGATGACGGATGCGCTGGTTCCCGACCGCCGCTCCGCCGGCCACCGGTGCATCTGCCTCGGCGGCCAACGGATCGATCTGCTCAGGAGGGACCAGCTCCTGAAGGCGGTCGGCGACGCCCTCGACGGCAAGCGGATCCCGCTGTGGTTGGCGTCGGCCAACCTCGATCACCTCAACCGCTTCGAGGGCAAGGCTGATCTCTTCGAGACCGGTCCCGGCAGCCAATGGCTGGTGCTGCTCGACGGCATGCCCGTGGTCTGGCAGGCCCGGCGCCGCACCGGGTACCGGTGGGAGCAGCTCGCCGGGTCGGATGTCCTCCCTGCCTTGCTCGGGCTGTGCGAGGAACGGTCCGCCCGAGTTGCCTTCGTCGGCGGAACGGACGAGCTACGGGAGCGCCTGCCCGCCGCCCTGGCCGTCCGCTGGCCCGATCTCTGCGTCGCAGGTCATTGGACACCGGCCCGCGAGGTCGTCGAGAACGAGGAAGCGTCGCGGGAGATGGCGGCCGAGCTCGCCGCCGCCAACGTCGACCTCCTCGTCGTCGGGCTGGGCAAGCCACGGCAGGAGCGATGGATCCATGAGCACGGAGCTGCCACCGGCGCCCGAGTCACCGCGGCATTCGGGGCGTCGACGGAGTTCATCGCCGGGGTGCAGCAACGGGCACCGGAGGCGATGTCCCGGCTCGGTGGCGAGTGGGCGTACCGCCTCTGCAAGGACCCTCGCCGCCTCGCTCGCCGCTATCTCATCGAGGGCCCGATGGGTCTCGCCAAGCTGCTGACCCATCCTTGAGCAACAGTGGTCGACCGTGCGCGGGTCACGACCCGCGACCGCGCTGACGCCGGCCTGGCCAGCGACGGCTGACACGGCCGTCTGGCGGCTCGAATGTCCAGTGTCGTACCTGTTGGCCTGATCGTGCCGTTGAAATGGGTCGACCGCGGCAATCCGTCAGGCGCCCAGGCGAGTATCTACAGGTAGGTGTCGGCGACCGCCGGCCTGGATGACGAGGAGCACCATCGTGAGCACAGTGCCTGGCGACCACCGCCACCCGACCCACCGGCGGCTGTCCTTCGTGACCTTCCGTCGGAAGGGTGTTGCCGTGGCCGCCGCCCTTGGGCTCCTGGTGTCAGTGGGCAGCGTCGAAGCAGCGGTGGCAAAGACGACGAAGAAGGTCACGAAGAAGAAGGCGGTCGTGACCACCAAGAAGAAGCCCGTCGTCACGACCAAGAAGAAGGCCGCAACACCAGGCACGAAGACGACAGAGGGAGGCTCGCTGACGACGGATCCGCCGGCGACGACGCCCCCGGCCTCGTCTGGGGGAGGGTCCACGAATCCGGATCCGGCCGGTGGGGGCGCCGGGTTCTAGGAGGCAGCGACATGACCCGAGCTGGGGCTACCGCGACGAGCATGGCTCTCCGGCGCCTGCTGCCCGTCGCCTGCGTGGCAGTCATGGCTGCCGGGGCGACGGGCTGCGGATCGGGCGGCGGAACGGTGAAGACCAATGACGTCCCGGCAACGGCACCGGCGACCACCGTCCCCGCGGCGCCGACAACGGCGGCCGCAGCAGTGCCCGGGACCGCCACCACCGCGGGAGGGACGAAGACGACCGCAGCCGGTACCGCCACCACCGCAGCAGCGACGAGGACGACCGCACGGACGAAGACGACAACAGCAAGAACGGCGACCACGAAAGCGGGGACGAAGACGACGGCACCTCCGACGACAGGAGCGGTCACGCCGGCAACGACGCCGGCGACGACAACGCCTGCGACGACGTCAGGGGATCCCGCGACCACGCAGCCGCCAGGCGGCGGTGCCGGGTTCTGATCGATGGTCGACCCCGGGTGCGCTCGGTCGAACCATGACATGCTGATCGAAGGGGGCAGACGAATGGACCGAACCGCTGCTACTGCTCGAAGGACGGCGCTCCGTCGCGTCGCGCCAATCCTCTGCGTTGCAGCCATGGGCATCGGCGCCACGGCCTGCGGATCGGACGGTGGGAAGGTGAAGACCAAGGACTCGCCGTCATCGGCGCCGGCGACGGCGACATCGACCCCCTCGACGACATCGGGCCCGACGACGACACAACCGCGAGGCGGCGGTTCGGGTTTCTGATGTGGACTGAGAGCATGCGGTGACTGCGACAGTCGCTCCTGTCGTTCCTCCCTCGCCAGCGCCCGTCGACGATGTCGCTTGGGGCGCGAACGTGCGGCGCCCGCTGTCGTCACGCGTCTATCTGCCAGCGTGCTGGGTCGCCGCGTTCGCCGCCGTCCTCGGTGGGATCGGCTGGTCGAACCACTTTGGTGGGACGGGCATCGGTGATTCGGTCGCAGCGCTTCGTGACATCCAGGTCGGTCCGACGAGCCTGGCCTTCATCGCTGTGTTTCTCGTCGCTGAGCGGGTGCGGCCAGCGCAGCGCCGGCCACTGATCGCCCGCGGTCATCGCCAGGATCTCCTGTTCACCCTCTTCAACGCCACGTTCGTCCTTCCCCTTGTTGCGGTGCTGGCGCTGTCCCTCTCGGTGACGGCGCGGTCAGCGTTGCCGTGGATCGTCCTGCCCAAGGTGGGCGTGGTGCCGCGTTGGCTCTCGGTCGCGGTGATCTTCGTGGCCATGGACGCATGCAACTGGTTCGCCCATCTGGCCAACCACCGCGTCAAGATGCTGTGGCGGTTCCATGAGCTGCACCACTCCCAGGAGGACATGAGCGTCTTGACCGTCTTTCGCACGCACCCCCTCATCCACGTCTCCTACCTCATCGCGCTGGTGCCCGGCATCGTGCTGCTCGCCAACGGTGCGCTGTCGACGACCCTGCTGGTCGTCTACGGAGCCACCGTCGCCTTCGCCCACTCCAACACCAACTTGGGGTTCGGGCCCCTCGAGCGCATCTTCGTCAGCCCCAACTTCCACCGCATCCACCACCGGTTGGATGGGCGGCAGGACGTCAACCTTGGCTTCGCGCTGACGATCTGGGACCAGCTCTTCGGTAGTGCGATCTTCCCGACCGAGGCCACCATCAGGGCCGACACCGGGCTGCCTGGCCGGCCATTGGCGGTCGAACAGGCAGGACCGCGGCCGCGTCACCTCGCGGTCTTCGCCGCCCAGCTGATCGGCCCGTTCCGCCCGATGCACGAGCGCGGTGCGGCGTGATGGCCACCGAGTCGCCGGCAGCCGCCCAGGGCCGCGGCCGAGCTGCGCTCGCCGCGTTGGTGAGCACGCGGACTGGCGGCCTCGCCGCTGATCTTGCGCTCATCGCCGTGCGGGTCGCCATGGCCTGGATCTTCATCTACTACGGCGGCGCCAAGCTCTTCGGCTGGTTCAACGGCGGGGGCATCCACGGTACGACCCTGTTCTTCGAGAACACCGCGCACCTTCATCCCGGGGGGTTCTTCGCCGTGGTTGGCGGCGTGACCGAGCTGGGCGGTGGCATCGCCCTCCTGCTCGGCCTCGGCTCCCGCCTGGTCGGGCTGGCGCTCGTCGGCGACATGGTGATGGCAATGATCACGGTGACCTGGTCCAACGGGCTCCACAACCTGAGCGGGCATGCCGGTTACGAGATCAATCTGGCCCTTGCCGCGTTGGCGCTCGTCGTCGTCGCCTTTGGCGCCGGCCGGTTCAGCGCCGACGCCCTGGCCGAGCGCGCCCTCGCGCCCACCGACACCGGACCGGTCAGCTGAAGCGCTGCTTGGCCGCTTCGTAGACGTCGGCGGGGAGGGGTCCCCTCGAAGCAGCCGCGATGTTGGCGGCCAGGTGGTCGGGGTTCTTGGTGCCGACGATGGTCGTGTGCATGTCGGGGTGGCTGATGGTGAAGCGGAGCATGAACTCCATCGGGGTCATGTCGCCGAGGAGATCGCTGATGTCGGTGTTCTCGAACCGCTCGCGCCGCTCCCGCATCATCTGCTGGTACTGCTCGGGCATGCCCGCACGGGGCTCGGGCATGCCGCGGGCCACACCGCCGCGAATGATCGTGCCGGCACCGGCCTCCGCCGCGGTGCTGATGGCGTCCTCGTGGTCGCGCTCCACCGCCGAGTAGGGGATCTGGAAGGCGTCGAAGACGCCCATGGCGATCTGGTCGGGAAGGTGGGGCAGCGTGCCGGAGATCCCCAGGAAGCGGATCTTGCCCTCGTCGCGCAGGGCGAGCAGCTCAGCCACCGCGTCGTGGTCGGCCAGGGTGCTCGGCGACGGGCTGGCGTGGAACTGCACCAGGTCGAGGTGATCGGTGCGCATCCGGCCGAGGCTCTGCTCGACGCCGGCCCGGACGTTCTCCCGGGTGAAGATGTGCTCGCGGATGCCTTGTGGTGGCACCTCCCCGATGCCCTCACCGACCGGGCAGCCGCACTTGCTGGCGAGGAAGTACTCGTCGCGGCGCCCGGAGATGGCCCGGCCGATGTGCTCCTCGGACGACCCGTAGTCGGGGGAGGTGTCGATCATGTTGATCCCGGCGTCGAGCACGGTGTTGAGGAGGCGATCCACCTCGCCGGGGTCGAGACGGGAGCTCCGCAGCTCCATGGCGCCGTAACCGAGCTTGGTGACGGTGGCGCCGGTTCGGCCGAGGGTCGCAGTGGGAAGGCTCATGCCCCGATCATGGCCTGCACGGGCGACTCTGCGCTCGACGACCTCGACGCCCATCGAACTCGCGACGGATTCTCGGCAGATCTGCCGATCATCCGTCGCGAGTTCGGGCCGTGAGGCGCGCTCGCTCGGACTGCCAGGCAGCGTCGGGGTCGGTGATGTCGCGGCCCCGCTCGGCGGCGAGGCGGAACCAGCCGGCGCCGGGGCGGCCCGAGGACGGCTGCACCACGACGGCTGACAGCAGCCCTCGACCGGCCTCGTCCTCGGCCACGGACAGCGAGCGCAGGAGTGGCACCAGGTCGCCCTCCAACCCCAGCCGCTCCCGCAGGGCCTCGTAGGTGATCGTCTCACCGGCCGCCGCCACCTGCGCCAGCAGCGCCCGGACCCTGTCTTCCATCGAGCCCATCCTTGTACCGTCGGGCGGGTGATCGACAAGGACGTGCTCGAGCGCACCCTGTCCCGTGCGCTGCACAACGGTGGCGACTTCGCCGAGGTGTTCGCCGAGGACCGGGTCAACAGCTCGGCCCGCCTGGAGGACGGCCGCATCGAGGAGCTGACCTCGGGGCGCGACCGGGGGGCCGGTGTCCGGGTGATCGTCGGCGAGGCAACCGGTTACGCCCACACCACCGACCTCACCGAGGACGGTCTGCGGAGCGCCGCGGAAGTGGCAGCGGCCGCCGCACGCGGCGGGGGAGGGGTTCGTGACGTTGCCCTCGAGCGCCGGCCCGTGACGCCCGCGCCGATCGCTATCCGTCCCGAGGACGTGGCCAAGGCCGACAAGGTCGAGCTGCTGCGCCGGGGCGAGTCGGCGGCCCGCGCCGGTGGCTCCAGCATCAAGCAGGTCATGGTCTCGGTCGCCAACAACCGGCGCCGCATCCTCGTGGCCAACAGTGACGGCCTGCTCGCCGAGGACGACGCCACCCGCACCCGGTTCATGGTGCAGTGCGTGGCCGCCGGCGACACCGGCATGCAGACCGGCCACGAGATCGTGTCGGCCACGCGTGGTTGGGAGCTGTTCGACGACCGGTCGCCCGAGTCGATCGGCGAGGAGGCCGCTCGGCGGGCGCTGCTCAAGCTGGCCGCCCGTCCGGCGCCGTCGGGCTCGCTCCCGGTGGTGATCGCGGCCGGCATCGGTGGCGTGCTCTTCCACGAGGCGTGCGGACACGGGCTCGAGGCCGACCTGGTCGACAAGGACGCCAGCGTCTTCGCCGGCCGCATGGGCCAGCAGGTGGCCAGCCCGCTGGTCACGCTGGTCGACGACGGCACACCACTCGGCGAGTGGGGCCACCTGGCCATCGACGACGAGGGCCATCCGTCGATGCGCAACGTGCTCATCGACGGGGGGGTGCTCACCGGCTACATGTGGGACCACATCCGGGCTGGCAAGCACGCCCGGGGCCCGTCGGGCAACGGCCGGCGGCAGACCTACCGCCACCTGCCGATGGTGCGCATGACGAACACCTATCTGCTTGCCGGTGAGGGTGACCCCGAGGACCTGATCGCGTCGACGCCGCGTGGCGTCTACGTCAAGCAGCTCACTGGCGGCCAGGTGAACACTGCTACGGGCGACTTCGTCTTCGGCATGGGCGAGAGCTACCTCATCGAGGATGGTCGAATCACCGAGCCATTGCGGGAGTCGAACCTCATCGGCAACGGGCCCGATGTGTTGCGCACCATCGACGCCGTCGCCGGCGACCTCGAGATGGCGGGCGGCGGCGGCATGTGCGGCAAGGACGGCCAGTCGGTGCCGGTGGGCGTGGGACAGCCGACCTTGCGCGTCCCGGCCATGACGATTGGGGGCACCGCGTCGTGAGCAACGACAACCAGCTCTTGGCGCTGGCCGAGAAGGTGGTCGCCGACGCGCGAGGCGGCGAGCAGGTGGAGGCCTTCGTGTCGCAGTCGCGCCGCACGACGGCCAAGGTCCGGAGGGGCGAGGTCGAGTCGATCGAGCAGGCCACCAGTGCCGGTATCGGGATCCGCGTCGTGGTCGACGGCCGCCAGGGCTTCGCCTACGCCGGCTCGCTCGACCCCGACGCCGTCGCGTCGGCACTGGCCGACGCACGGGACAACGCCATCTTCGCCACGCCCGACGAGGCCAACGGCCTCGCCCACCCCGATGGGGTGACGCCGGTCGACCTGCCGGGGCCGGACGATGCTCTGGCCGCCATCGCCACCGACCGCCGGGTCGAGCTGGCCCGGGCCGTCGAACGTGCCGCGCTCGCCACCGATCGCCGCATCACGGGCATGCGATCGGCCGACTGGTCGGACGTGCTCGCCACCTCGGCCGTCGCCACCTCCACCGGCATCCGAGTCACCGACTCGGCCAGCTTCTGGTCGGCGATGGCCGACGTGCTGGCAACCGACGGCGACGAGGTGCAGGAGGCCTACGGCGTCCGCGTCGGTCGCACCCTCGCCCACCTCGACGTCGAAGGTGCCGGGACGGAGGCAGCCGAGAAGGCGCTGGCGCTCCTGGGTGCCACCCAGCCCGAGAGTCGTCGGGTCACGGTGGTGCTCGACCCCCATGTCGCCGGATCGTTCCTCGCCCTGATCGGGGCGACGATGGTCGGCGACACCGTGCTCAAGGGCCGATCACCCTTCGCCGACCGGGTCGGCGAGGCGATCGCGGCGCCGCTCGTCACCCTGGCCGATGATCCGACCGACGCGTCGTCGCCCGCTGCCGGCCGCCATGACGGTGAGGGTCTGGCGACCCGCCGCAACACCTTGATCGGCGCAGGTGTGCTCCAGGGGTTCCTCCACTCGACCTGGTCGGGCCGGAAGGCGGGCCTGGCGTCGACGGCATCGGCCGTGCGCGACTACGCATCGACCCCGCACGCCGGTACCCAGGGACTCGCACTTGCCACTGGTGACCTCACGCTCGAGCAGATCCTGGAGCAGGTGGGCGACGGCATCTGGGTCCAATCCGTCAGCGGCCTCCACTCCGGCACCAACACGGTGAGCGGTGACTTCTCGGTCGGGGTCACGGGGCGTGCCATCCGCAGCGGCGCGCTGGCCGAGCCCATCCGGGAGGCCACCATCGCCTCGACCCTCCAGCGGATGCTCCTCGACGTGGTGGCGGTCGGGTCGGAGCGGGTCTGGCTGCCGGGCGGCACCGGGTCGGCGGCCCTGGCCATCGAGGGCGTGTCGCTCAGCGGCAAGTAACGGCCCCAGGCGCCAGTACCCTCCACCGCCATGCCCGAAAGCCCGTGGGGTGGCCCCCAGTCAGAGGTGTTCAACCGCCTCCTCCAGGACCGGATCGTCGTGCTTGGCAGCGAGGTCGAGGACACCGTCGCCAACCTGATCATCGCCCAGCTGCTCTACCTCGAGAGCCAGGACGACTCGAAGGACATCTGGCTCTACATCAACTCACCCGGTGGCGTGATCACCGCCGGCATGGCGATCTACGACACCATGCAGCTGATCAAGCCCGACGTGGCGACGATCTGCATGGGCCTGGCCGCGTCGATGGGTCAGTTCCTGCTGTGCGCCGGCGCGCCCGGGAAGCGCTACAGCCTCCCGCACGCCCGGATCATGATGCACCAGCCCTCCGGCGGCGTCCGCGGCCAGGCGGCTGACATCGCCATCCAGGCCGAGCAGATGGCGTACGTGAAGAAGGTCATGGCCGAGCGCATCTCGTTCCACACCGGCCAGACGGTCGAGCAGATCGACGCCGACTCCGACCGTGACCGCTGGTTCACGCCGGAGGAGGCCAAGGCCTACGGGATGATCGACAGCGTCATCGCGCGGCGCGAAGAGGCGGCCAAGAAGTAGTCGAACCCGGCCATATAGCCGGGTTCGGGCCGGTTCCTGACGGTTTGTCGCGGCCGATATCTGGGCTGCCGACCTCGTGCCGGGAAACGCGGGGCCGATAACTTTTCTTGACGGCGGAGGTCCGAGGCCGTCGAGGAGCCATCGAAACATCGTCATCCCACCCGCGGCTCCCGCCGCGCCGCTCACAACGTCGTCGCCGGGAATCGTTCTCGCCGCTCAGCTCGCGCGCGTTGGCGCGCTTCGCCGCGCCCCTCTTCGGGCTCGTCCTCGCCGTTGTCGCCGCCGTTGCACTGGTTCACGCGGCCCCGGCAGGGGCCGGCCAGACCAGGACATGGGACGGCGGCGGCGGTGACAACAACTGGACGACCGCAGCCAACTGGGTGGGCGACGTCGCTCCTGTCGCCGGTGCCGGGGACGACCTCGTCTTCACCGGCTCGACCCGGCTGACGCCGAACGACGACTTCCCCGCGCTGAGCAGCTTCGCCTCCGTCACGGTCTCGGCAGCCGGCTTCACCCTCGGCGGCAACTCGGTCAGTCTGACGTCCGGCGCGGTCGTCGATACCACCGGCGCCACCGTCGTCTCTCAGATCGTGGCCGGTGCCGGCTCCATCACCATGAACCAAGCGGGCACGCTGACGTTGACCGGCGCCAACACGTTCACGGGGGGCCTCACGATCAAGGCGGGAACTGTCACGGGCACGACGAGCGCCAGCGCCTTCGGCGCTGCGTCCGGCGCGATCACCCTTGGCGACTCGAGCGGGAGCGCCGACGCCACCTTGACGGGAGGGTTTGCCGGGACCCACGCCAACCCGATCACGGTGGCCAGCGGCAGCAGCGGCGTTCTCAGGATCACCAGCACCGCGGCGTCGATCTTCAGCGGCGCCGTCACCTTGCACAACGATCTGACCCTCGCTCCCGCCGCAACCAACCTCACCTTGTCGGGAGGCATGACCGGCACCGGGAACCTCACGGTCGGCACCACGGGCGCCGGGACGACGACGCTGTCGGCGGCTTCCGTGAACATGACCGGGACGATCACCAACAACGGCACCGGCGCAGGTACGACCACGATCAGTGGTGGTGTCGGCTCGAACGTCACGGCCATCACGCTGAACAGCACCACCTCGGCGCTGACGGTCAGCACCAACGCGCTGAGCGTCAACAGCGGCGGCACGACGCTCACCAACC
>Ga0136846_1227881_pt1 | contig 20858 bp, 10 predicted proteins | sample HopSoiMetagenom2_FD_96841 | JGI IMG/M metagenome (GOLD analysis project Ga0136846, IMG submission 96841) | Grasslands soil microbial communities from Hopland, California, USA - 2 Assembly 2016 (version 4) | ecosystem: Environmental > Terrestrial > Soil > Grasslands | place: USA: Hopland...
AGTAGCGGGACAGTCCTTGCAAAACAGAGTCCTAAAAAAGGAAGTGGGTTCACTTAAGATAAGAGCCCAACCGTTCGGCCATTGGTTTCAGCACTGACCGTAAGTCTGAATCTGATGAAACTTAAGTGCCTTTTACTTTGGTTCGAACGCTATCTTGCCTCATCCACAGCTTCGCTAGATTTCTTTGATCTCGTGCATTTGCAACGCGGTGCTCGTAATTTCCCCAAGAGGTTGCTATGGCTTGGAGGCTCATCAGGTCTAACGGACTTTCGTCCTTCGACTCCTATAGGCGGCTTCGCTATCGCTCCTGACTTAGTATAGAAACCGGTATAAAAGACAAGTGCTCACCCTCAACTCCAAGGAATGGGAGTGAAATTCATTCCATTCCGTATAAGTAAGTTGATATGATAGGCTTTTCGGCACATCCTATGAAAGGCTCTCACCTAGCCTAAAACTTTGACCCAGTGCTGGTACATTCTACAGTGGGAACCACCAGCCCCAATTGCTTATCCATTCAGTATTGGGTGCCATACCGTTTGTTTTCTAGAATCTGGTATCCGCTATGTACCTTTCTCTAGTCTCGGCGGAGTCACCTACTTACCTTTCCAAGTCCTCTTCAGAAACAGATGTAGGCGCTCGTGTGTCCACTAAGCGGTTCTTCTTTGGCTCAATTCCTGTGATTGATTCCCTTGATTGCTAACTTACTGGTACGTCTTGCCTATCTGGATACCGTACGTATAGGTATAGATGAGGACAGATTTCCTTTCTTTTTTGAGTAGGCCAACGAGCAATCTTCTCGGAACTCGACCTGGGACCACATTGATAAGCTGAGCTAAATGAGCCTGTTTTGCATGAATGAGTAGTTTTTGACAATTTAGATGTACCGACTCGCTCTCCGCTCATCAATCCTAAACTCTGAACCTACTCGAACAAACGTCCCAATGTCAGCCTTATAAAAGTAGATCCGATTTCTTGACCAAGGAAATGACAAGAATTCTACCTACCTCAGTCAAGAGGGACACCATGTTCTGGAGCTGGAAAGAGTTGTCTAAGGGTTGGTTCGATTGGACCCAAGGTAAGCAGAATCACAGTTTTCATACTCTTTTTCTGGAGTAAGACCCAAGAAAAAGGAAAACCTTGTGGGCAAGCATCCAGGTATGCTTGTTGCTTGCTCAACTATGCCATTTGAAAGGAATGAAACGCATGAGCCCTGGCCAAAGATGAAGCAGACGGTGCACGCCCGGGTGTCAGACTCCCATTCTATTACCCCTTTTTAGTGCCCTTTTGTAAGTAGGATTGGATAAACAACATCTACTACCAAACTCTTTCGTCTTGAGCTCTAGGTGTGATAAATCCACTAGATACGAGAAGTCATTCTCGATCTTTTATCAAGGCTTGGGGATGCAGCGGCAATATGGTAGCGAGGTAGCTCCGCCTCATTTCTATTAATTTCAAGCAAGAGTTGCCGGATCGGCAGATACAGACGCAGATGCAGATATCAGGAACATAAGACTACACTAGATTCGGGAACAAGCAAACTGTTCGGATGGGGTCTCAAAATCAAAACTTATATCCGACCGCCCAGTGATTTTTATAGCAATTCCCTTGCTTTGATTTCTTTTACTCCGCGCTCTTAGCTGCTCATGTCACTCTACTCCTCTATGCTCTAGCTATTTCCTTATGCTTCTCTTTAGCTTGCTGCGCTCCCTTCACTTCATTTCTTCTTATAAGGCTGAAGCCTCAAACAACTGTCTACTTGTTATTAGCTCTGCAAGCCTTACAGCGTCCTTCCCTATTGTCTTTATATGGCTTACTGCGCAATGGCTCGTAGCTGACATACTGTCTTTTGGGTTCCGCTTATTGTGTCAATAGATTACTTCAAATATGCCTGTTGGATTAGGGTGACTCAGTGCAATTTCCTTAAGCGGGTGACTTTCCTTATGCTTTGAGCTAGGCCTTCAAGCAGGGCGAAGCAAGCGATAGAGATGAGGAAGCTAATCCATAGGTGAAAGCGAAACCGACATACCTTAAAGTCTTGAAAAGGAGCCTGCGACACTTGTCTGTGGCCGGATGCCTATATTTCATTCGTCTTGCTATATGAGTGTAGAAGGGTTGTTTTAGATTAGGTTCCCCCTCTGTTGATGGTCCCGGGCTCTCCTCTTCGGCTTGCTTGATTCGATTTGTTATGGTTGCAACAATCAGTTGAACTGGTTTACTTGGTTTTGTTCCTTCGCTCTACCCGGGTAGAGCTCACTCTAAAGCATACTTCAATTGTTTAGTGGACGACTTAGGTGCCTCAAAACCTAAAGTAGTTTTAGGTTCGGATTGCTCTCCCGGAAGACCGTAGATTTCTCACTTTCGCTTATAAATAGGGTGGGTCCAATAAAGTTTATCAAACCTCCGTATTTTTCGGCCGAGGATGAAGTTCAGTCAAAGGTTCATGCGGATGCTATCACAAGGATAGGATCCGCATCAACCTATTGAACTACACGGCCGATATTCTTATAATTAGCACAAATCGTACGAACTCGTCAAACAACTATTCTTAGTTCCCAGAGCTCCTTGTACTATGGCCTGTTGGAAAACCCACTGGAGGAGATCACTGCAACGGCGGGCTTCTTGCTACGGCACACTTCTCATCGCACTAAATCCCTCTTCTTTACGCCAGAAGGAAACTATCTCATCTTAAATTCGATCAGCTTAAGCCACACTCTGAACTTCTAAATACTCTGGTATCTGCCCAACCACCTCAGCCTGGAATCCACTTTCCACTTGTCCTCCATATGCTCGGGTCTGCTGTTTGACCAGTATCTAATGCTATTTCTTACTTCGACCAGACGGGCACTAACGCATTACGCAGTGAGATCGCCTACTCCTCTCGAGGTCTATACCTTTCCTAGTGGTGAGCAGAGCCCTCGTCCCATCAATAACCGGCTCACCTGAGACTGGAATTCCTATTCAGAGACAAGCCGTAGTTTCTTTAGTGATCGAACGCTATCTTGCCTCATGCAGCCCCCAACCAAGCTCAATAGTTATAGATAATAAGAGAGAATTTGGTTTGCACTTTCCATTACTACCACTTCTAAAATAATTTCGAAATTCGATGTAGTCACCTGAGGTCAAGACCTATTCTCAATGAAAAGCGATTGGTCGGAGAAGCCCCCCCTAGTATTGAGAATGAAAAAGTGGATTCATTCCCCAGGCGTGTGTGTGTGCTTTCCACGGGCCTGATCTCGATTTCTTCTTAAGCTGTTATGTCCTCCGAAGTGAAGTGGATTGGTCGGAAGCTAGACTCCAACAGCATCGATACTCAAATAACCGGCTCTGATACATGGCTTAGTCTACTACAAAATTCCCAGGGCGAAGACCAAGAGCTGGAGATAAGAACGGAAGAGGAGAAGGATCGGACTGATCGATTGGAATAATTGGTCAAAGCCTTAATGCATATGCTCGGGTCATGCCTTATGGTTTACCTGGGGCCGGGCTGATGGATCGCATGCTTATAGGATTTGTTGATAGCATGGCTTGCCTCACTACATAAATGGTTGATGGATTCAGGTTAGCCACATACTAAGGTTAGCTGGAACAAGAAGCGGCGAGTGGTCAAACAAGTTCTGTCGAAAAAGATAGCTCGGATTCGATCGCTACCTTCGTGGCACAAGCACGAACTCTAAACTTCTTTGCTTCTGGTAAAGAAAAAGAAGGAAAACTAAGCCATTATTTATCAGTCAACTCTGCCAAGGGCAGCTAAAACATGACTCCAACTACGACAAACCTAAGACCAGCTTTTCTTACTTCGTCCGGAGCCATTTGCTTTTCCTTCGAACCGTCTCCAGAACCAGAGCCCCAATCCTTTGCTCCCGCTCGCGCATTCCCTTTGTTCTAAACCAATCCAGAATCGAATTTCATTCTGTATAATCAAAAAAAAAGAACACTTGGATCTCGTCTTGCTTGCTGGGAGAGAGGAAGCTCCCGGACCACCTTTTCAAGCCAGATAGCTAGACTCTGCAATGATACCGGCGGACGAAGTACCTATCCCTGTTTTTCGTTCTATTGAAATCCTGCGTCGAGCCGATGTTTCATTGATCGATACCGGGCACATCCATCACATCAACTATTGCACTTTTCATACGCATTTATTGACGGACCGGTAAACTAGACCCGAAAAACTCCTATTTTGAAAACGAAAGACCCATCTAAGATGGCGCAACGCTATGACGAGCGTTCTCACAGGCCGGCACCTCGATGCATCCGTCTCCAGAGTTGTACACCTCTTTATTTCATAGGAAGGCCGAGGCCCTTTTCAGAACCAGCCCATGATAGCAGGATCCTGACCTAACCCGAAGCCTGAAGGTCCAACGACCCACACAAAATGGCTGATCAAAACGCGGAGTGGCCGTCTCTTGAAAAGAGGCTCACTTTTTCCCTATATCTAGAATGGAAAGAACTACTATTTTAGAGACAAGCAATGACTGGACTCTTAGGCTCAACAGGAAGGGGGGGGTAGAGGTGGAAGCACTCACCACCATAAATAGGCATGAATATGGAACAAAGAAATGTCAATGCTATCGGTTTCGATCTTGACTTCTTTCTTGGATTTCGTGTTTCTTTTCCACACAGTCTGGTGGATCTCAAAGTTGGATAAGGAAAGGATTGGTTCGATTCTTTTCCCGAAAGAGGACTGGTTTTATCCAGATCTATGGATTTCGGCAGACTTCAGGTTTTTTCCTCTTCCCGGGCCCTTTGTCATTCAAAGATATGGTAACCGAACACAGTTGTTTGAAAAACCTTGCGCCATCCTTCGGTAGAGCAAGGCAAGCAAGGACACTGGGCTCAAAGCATTTCCCGACCACGGATAGGTACCATGTGTTACCATTCATTTGTCACTTATTCGATTCTTTTTCGTCTGAGGGAACGTTCGGGCTAACGAAAGATCTAAGAGGGACTCTTACCTCAACAAGAGCTTTTACGCAAGTTATCGACATATAGGAATTCGACTACCTCATCACTGTGTGAAGGAAAAGGTTCAGGAAGCTTGTGATGCTCGGGATGGACTGACTCCATATGCGCGAAAGAACTGAGATCTTCAACGAAAGCCCCCCAATTTCATCGACCCTTACTTAATGACTGGTGATGGCGATTTATGCTTTTATTGCCTCCCAGACTTCTCATTCTTACTTAATTAAGCTTAAGATCGGGACAGAATAGTTGGGCACAGGCATTCTCACAGGCTATTGTAAGAGGAGAGAATCGCACCTTTGCTAAAAAAAGTCTTTACAAGTAACAAAAATCCCTCCTATGATTGGCTTTACCTTTTAGAAAGAAGCCCTACACAACAACTGGGACTGAGACTAGCGAACGAGCTTGTAACTCTCACAAGAACTGGCAGGCGTCGAGAACTAGCTCGAAAGGGTCAAAACTTCTATTAGATAGATGGCGGGTTCTTTACTTGAAGACTGGACTTTAGATCCCTTTCTCTATGAAAGTCTAGTTCAAGTCTCAATCGCTTGTGTATTGGAGTACGAAATGAAGTGAAGGCCAAAGGTCTCCTAACAAGGGAAAAAGCCCCCACTGCATACACAAAAGGCACCGATAAACTCTTTCAAGACTATCGCACCTTTCTGGATTCTCTTCCATGACATACTAGTAGAAGGCAAAAAAGTGTGTGACACATGTCCTAACCATGAAAAAGGAATCTGCCTTTAGCTCAACCCAATGAACATCGAGCCTTATTGAAGTGAAGGCGCCGAGCTACGTATCTTTTCCAAGGCTATCTTCCCAATCGTTAGGCGACTTTCTCTCTTGCAGACCCAGAAATCGAACTAATTAGCGCAACGGCTTCTCAATCCTGGCGAAAGACGAAGGCGGTAAGCGAAGCGAGCTACACCGGTCCTCCGGAGGGGAAGTCGAAACCCGTGTTCAAGTAAAGGAGATACTGATTCATTCATTTTTTTTGACAGGCAAAATGCCGCTGACAATGTGTTGAATTGGCAGGTTACCTGATGAAGAAGCTGGGAAGGTACCAGCGCGTGGTGTTAAACCAAAATGCTAAAGAGAGCGAAGGGGAAATCATGAACTACGTTTCATGTAATGTAGTACACTATAAGAGAGTTATAGTACTGCAGTGGACACAATTCCAAAATCACCTTAAAGAAAGGGCTTATATAAAAGAAAGCAAAATGCCAAACAAGTTAATAAGCTCGCATCTGGACCAGAAACTAACGAATGAAAACATGGCAATGGCACTATTTATTTGAAATACGATGGCAATCGGCTCTTTTGGGGTAATTATTTTGAGATAGGACAACTTGTTTCAGGAATTGTCCCTGCTACAAATAAAGGGTTCCGGGTTCGCCATCAATGCTAGTTTAGGTTGCTTTGTATTATCAAATAGAGCTCTTCTTCTTTAGTTAGGCCTGGCCCACCTAAGAACTGATCGAATTGGATTTCTAACTACAAGATGACTTTCTTTGCTTCTAAATCGATAAGGATTCGAGACCAGGACTCGAGTAGGAGAAATTCCCTCCTATGGGCACTAAAAGTAGAAAAAAGTAGAAAGAAAATCCATTCAAGTGGGGAGATTCCAGGAGCCGAAGGCGTCATATGAATTAGTTGACAACCGTATCAATACCCAAGGAAAGGCCCCGTCTTCTTCATTCAAATGCTTTTATCCTAATTCCCAATGGACATATCGGTATCTTCCGGAATGAAAGTATGATAAACAATCAGAAGTTGTACACCACGGTGCCCTGCTTAGTTCGAGACAGATCGGCGTATTGTGAGACAAACCATTCATAATCAACCAAGTCTTTAGCTAGACCCTTGTGCTTTAGAATTATATCACCAGTGGGTGTAAGTAACGTATAACTTTTTGGTGCTAAGAAGTATGCATTCTTTACAATGTGCTCCTGTTTTCACTTACCCAATTCCATAGATGAGATTTCATCTTCAGGAAGAGGATTTCCTAGAATAGCGGAGTCTGTATCTGTGTAGTAACAGTCAGGTCTGCTAATGTATTGGTACATATGAATACGAGCACATGCTGTAATAGCCGCTGAGATTTGAACAGCTGTGTTAGTAGGAAGATTCCAGTCAGATGAGTTGTCAACATGTCCTGTTTTGCTATTCTAACTGACCATATAGTAATGATCGCTTAGCATGTCACCTGAGATGAAATTGGAGTTCTGTATCAAATACTCATATCGTTCCTTTTTGCATACCTCCGTTATAGTACTTTCCGGATTTATACCCAATCTACCGTATAGCGAGTTCATGAGAATCTTGTAAACATATGCCATAGCATCGTCACCACTTTTCTTAGCTTCTTGTCTGCTGGCGAAGAGGTCTGACACAAAGCTTTCGAAAGGACTAATCATCTCCTCAAACAAGTAACCCCTGAGTGGTATAATCTGATAACCCAAATCGCGGGCATACTTCAGCTCTTCGCTGTAATATACACCAAAAAATTCCCCCGTTGGGAAAAGTAGTGTATTATTTTGCTTTTTGTATGGCAAGAATGGGCGAGTAATAGTAGTAGGACAAACAACATAAGCCTCAATAAACCCAAACATATCATCCAATTCCAGGCCTTCCAAATTACCATGCAAGACAGGTTTTCCACCAGGCATAGCAAATGTTTTCATTACATATGGATATAAAGAGTTGACGTCATAATAATAAATATTTGCACCATATGGCTTGTACGTATCAGCATGACCTCCATAGTAACCACGCCGAATGAATGCATCCTGGTTACTACTTGGAATATAGATAGGGCTATCATTTTGATCCTAATAATTCATTCGATATATTATCATTGCTAGCGATGACAATGTCAAACATTGCCCGATATCCACATTGTATTTTTTCCAATCAATTTATTGAGCCCGAAGCATCACACCAGCTAAAAGACGGATATCTTGTTCCATATAATCCAACAATTGGGCCCTATTATCCTTCAGAGAAGACACTTTCATGTACTATTGACCCTTTTGAACCTAAGTGCGGACATAAAGTCTTAGCCAATGTTTCTACTCCCTAATAGAAACATTACGGCCAAAGCTATAATCGTAGTCTCCTGACATCTGAGGTAAGGTTCTTGAAAATCCACTCCAGCTATTCTCAAGCCCAGATGTGGATCCTTGAAATACTCTCGATCAATCAAAAGTACTTATTCTGATAGAAGTGATCTTTAATCATCTTCAATCCTTTTCGGGGACTATAAGTCGTTTTCTTACCCGCTTCATTTTAAAGTAAACCAGAAGATGCCCCATTCTCAATGCTATCATCATATGTCTCGGAACAAGAAAATGGAACCTGCATACTTTTATTTGTTACCCTTACTAAACCGCAGTAAGGATACGAATACGACTTAAATAAACTACTATAAGGATCAGAATAAGTACTAATGCTCTGTATAATACTTTTCCCCGAGCGATGGTTTAGCGGATTCGGAATTGTAACCAAGCATCCTGGGTTCTATACCCGATTCAACACTAGAGCATGCAGCCGATCCTGGATACATAACTATATAAAGTGTGCAGTGAGGGATCTTTATTGGTAGCCAGTCTTTCACTTCTGCCTCTCCACTCCCATGCCTTTCTTGGTCGGACCAACCCAACCGGCGATTTCCGACAAGTCTTTCTGCTTAGAGCAAGAAGCGGAACCAAAATAAAGCTTTCTTTATTTTCATTTATGGATAACCAATCCATTTTCCAATATAGTTGGGAGATTTTACCCAAGAAATGGGTACATAAAATGAAAAGATCGGAACATGGGAATAGATCTTATACCAATACTGACTACCCATTTCCATTGTTGTGCTTTCTAAAATGGCATACCTATACAAGGGTTCAAGTTTCGATCGATATTTGCGGAGTGGATCATCCCTCTCGAAAACGCAGATTTGAAGTTGTCCATAATTTACTGAGTACTCGGTATAACTCACGCATTCGTGTACAAACAAGTGCAGACGAAGTAACACGAATATCTCCGGTAGTCAGTCCATTTCCATCAGCCGGCCGGTGGGAGCGAGAAGTATGGGATATGTCTGGTGTTTCTTCCATCAATCATCCGGATTTACGCCGTATATCAACAGATTATGGTTTCGAGGGTCATCCATTACGAAAAGACTTTCCTCTGAGTGGATATGTGGAAGTACGCTATGATGATCCAGAGAAACGTGTGGTTTCTGAACCCATTGAGATGACCCAAGAATTTCGCTATTTCGATTTTGCTAGTCCTTGGGAACAGCGTAGCGACGGATAATTCCGAATCTACATAGGTCTAGTCCAGGGGACAAATCAATAGGAAATGCTATTTGCTTCTTAAGAAGAATCACTTTTTTGAAATGAAAGAGTTTCCACGGGCGTCGGATATCATTTCTTCAAATAAGGAAGAAGTGTTATCGATGGATTTCCTTCCATTCTTCCTAGTATGGAAGAAGTAAAGAAAAAGTACTGCGTCTCGATCTATACGAAAGGGCACTGGTTTTTGCTTTCGGTTTCATTGATAGCAGAAGATAAAGCTAGCGGAGCCAGAAAACGCTTGCTTGCGCCCCACCCCTATGGAAACTATTGCCTACGCTTGCAGCTCGCTCAGTGTCAGTAGAAGGGAAGAAAAGATGGTCACTCCTTTTAGGAACATGGCGAGCCTTACTTACGACTGTTGCACTTCACTCGCTGCTCGTTCATTCACTTGCTCATGAACTCGCTGCTTCGCCAGAAGCGACTAGTCGCCTCCTTTCCTCCGCCGAAAGATGCTTAGCCAGAAGCGACGAAGGAGGGGAGCTGGGGAAGGCCGACGATGGCAATGAGGGGGAAGCTGTCGTAGAAGCTTTGCCCCTTGCTTTACAGAAATTGTTATGAACTTACTAAATGACCTTATTTATTCTCCCGGAACGCTAGCAAATCTAATAGTTCTATCTGCTCTTCTTAACTTAAGAACGAAGGCCGCCATCCTTCTTATTCAGGAACCCTTTGTTTGAGGGGGGCGTATCCCCGGGAAGGGGAGAGTGGCCGAGCGGTCAAAAGCGACAGACTGTAAATCTGTTGAAGGTTTTCTACGTAGGTTCGAATCCTGCCTCTCCCACTTGTTGTAGACTTAAGAGAAGAGAAAGTAGGCGGAAGCCTAGGAGGGCCAACCGAGCTAAGCTCTTTTTTTTGCCGTGCCGTGAAGTGCAATTTTCTCGTATGCGTTTTAGAGAGGTTGTCGAAAAAAAAGACGATCTATAGAGATTCCCCATCTATATCCAATCGAGAATAGAAGCGACTCGCTTCCGGCGTCGGCTTGTAGTCTCTGCAGTCGGCACACGCACGCGCCCGCCATCATGCCTCCTTGGTTCGGGACGAAGCCAAGCGAGACATACGATAGACGAAGGAAGCGCCCACCCAGCAGGAGGGCTAAAACCTGTAGTTTTGAAGTTGCAAACTCCAGCTTCGAAGCTGGAGTGCTTTAGCCCCTTAGTTTTGAAGCAAGAATCACCGTCTTGAGCGCCTTGCGCGCTCAAGAACAAGCAAGGGATGAGCGCTTTGTTGCTAAAGCGGATACGTTTTCTTGCTGGGGAAGGCTAGTTTGATCGAGGATTGGAGAGGAGGGAGAGGTGGAATAAAAAGCTCGGGATGGATTTTGGAGTCTTTGTGCGAGCCGTATGCGGTGAGAGTCGCACGTACGGTAAGGAGGGGGGTTCGCGTCTATACGTGTAGTGTGGTGGTTGGGCCTACCCACCCTATTTGTTCCATGATCTATGGGTCTACTGGAGCTACCCACTTCGATCAATTAGCCAAGATTTTGACCGGATACGAAATCACTGGTGCTCGATCTAGTGGTATTTTTATGGGGATTCTTTTTATCGCTGTAGGATCCCTATTCAAGATTACTGCAGTTCCTTTTCGGGCGGCTGTAGGACGGACGGCCCCCTATAGGTAGTAGGGTAGGGTGGGTGGTACCGCTCAGATAGCGGCCAATCCTCCTAACTGCGCGCGGGCCGGGCTTAGAGCGCGTGAAACTCATCACTACCTCGTAAGGGCGTTGAGACCATAGCATGTTACACAAAAGCGCCGCTTTCTCAGGAGTGTTGTCACACAGCTGCCCGACTAGAAGAGCTACTCGCTCTGTAGTGTTGTCACACAAGATAAGCACGCCGCCCGCCTGCTGGCCGGGCGAATCGAAGTTATCTTCCGGTCAACTGTCCACCCAGTCAAGTGCAAAAAACACAGTGGAATCACGCAACGCACGCTGCTGGTGTGCTTCCTGCCCACGAGGAAAGAAGAGCGACAAGGTTCAGATTTGACTGTTTGCAGCATGGGAGCTGATTACCCCAAAAATACCTGGGAAAAAAGAAAAGATATCTCGGTAACGAAAACCATAGGAGGCTGTATTGGCGAGATCCAAGGGTTCACAGCAGCCCAAAAGAAAAACCGCCTGGAAGTCCGAGGACCTTTAGTACCGTACCGAACCAGCAGCCTTCGCGCCAAGCGACGACCGCCCTTGTCCCTTTCCTTTTTCCATTCAGCCTACTTCTTAGCTTTGTTCCGTCAGTCTAAGGCAAAGCTTAAGTGGTTTGCCTACCTTACCCACTTGATGAAAGGGAACGAACTTCGTTTCCTTGGCGGCTTTATGGATGGATTCAGTCAGCCTCACTCCTTCCTTTTGAAAAGTGACGCTTTGCGTCTTCGCTTCCGAGGGTTAGGGTATAGGCCGTTTCGAGCAAGCTTTCGCTTTTTCTCCCGGCTTTCTACAACTTTCGCTTTAGCTTCCAAAGGCGACCCAATGACCTTTCCGGAATTGGAAGTATTCGTCGCCCTACCCTAAGAAAGAAGTCACTAGAAAACTGCTTGCCCTCCAGAAGTACCAAAGGTGCGCGGAGCCCGGTGAAAATGAATATGTTTGCTACTGAACTGCCTATTGACTAATATTCGTCTTTAGAATGAAAGTAGCTATGAAGCCCAATCTACTGTCGATTCAAAAGGGGGCATAGTCATATGGGTGGGGTGTTTGTGGGGAGCTGCCTTGGATATGAGGAATTCCTAAAAAAAAAGCAAAAATAGAACAAAGGCAAAGTCCGTGACGAAGATCTTTCTTTTCTATCAATAGATAGGAATGAGTGTTCGTTATAGGGGATAGGATCCATCTGCTCTCTCTCTCTCTCTATTTTCTGTTTCTTTTTTTCGAGAGAAAGAGCAGTGCGAACTAGAAAAAAAAGAGAATCGGGAGATGATTAAAAAAGAGATACATAGACATATAAAGTAAAGGGATGTATATATTATTCCTATATATATCATCTATCTATGAAAAAAGTAAACAGAGTTCGTTTTTGGGTTCCCCGAAGCCCCGAATGGATTGGATCGTTTCTGCTTCTGCCAACGAAATGAAGGCCTCGCCCCTTCCGAATGCTTCTCCGATCCTGAAGTTCTCGCGAAGAGAATAAGATGCAGCTCCCCCTCCCTCTGTCTTTTTCCGCTTTGCTAATCTTCCCCTCTCACGCGGGCCGGGCTTAGGCGGGCGCGGGAGGAAGAAAGAAAGTCGAAGAGCGTCTTCTCCTTTGTCCTTTTTTCAGTGCAACACAGGAAAGCACCCTCTTTTTGTAATCCCCGCTGCTTCCCAGAGGCTTTTTTTTGTATTGAACGCATGGCGTAGCTAGGACCCCTCCAATCATGTTTGAGCCTATGTTCACCCGGGGCCCAAAAAGGAGAATTCCGGAATGCCTGCCGACGTTCAGATAAGGTGCATATCCCTTACCACTAAAGGAAAGGCTCGACGAAGGGGGGGATATTAGCTGGGTAAGGAAAAAGCTTTCGGAGATTGAGATGTCGATTTGTTTTTTCATCGAAAAGGAAGAAGGCCGAGGGGATAGCAGCCTTCCTTCGGGCTTTGCCTGCCGACGTTCTAATAAAGAATTCCGGCTCGGCCCGGGAAAGCGCTGGCAACAACATAAAGAAAGGGGTCCATGTAGCTGCTGCGCCCGCCCACTGAGCAGCAGGTTCGGCATCTACTACAAAAGAGAGAATCCACTTCAGATAACCACGTCTCTGCTAGGCAGCGTGTGGAATGGCCGAGAGCGGACCAAATGGATATATAATCCAAGCCGAGAGTGGAGTTACGTGAACAGCCGTCTGATGGAAAACAACTTTCACGTTCGGTTCAGAGAGCACTTTTTTCGTTGAGAATAAGTCCTTCCCTTTTGTGTGAATTCCCCAGCGGCGAATTAACAACTTGTGGGGCCCTATCTATTCAATCTCTCGAGCCCCAAGAAAACCCCCCTCTCCCTCGGACTCAATCTCTCTTTTGACTCTATATATGTGGGCACCTGATATCTATGAGGGTTCACCCACCCCGGTGACAGCATTCCTTTCTATTGCGCCTAAAATCTCTATTTCTGCAAATATGTCACGTGTTTCTATTGTTGCTTCCTATGGGGGTACATTACAACAAATCTTCTTTTTCTGCAGCATTGCTTCTATGATCTTAGGAGCACTGGCCGCCATGGCCCAAACGAAAGTCAAAAGACCTCTAGCTCATAGTTCGATTGGACATGTAGGTTATATTCGTACTGGTTTCTCATGTGGAACCATAGAAGGAATTCAATCACTACTAATTGGTATATTTATTTATGCATCAATGACGATAGATGCATTCGCCATAGTTCCAGCATTACGGCAAACCCGTGTCAAATATATAGCGGATTTGGGCGCTCTAGCCAAAACGAATCCTATTTCGGCTATGACCTTCTCCATTACAATGTTCTCATACGCAGGAATACCCCCGTTAGCCGGCTTTTGTAGCAAATTCTATTTGTTCTTCGCCGCTTTGGGTTGTGGGGCTTACTTCCTAGCCCCAGTGGGAGTAGTGACTAGCGTTATAGGTCGTTGGGCGGCCGGAAGGTTGCCATGAGTAAGGTTGGGAGACCGAAGGCAGTTTTCCGTGCACCGGACACGTAGCTTACCGAATCAGTTGCAACACAGATGGGAATGCATGCTACGAAAGACAGGGTCGAGTCTGATACATCAACCGTCGACTCCATATCCTTGTACGAGTCCACAATCACTACACGAGATGAACCTGGGTTTGGTGAATGGAAGTTGGCCTTAGGTGTAATAGGACTCCCAGTTACTGCGCGCGATCGTATACTGAGGTGCTCCCCGTCGGTTGTTGGAACGACGCGAGCCGGGCCGGGCCTCGATTCCTTTCAAAAAGATGAAGGGACAGAGGTGACTAATTCCCCATCTCATTTGGGGCGGAAAACGAATCGACATCTCGATGTGATACAGCCCTTTCCATTTTCGTTGGGAAAGAACGGCGAAGTCCATCCGAACCCTCCAATGAAGAAATAAGAGGAGAGCAAAGCGCCAATGGCGCGCGAAGCGCATGCGGAAGGGGCACGGAGAAATAAAGAAGTGTGGAGGAGAAGCAGCCGAGCTCATTCCCTTCGCTTCCTGGGCCCAAAGCAGTGCTTTGTTTCCTGGCCAAATCAAGGATTTGGGGCTGATTGCAAAAGATATCTGAATAGAAAGATAGATCCATCCATCTATCCAGATATCTAAAAAAGAATCGATTTCTATTTCATGAAACCTTTGATTCAAAGAACTGCGCTTAGCCCCCCCGCTCATGAAACGGCTCTGCTGCAATGGATGGCAGAGGGTCCGTAGTACCCGAAGCACTGGAGTGATCCAGTAGCCGGGAAGGGGCCTAGAAGTGCCTACTACTACACCACACTACACTTGGCTCTACACATTTACAGAGCTTACCCCTGTCCAGTGTCTGGCAGAACGTTGGGGGCTTCAATCGTCGACTCGTTATCCCCATCTCAGCCCAGGCTAACGGAGCCTGACTTATTCAGGGGAGAGAGTGGAGCCTATCGAAGCACTCTTGAGAGTAAGATCCTTGGCTCCTCTTCATTCTCTACAGGGGTCTCTGCCCACATGGAAGCGGGGCAGAGATGGATAAGATCAAACACGGGAATAAGAAGCATTTGAAATGCCTTTTTGATCATTTTGATAGAGGGGGATGGATAAAGTGGGCAAAACAGACTCACATTTTTCAATCGAGGTTCCTTTTTCGTCTCGACAAAGAAAGAATCATCTTGAAAACGCTCCTAACCCCTTCGTAGGGCCGTGTATAGTAAGTGATCCGAACCTGCCCGGAGCGAGCCCCCCTTAGAGGCAAGTGAAGTTGGTGAGCCGTATGATGGGCAACTATCTCCTGCGGTTCGGAGAGGACTCAGCTGTTAGTTAGTACCCCCTTGGTTTCGGGGTGGACCCTTTCACTCTATTTTATTATATACGCTTAGCGAAAAGAATGTTTTTTGATAGACCTAGGACATGGATTCTATATGAACCAATGGATCGTGACAAGTCGTTACTACTAGCAATGACTTCCTCTTTCATTACTTCATCCTTTCCATATCCCTCTCCCTTGTTCGATCTTACTCATCAAATGGCACTCAGTTCATATCTGTAAGTTCGTTCGATCATTGACAAGGTTCAAAGAAAGGGTGGGCCATTCACCATGAAGGCTAAAAGCGAGATAGGCTGGACTTACAAAGGCGAAGACAATTCCGCGTTTTTTCAGCCGATTCTCCGAAATGGAAGATCCTCACTCAAACTTCAAAAAGTCCTTTTTTCTTTTTCTGATGTCAATTCTGTCTGTCTCCTTTGTCCTTCCTAACGCTAGTCTAGTCTCCTTCGTTCCACTCGTCCTTGCTTTTTTGTCTTCTTCCTATCGGTCCCAAGGTCAAAGAAATAGGTTCAGTGGTTCGACCTCCCAAAGGTTAAAGAAAGACATCGATATTAAGACCACTCCCTCCGGATGATGATATGCCCCAACCATCTATAGCCCATGGTTCGTTACTCGGGAATTCGGAGAGGTCAGATGAGATAGATGGGTGTGTTCCAAATGGAATGATCCCCTTTTCTCATGTTTGAATTTCTGTTGTCCACAAACAAATAAAGAGTCCGAAAAGACGTACGCATAACAGACTCGGTACCTAGGTCAATGGGTTCAGTGGAGAATTGCGTTACTGTAATAGCGAAGGTATCTATGAAATGCAGTACCAAGGTCAATGAAATTGAAAGGCACCTCTGACAACAGAATCAAAAGGGATTTGGCGGCTATAGACGACTCAGAGGGGTTTTCATAAAGAGAAGCTTTCGCGCAGTACACCTATTTTTCTATAGAAGTGAATGGCCCCGGCTAGTCTGATCAATCGGCAGGCTCAGCCTCTACGTCGTATTCTGATATAGAAAGAAAAGAACCGAACTCCTGGAGGGTGAAAGAAGAATCTCAAGTTGATACTCTGCCAAGGGATCTGTCCACAACTGGTACTTCACATGCCTTAGAAGTAGATTTGAATGAGAATGAATGAAATGAGCAAACGTTACTAGGAAGGTGAACTCGCTATCAAACTACTGCCTGCGCTAGGGGAAGCGCGAAAGAAAAACCAGTTTCAAGATCTGATACCCTTGAAGGACTCCCAGGAATGAGAGAGCAAGTACAAGGACAATCTTATTTTCTAAGGATAGGCGGTATTCCATAATTAACATAGTTCGGTTAGAGTGGATTTGAAAAGCTACAGCAGATCGATAAGTTGCTAATTTAGCTAAGTCAACTCCACTACGGAATCTAGCTCTCCATAAGAGGGTATTCCCAATGAGACAAGTAGTTTATCGAAGGGACCCTCTGTCTGAAGATTGTAGTCCGGATTTCTCGGTGGAGGAGTAGAATGAGCAGGTGCAGATGGTCAATCTCCATCTTGAAGCCGAGTCTCTCTGTCTTCTTATTTGATATAAAGATATAGAGAATAACTCGATCGATCGTAGAATGATTTCGTGATCTGATCTTGGGCGACGGAATGTGTTTTACAATAGTTCCAACGTTTGAGTAATTGAACTTGCTTCTTCACGGAGCTCCACACTTTCTTTTCTTGACTCGCAGCAACAAATAATGCAGTAATAGGTAATGTTTGAAATCCTATAAGTACTTTACTGACTCAGCTCTTAGTTTAGTCTCGGTGCTGTTTTAGTCTAAGCCATTATACAACAATTCTGGACCCACAGCAGGAACAACTGCCTGTGGCCTCGGATGTAGATACCAGTCCCCTAGCCCCAGGAGTAGTAAGCCCGAACCGAAAAGTAGAGAGGCAGTGTCAGCGACACACCAAACAGAAACCTGCTTTCTGAGCCATAGATTGCGAGATCCTCTAAGCTGTAGAAAAAAGAGTAAGACGATCGGGCAGAACGAATGGTCATGCCAATGGCTTAGCTTAAGTGAAAGACGGATACCAATGAAAAGCCAAGAAGTCAAAGCGGAGAAGGAGTGACTCGCATGAGTCAACACTCACTACTCAGGTCCGGTAGAGCAATCTCCAATTCTCATATAGAAATGTTAATGTTATGATTTCGGTATTGATCAAAAGGTGCTGGGACCTTAGGGGATACATTAGTGCCATGTTCTATTGCGGAACGGTCGTATCCTGGTAACCTAGCCCCCGTAAGAGCTCTACCTAATCGTTGACATAATGGGTAGAAGGCTGTGCTTATTTATCGGCAAATAGCTAAGTCGACACCCCGAGGTAGCAACTCAACTCTTCGTAGATAAAAACAAATGTTCAGTGCTCTAGTGTGGTCCCTTTCATCCAGAGGTTAGGATATCGTCTTTTCATGTCGAAGACACGGGTTCGATTCCCTTTATACGCGATGTGGCGAAAAAGACTGATTCAACGAAATATGCCATGCCAGCTTTCAGATTTAAAACGTGTCGTCTACTTCCAGGAAATGTTCGGAACAGAGAACTTTCTCTAATCCAACGCCGCATTCTCCGAAGATTGAGGAACAAGAGGAGATCCATTAAAAGAAATCTTTCTCAGAGAGAAAATCTAAACAGTAACATCAAATCACAAACTACACGAAAGTTGTCCATTTATTATGGGGATTTACCCATAAGGGAGATGCACAGAGGAAGAGAACGAACTTCATATATCCCTTTTTTACTAAATCAAGAAACAAGATCGGACGTGATTCCGGTTCGTCTCCATTTTAGTGACACTCTTCCTCAAGCAAGGCAGCCGATAAGTCATCGAAGGGTTTGTTTGAATAATGGACTGGTAACCATTACTCATTTGAAAGTTTCCCACGGTGATCTAATATCTTTTAAAGAAAATGACGCGAGAACCCGCGGTGAAGAAATAAGGAGATCTTTCTATATCGACATATCAGTTGGAAAAATCATAGGCAAATTCCTACCGGCCAAAATCTGGAGAAGAACAAAAACGGAATGCTTCCGCTTACTCATCACAACTCAGAGGGGATGCCGCTTACTACTCCAATCCTTGTTTTTGCAAGAGTTGCGTTCTTATATGCAAGAAGAAGACTTGGAAAGAACAAAGAAGTTTGGATCCGCAAAAGTATGCTTAGGCAGTTCCTTCGCTGAGCACAACAGAATGAAGAGGAATTTGTTTCATTTCAGATACTTCTTCTTATTGAAAAGAGGGAAGGAGAAAAACCGAAATCTTCCTACTCGAACAATAAGTCCTTTTGTTTACAAGTCTTCTTTATATAGTAATTCGACCTATTGCTCCGGATCCCCGTTTACTAGGAAGATAAGAATCAAAAGGATCGAACTACCTACTCATTATTCGGAGGTGAATCATAGAACACTAAAAGCTGTGGTATCTTATGGACCTAACATAGGTCACATCCCTCACGACATAAGATTGAAAGATCCAAACCTTCCTCTTCGGAGCGGAAACGGACGTGGCCAAAACATATAAAAAAAGATCGGCCTAGTCGCTCATAGGGACATATCTATCCGGATAGAGGATAGTCTAGATCAATTTTGATCCAAATCTCTATCTATATAGATAGGTATCTCTGTGGATAGAGATAAAGATAGGGATCCCTATAAATCGAAATATATGGAAAAAGTGCACTTTTTGACTACTACTACTATTTCTTATACTTTTTCAAGGAAACATCGTTTTTCGATTTTGACTGAATTGGTCGGAGCGTAGACGAGCAAGCAGAGCCCAGGAAAGAGGTCAGATCGTCATAGAGCAGTCGACTATAAGTATAAGACTGCTGGCCTGAGAGAAGGCAGTCTCTCTCGGGAAACATGGCCCAATTTCTCTTCTTTCTTTTCACACGGGCAACAATGGGGAATAAAACAGACCATGAACATGAGTTTCAAATGTAAAAAGGTCTGAAAGACTTATTCTTTTTTTTAAGGAGGATAAGAAAATGTAAAGATTATTTGTTGATGTTATTATGTGTTATTTACTACCTTTGGCTTTGGGAAAAGTTTTCTACTTTGGAAGTTCTTGACAAGTCCCAAGTGGAGGAGATTAAGAGGTCATTAAAGAATTCTTCCTTTTAGTTCTCTTCGATGTATCGATCATGCATTCCTAAACCACATAAGCCGGGGGAGATGCGCCCCATTAGACAGCCTCATAAGGCAGACATCATTGTCATGGATACGGCTTTTGAACATCGTTTTTGAAGACATCTTTCTAACGTACTCCCATGGGTTTCGAAAAGGGAGAGGAGTCATCCCCTTTTTCGCTCATGTTCCAAAATTGGGAAAGGTTGATAGACTCATTCAAGCAGATATAGTAGGTTCTTTTTTGAATATTAATATTCATATTTGCATTTCAACATTAAGCGCGCATATTGGGCAAGGTAATGATGCCTTCTGTAATCTGATTGAAGCTAGTGATATCAAAGATCAGAATCGATCAAGTTATGCATTCTTTTTTTAAGGAATACATCGGGTAAGCCCCTTATCTCCAGTTCTTTTTGAATATCTTCTTACATCAACATATCATGTTGATTCATATTTTTAGTCAAAAGAAGGAATTTCTTGTTGTTATATATGCAGATCACTTTGTATTTGCTATTAAGAAGGGGCCAGAGTCATAAAGAGTAAGCCAAAGCTTCCAACAGATGTTGATCAAGTCTTTGCACAATTCGCCTCTGCTCTCGATAAAACAAGTCAGAATCAATTGGCAAGGGGTCGACGATTAAGGAATGGGTGTATACAATCTGTCGTTAACCTCCTGAGCTCGCGTTTCGGTTAATAATAAATCTTTTTAGAATCGATCAAGTAATGGCGGGTGTAGCAGAGGTGATAGGAAGGGCTACAGTCAATGCAGGCGATCATGCCCTGGTAAGTAAAGGGAAGACCTTTCACTCGAACGTAATTAAGATGAGAATCTCGTTCTGGAGAAAGATCTGAAACATATGGCGAAGCAATGGGATTTGACCCCAGTCTATGTAGGTGTTACAATTCCTTCTTTCCTTTTGGCTGTGCAGATAGAAATCAAGACGTTCAAGCCGTTTCGCCTAAGGCAGTGAATCCCGGGAAGAATAAGATAGTCATAGGGGGTCAGTTGACGTTGATAATAAACCTTTTCTTCGTGGGGTCAGGAACATTTCAATGAGAGTATCACCTGTTTTAATAGCACAGGGCCTTTCTTTGGAGTCTAACTCAGACCAATCGGTATCTAATTCAGATCATACGCTTTCCTCGCTTTTTTTCCTTCACTGGGAATCATCTCTGACTTCTTAAGGGCTTGCTAAAGGGCGAGTAGGAAATAGGTAACTGGTAACCTTTTCTCCTCAGATAATGATTTCGAGCTTAAGACGAAGGGAGCGTGGATCTTTTTGATATGGAGCCCTATTTAATAAGTCCAATGGAGGATGTTTCAAACCTCCCATGGTAGTTTTCCTGTTTTATCAGAGCCAATCCCCTAGGAATTTCTTTTTCAAGTCTTAAACGATGCTATGTGTTTCTCTTATCTGTCTTTCTCATTGCATTCCTATACTTGGAAGCTGATGGTATACTATTAGAAACTTGAACCACTTTCTTTC
>Ga0136846_1219354_pt1 | contig 20855 bp, 11 predicted proteins | sample HopSoiMetagenom2_FD_96841 | JGI IMG/M metagenome (GOLD analysis project Ga0136846, IMG submission 96841) | Grasslands soil microbial communities from Hopland, California, USA - 2 Assembly 2016 (version 4) | ecosystem: Environmental > Terrestrial > Soil > Grasslands | place: USA: Hopland...
TACTCGCCAGTCGCCGCCCTTGGTATACGGCGCCACCGCTGGTCGCGGAGGCCGCTCCGCCGCCCGCCGCCCCTTCGGCGACTGCCGTACCCGCCGGTTTGTTGGGCCCGTACGCCGATATCGGAATGCAGCTCAACCTGCGCTTTGAGCTGAAAGCCGATCAGTTCCGCAACCTCCGGTGCACCGCCGCCGACCGGCAAGTCTCGCTCTCGGGCTGTCAGAGTGGATTCCCGACCATCACCCCCAATCCCTTGTACTCTCTGCGCACGAGCGGCGTCGTCGCGCAGCGACTCCACGTGGACGTCGACTTCGACAGCCAGCGCGAATTCGACGCCAACAACAATCTCCGGCTTTGGTACGAGGGGCTGGAGGATGAAATCCTGCGACGCGTCGAGGCCGGCAACGTCACGTTCGAGATGCCCGCGTCACGCTTCATCAGCGCCGCGATCCCCGCCAACAACTTCGGCGTCCAGGCGATCGCGCAGGTCGGCCCGATCGAGTTTCGCGGCATCTTCGCGCAGCAGAAGGGCAACGTGGTGACGGACCGCGTCTATCATGTCGGCGAGACCACGAGCCAGCCGATCGACCGCGACGCGCGCGACCTCGACTATGAGCCCGGCCGCTTCTTCTTCGCGATCGATCCCGTGGCGCTGCCGAGGTATCCGGCGGTCGATATCCTGTCGCTCGATCAGGCGATCCGGCCCGACTCCCTCACGGTCGCTGCGCTGCGCGTCTACCGCCGCCGCGCTGTCGCTCCCGGAACCACCGGCAACCAGAATGCCGGCGGCGTCCGCGCGGTGGCGTGCGGACCGGGTCCCCAGGGTCAGGCCGTCGATTGCACGGGGCAGCGCGCCGGCCCGTTCGAGTGGGAGATTCTCGAGGAGCGCAAAGACTATTACGTCGATCCGTCGGGTACGTGGCTCGCGCTCGCCAATCGTCTCGACCCGAACGATTACCTCGCCGTCTCGTATATCACGGCCACCCGGGCCGACTCGATCGGGACGTTTCCCGTCGAGGTCAACCCCGATACGGCCACGATCGATACGCTGCGGCTGATCTACGACCCGAATCCCGGCCTGACGGCGGCAGCGCCGTCGTTTCGCTTCGAGATCCGTAATGCCTACCGCATCGGGGGCCGCGAAATGAACCGCGAGTCGATGGCGCTTGCGCTGATGGTCAACCAGCGCGAGCGCTCGCCCGCCGGCCAGCCGTACCTGAGCGTGCTCGGCGTTGCGCGCGAGACCGATCCCAATCAATTCGATCAGTACAACCGCCTGTTCCCCCGCGCGCGGGATCCTAACCAGGGCGATCCGGTGCGCGATCTATTCGTCATTTTCCCGCACCTGACACCGTTCGCCGACACCACGAAACTCGCGCCCGACGAGCGCAACGATTCGCTGTACCGCACCCCGCGCGTGTATCTCACCACGCAGTCGCCCCCGTCGGTGTTCACCGTGCGATTGCACCTCGAGGCTGCGGCCTCGGATGACCGGTCGGTCCTGTCGCTCAACAGCTTTCAGATCCGCGAGGGCAGCGAGCGCATCTACGCGGGCAATGCGCTGCTGGTACGCGACATCGACTACTCGATCGACTACACGACGGGGCAGGTGCAATTCACCCACGCCGATTCCCTGTTTCCCGCCGGCCGGGCGGACGTGCGCGCGCAGTTCGAGGAGCGCGCGGCATTCAGTCTCGCGCCGACATCGATCTACGGCCTTGCGGCGCGCTACGATCTCGGGGCGGTGGGGCAGGTCAACTTCACCGGCCTGTTTCAGAACGAGCAGAGCTCGTTCAACCGACCGCCCCTGGGGTTCGAGCCCTCCTCCAGCTTCATCGGTGGACTCTCGACCCAATTGCACTTCCAGCCGGGATGGCTGACGCGCTTCACCGATCTGCTTCCCGGGGTCCGTACCGACGCGCCCTCATCCGTCGCGATCTCGGGCGAGGTCGCGCTCTCGAAACCGAGTCCCAACCGGTTCGGACAGGCCTATATCGAGGAGTTCGAGGGCGGGGCGGCGCGGTTCATTCCGCTGGCCGAAAACGCGTGGCATTGGGGCAGCATCCCCTCGTCCACGCGCGGCGCCGAGCCCTTCGGCGTTGCGGCGAGCTTCAATCCCGCCGAAGCGGGATTCCTGACGTGGCAGAGCCTGCCGTACAACTACCACAACGGCACGCTGCAGCCGATTCAGTTCTTTCCGCAGCAGATCGATCCGACCATTCGCCTCGCCGGTCAGACGACCGCCGCCGAGCCGGTGCTCTGGCTCATGCTCAAGCCGGATACGGTGCTGGGGCTCGCGAACAACACGCCCAGCTCGCCGAACTTCGGCGTGCCGAACTGGGTCCAGCCGCCGACGAACGCGCCGCGCTGGCGGTCGATCACGCAGACGCTCTCGCCGACCGGCATCGATCTGTCCCGGACGGAGTTTCTCGAGTTCTGGGTATGGGAGAACGGGGCACGCGTCGCCAAGCAGAACCGCACACTCGTGATGTTCGATTTCGGGTCCGTCTTCGAGGATGCGCTGGCCTTCGTGCCCATGGCGTTCACGGTGAGCCCGACGGGCGATACGACCTACACGGGGATCCGGCCGACCGGCCTGGGGCGGCTCGATAGTGAGCGCGATCCGCGTACGCAGACCTGGAGCGCCACGATCAACGACGAGGGGATCCTCTCCGACCGCGTCGTGGACGGCATCACCGACGCGACGCGCGCCACCGCAATCGATACGCTCCCGTTGTGCAGCCTGACCGACGACGGCCAGCTGATTCCGTTCATCTTCGGCGACGTCCGCTCGCGCTGCGGCCGCCACAACGGTGTGGTCGACACCGAGGATCAGGACGGAGATTTTGTGCTCGATTCGGCGAGCGGTGTAAAGAGGGCCGAGAACTTCGTGCGGTACGTCTTTCCGATCGGAGACGACCGCTATTACGTGCGCGACGGCGGCATGTTACCCGACCCCGCCGGCGGGACAGCGGGGTGGCGGCTGTACCGCATCCCCTTCCGCGCCGACACCCTGCAGATCGGCTCACCCAACCTTCGTCAAGTTCAAGCGCTGCGCATCACGGTCGTCACGCCAGCGACGGGCATTCCGGGTCCCGCGCCGCAGGTGTATTTCGCGCTGTCACGCGTGCGCCTCATCGGCAGCAGCTGGGTCAAGCGCAGCGACACGCCGATCAAAGGGATCGCCGGGCAGCGCGGCACCGGCAGCGGCGAGGTCGTGGCGTCGATCGTGAGCACCGAGAACACCGATCTCGGCTACACGCCTCCTCCGGGGGTCGTCGATCAAGCGGGTCGTCGCGACGCGGCGTTTCAGGTCGGGTCCGTCCAGATCAATGAGCGTTCGATGCGGGTGCTCGCGCGCGGCCTGGGTCAGGGCGAGCGCGCCGAGACCTATCTGCGCTTCACGACCGAGGGCGATAAGAAATTCCTCAAGTACCGGTCGCTGCGTGTCTGGGCGCGCGGACGCGGCGCCGGCTGGGAAGACGGCGATCTCGAGTTCTTCATCAAGGCGGGCAAGGATCAGGACAACTTCTATCTGTATCACGCGCCTGCGCGGACCATCTCATGGGAGCCTGAGGTGCACGTGGAGTTCGACCGCTGGCTCGCGCTGCGCGCGCGCATCGAGCAGGCATGGTTGTCGGGCGATACGCCGCGAGTTTACGCCGGGTGTCCCGATAGCACGTTTGTCCCGGTCGACACCGCCTACGTCATGTGCGATGGGCCATACATCGTCCACGTGAAGGATCCGGGCACGGCACCCCCTAACCTGGCCGGGGTGCAGGAGCTCGCGGCCGGCATTTGGCGCGTGAACACCCACGTCTTCATCGATCAGGCGGAGGTCTGGGTGGACGACATCCGGTTGGCCGACGTCGTCCAGGAGACGGGCATGGCCGGCGCATTGGATGTCTCGCTCACCGCGGCAGACGTCGCCGATCTTGCGCTCAGTGTGTCGCGGCGCGATGGGCAGTTCCGGCAGCTGGGACAGGACCCGAGCTACCTCACCGACAATGCGGCCAACCTGGCGGGAACCGTCCGATTCGACCGCTTTTTGCCGCAGTCGTGGGGCGTGTCGATCCCCATCACATTCAGCCGCACGATCGCCGCGAGCGATCCCTTCTTTCTCACGAATACGGACATTCGCGCGGACGCGTTGCCGGGCCTGCGCCGGCCGCATGCCTCCAGCTCGAGCTACACGTTCTCGGCTCACCGGATTCGCCGCTCGACGCGCGCGTTGAGCCGTTTCCTCATCGATCCGCTCGGCCTCAGCGGGGCATTCAACACGGGCGGCTCTCGCTCCGAGCTGGCGCAAGCGAGCGCCACGAGCTACGGGCTCAATCTGAACTACACGCTGGTGCCGGGCGCCCGGACACTACGCATCGCCGGCGCGAACGTACGCATCAATCCGTCGGGGCTGTCGCTGCGGTCTGGTTTCGTCGGGAGTGATGCCGAGCGCTTTACGTTCACCGTGCCGATTCCGCTGCCTGGCGACACGCTGCCGCCCTCTCTTTCACAAACACGGGTGTGGCGGAACTCGGGGCGCGTGGACCTGCTCCCCCTGACGGGTGTGCAGCTCAACGTCGAAGCGGTCTCCACGCGCGACCTTCGTGACTATGGCGACTCGACCACGATGGGGCGGCTGCTGCGGCAACAACGGGAGATCATCCTGGGGATGGATGTGGGCGTCGAGACGCAGCGATCGCTCACCAGCGGGCTGAACCTGACGCCGCGCGTGGCCTCCTGGATACGGCCACGCCTCTCGGCGATTTCCGGATTCAACTTCTCCCGCGATCCCAACGCGCGGCAGCCGATACGCACGGACAACGACAGCACCGGTGAGTTTCGCGTTCCTGCCGCGTTCAACAATACGCGCCGCCTCGATCTGGGAGCGCAGGTCGATATCGGCAGATTGGCCAAAGCGATCTTTGGCGATTCCTCGGGCCTTGGGAGCTGGCTCTCCCGAATCTCAGCGGTCGATCTTGCCTACGGCCGCCAGCGCGCCTCGAGCTATAACCTGGCGACTGATTTGCCGGGACTTGGCTACCGGCTGGGATTGGGCAGGTTGGAAGATTTCCGCAGCGTCGACGGACAGCTCGCGACGTCCGCGGTGGAGAATACGGTCGTCACCGCCGGCGGGGGAATCACTCCGGGCCTCGGCCTGCGCGTGACAGCGACTTACCGGGAAACGAACAACGTCGCGTGGACATTGCGGTCCGCCGAGCAAGTGCCGCTGCGCTCGCGCATTCAGGATTGGCCCAGCGGGCAGATCGCGTGGACAATGACGCCTCCCAAGCAAAACATCGGCCGCATCATTCCGCGCATTCTCGCCCAGGTGACGTACCGCAAGTCCCAGACGGCGTACGAGCAGCCGACGTTCGAGATCGGGAGCAGCGTGATCACGCGTACCATCGATGAGGCGTTCAATCCGTCGGTATCGCTGTCGCTCGTCGGAGGCATCCTGCTGACGACGGATTGGGGGCGGAGTACTGGCGATCGCCTGGCGGCGGGCAGTCTCTTTCATACGAAGCGCAACGCGCAGAATACCACGCTGACGTTTTCGTTCCGGCCCCCCGGTGCATCGAGCCGTTGGCGCAACGTCATCCGCACTACGGCGGGGTACAACGTCACGGCCAATACCACCTGTCTCCGGAGCGCGGGGCAGGGCACCTGCGTGCCGTATGTGGACAGCCGTCAGGCGCAGGCGCAGCTTACCATGGACACCGATCTTCCCTCCAACATGGGTGCGGGACTTCAAATGGCATACGTACTCAATGAAGAGCGGCAGACGAACCGGAAGATCTCACAGTTCGTGATTACCGCGTTCGTGCAGATGTCGGCGAGCGTGGGGCAGCTGAAATGAGGTGCGTGGTGCGTGGTGGGTGGTGCGTGGGACTGTGCGTCGTGCTCGCATGCCAAGCGCGTGCGGGAGCTGACAAGACGTCCGGTCCGGTAGAGTTCAACGGACGCACGGCGTTCACGTACATCGAAAAACAGATGTCGTTCGGACCTCGCATTCCGAACAAGCCGGGGCACCGCCAGACCGGCGACTGGCTATTGGCCGAGCTGCGCGCGCGCGCCGATACCGTCATCGTGCAGGACATCCGCCACGTTACGCATACGGGCGACACTCTCCATTTGCGCAATTTCTTTGCTCGCTTTCGCCCGCAGGCCACCGAGCGCGTGTTGTTTCTGGCGCACTGGGATACGCGGCCGATGGCCGATCGCAGCATGAACGTCGGCCAGCAGCGTTTGCCGGTGCCGGGCGCGAACGATGGTGGATCGGGTGTTGCGGTACTGTTGGGCGTCGCGGACGCGCTCAAAGCGCAGCCGCCGGCAAACGGTGTGGATCTCCTGTTCGTAGACGGCGAGGACTACGGCGATTTTGCCGACACGAACGATGTGCTCATCGGCTCGCGCTGGTTCGCGGCACACCAACCGCCAGGATATCAGCCCCTGTACGCGATTCTGTTCGACATGGTAGGGGATAAGGACCTGCAGATTCATCAGGAGGGCGCCTCGGTCGGATTCGCCCCCGAGGTCGTACAGCGCGTCTGGAGAGTCGCCGCGTCGCGCGGGCATGAGCGCCAGTTCGTCCCCGATGTACGACACACGCTCACCGATGATCATGTGTCGCTGCAAAAGGTGGGCATTCATGCGATCGACGTTGTGGACTTCGACTATCCGTACTGGCATACGACCGAGGACACGATCGACAAGGTCAGCGCGGAGAGTCTGCAGATTGTTGGTGACGTCGCCGTTGCTTTGGTACGGCAGTAGCGCGATCGGACTTCACGTTGAAGGATGGACGACAAGCGAGCCGCACTGATGCTGGCGAGCCTGGCACTTGCGGGTGCGGGAGTGCGTTACTTGCTCTCGCCCTCGCCTGCTTCTCCACCTGGTGACGTCCAGCTCCAATCCGCTTCAGCCCCCCGACCTCTCGGATTGCAGGAAACCGCGCGCCGCGCGGCGCAGCTCGCCCGACCACTGCTACCAGGTGAGCGCATCGATCTCGATAAGGCCGACGTGAGCGAGATCACACGCCTGCCCCGCGTCGGTCCCGCTCTGGCACAGCGAATCGTCGCCTGGCGTACCGAACACGGTCCATTTGGCAGTGTCGTCCAACTAGATAGCGTGTCGGGTGTTGGACCCAAGTTGCTCGACGCAATTCGTTCCTTCATATCGTTTTCGGGCGTGCCACCCGCAAAACCTTGACCCGATTAGTCCAGAAACACATGTTAGTCCCCTCATTTTCAACGAGTTGCATACGGCGAGCGTTGCCCTTACCCAAGACAAGCTCGGTGAAATCCTCGTTCGCGAGGGGCTCATCACGCAGGAACAGCTCCGGAAAGCGCTGATCGAGCAGAAGAACTCCGGGATGCGCCTGGGCTATACGCTTGTCAAGCTTGGGTTTATAGAGGAGACCGAGGTCAGCAAAATGCTGGCCCGCCAGTACCGCATGCCGGCGGTCGATCTGTCACGCTTCGAAGTCGACCCCAAGATTCTCAAGCTGCTGCCGCCCGATATCGCCACCAAACACACCGTTCTTCCTTTGAAGCGCGAGGGACGGACGCTGACTGTGGCCATTGCCGACCCGAACAACGTCGCGGCGATCGAAGACATCAAGTTCATCACCCGCTGCGACGTTTTCCCGGTGATCGCCGGCGAGTACACGCTGCGCAACGCGATCGAGCGCTACTACCAGCAGTCCGATGCGCAGCTGCAGAGCCTGCTGAAAAGCGTCGAGGCGGAAGAGGATCTCGAGGTCGTCGAGGACCAGGCGGACGAGGACGTCAAGGCGCAGGACCTGGCCGACGACGCTCCGGTCGTGAAGTTGATCAACGGCCTCCTGACAGACGCGGTGAAGCGCGGCGCCTCCGACATCCACATCGAGCCGTTCGAGCACGAGATGCGCGTGCGCTATCGCGTCGACGGCGCGTTGCAGGAAGTGATGAAGCCGCCGGTGAAGATGCGCGCCGCCCTCACGTCGCGCGTCAAGATCATGGCCCAGCTCAACATCGCCGAGCGCCGCGTGCCGCAGGACGGGCGCATCAAGCTCAAGATGGGGACGCGCGTCATCGATTTCCGCGTGTCGACGCTCCCCGTGCTGTTCGGCGAGAAGATCGTGCTCCGTATTCTCGACAAGGGCAATCTGACGCTCGACCTGAAGACGTTCGGCTTCGAGGTCCGGGCGGAGGCGGACCTGCTCAAGGCGATCGAGAATCCGTACGGGATGGTATTGGTGACGGGGCCCACAGGATCGGGCAAGACGACGACGCTATACTCGGCGCTCTCGCGGATCAATCAGATCGACGTGAACATCATGACCGCCGAGGATCCGGTCGAGTACAACCTGCTCGGCATCAATCAGGTGCTGGTGCGCAATGAAGTCGGGATGACGTTCGCGGCAGCCCTGAAGGCGTTCCTGCGGCAGGACCCGAACATCATCATGGTCGGCGAGATCCGCGACCTCGAGACCGGATCGATCGCGATCAAGGCCGCGCTCACGGGACACCTCGTGCTGTCGACGCTGCACACCAACGACGCGCCCTCGACGATCACGCGCATGGTCGATATGGGTATCGAGCCGTTCAACGTCGCGAGCGCGGTCAACCTGATCGTGGCGCAGCGGCTGGTGCGACGCATCTGCAAGGAATGCAAGCAGCAGCACGAGTACACCCCCGAGGAGATGCACGCGTTCGGCATCGATAAGAAGGAAGGGCCATTCTCCAAGGGCGCCGGCTGCGATACCTGCGCCGGCACGGGCTACCGCGGACGCCAGGGCCTCTACGAGGTCATGGCGCTCACAAGCCCGCTGCGCCGGGAGATCCTGAAAGGCGCGTCCACGGAAGAGCTGCGCGATCTCGCGGTAAAAGAAGGGATGCTGACGCTGCGGATGGATGGAATGATGAAGGTTAAGAAGGGCGTGACCACGCTCGAGGAAGTCGTCAAAGAAACCGCGGCCGGATAAGGGGAGAAGCAATGCCAATCAACCTCCGGGCACTGCTCGAGGAGATGATCGAGAAGGACGCTTCCGACCTCCATCTCGTGGCCGGCGAGCGCCCCAAGCTCCGCGTCGACGGCGACGTCGTGAGCGCTTCCAGTGAAGAGGTCCTGACGCCCAAGGACACGCTGTCGCTGGCTTATTCGGTGCTGACCGAGAACCAGAAGAAGCGGTTCGAGACCGAGAATGAGCTCGACTTCTCCTTCGGCATCCAGAACCTCGCCCGCTTCCGCGGCAACGTGTTCAAGCAGCGTGGCTGCGTGTCGGTGGTCATCCGGCAGATTCCGTTCAACGTTAAAACGTTCCAGGAGCTAGGGTTACCCCACGTCATCTCGCAGCTCGCGGACCGGCCGCGCGGCCTCGTGCTGGTGACCGGCCCCACCGGCTCGGGTAAGAGCACCACGCTCGCGGCGATGATCGACAAGATCAACAAGGAGCTCAAGGGTCACATCATCACGGTGGAAGACCCGATCGAGTTCATTCACCGCCATCAGGCGTGCATCGTGAACCAGCGCGAAGTGGGGACCGACACGAATAGTTTCTCGGCCGCCCTTAAGTACGCGCTCCGGCAGGACCCCGACGTCGTGCTCATCGGCGAAATGCGCGACCTCGAAACGATCCAGGCCGCGCTCACGATCGCCGAGACCGGCCACCTGGCGTTCGCCACGCTGCACACCAACTCGGCCGCGGAATCGATCAACCGTATCATCGACGTCTTCCCCTCGCACCAGCAGTCGCAGGTGCGCGCGCAGCTCGCCTTCGTGCTGGAAGGGGTGCTCACGCAGACCCTGTTGCAGCGCGCCAAAGGCAAGGGACGGGTCATGGCAGCCGAAATCATGATCTGCACACCCGCCATCCGCGCGCTGATCCGCGACGACAAGGTGCACCAGATCGAGTCGTCGATGCAGGCGGGAAAGAAATACGGCATGCAGACGCTGAACGACGCGCTCTATCAGCTGTACATGGGCCGCGAGGTCACGAAGGACGAATGCCTTCGCGTGACCTCCAAACCGAACGATTTCCTGCGCTCCATCGGTGAGCCGCCGCCGGATGACAAAGAGATGCCGACACCGGCGCAGGCGGCGCAGGCTAGTCCACCTAAGGTCGCCGTCCGGAGGTAGAAATGCCGGTCTTCGAATACACAGCGCGGAATCTCAAGGGCGAGCTGGTCAAGGACAAGATCGACCTCGGCTCGCGCGACGACGTCATTGCCCACTTGCGCAAGAACCGCATGATCGTCGTGCAGGTGCGCGAGGCCAAAAGCAAGGGCGGTAGCCTCGGCGATTTGTTCAAGCCGGGCGTCAAAACGCGCGACGTCGTGATCTTCACGCGGCAGTTCGCGACGATGATCAACTCCGGCTTGCCGCTGGTCCAGGCGCTCGACATTCTGTCGCAGCAAACGGAGAACAAGGTCCTCGCCGATGTCACGCGCCAGGTCGTGTACGACGTCGAGAGCGGCCACACCCTGGCTGATGCGCTCCGCAAACATCCCAAGGCGTTCACCGATCTGTACGTCAACATGGTGGCCGCCGGTGAAGCGGGCGGTATTCTCGATACGATTCTGTTGCGTCTCGCGACATTCCTCGAGAAGAACGACGCGATCGTCCGCAAAGTGAAAGGCGCGATGATTTACCCGGCCGTCATCTTCTCGGTCGCCGGTATCGCCATCGCGGTGCTGCTGATCTTCGTGATTCCGACGTTCCAAAGCATGTTCGCGTCGGTGAACCTCGCCCTGCCACTGCCCACACGCATCGTGATCGGCGCGAGCAACGTCCTCAAGAACTATTGGTGGGCTCTCATCGGCATCGGCATCTTCAGCGTCTTCGCGATCAATCGCTACAACAAGACCGCACAAGGCAAGCTCCAGATCGATACGCTGATGCTCAAGCTGCCCGTGCTCGGCGACCTACTGCGGAAGTCGGCCGTGTCGCGCTTTACCCGTACGCTCGGCACGCTGATCTCCTCGGGCGTCTCGATTCTCGACGGCCTCGAAATCACCGCGCGCACCGCCGGCAACATGGTGATCCACAATGCCGTGATGGAATCCCGCGCTTCCATTGCGGGCGGCGAAACGATCGCGGCGCCGTTACAGAAATCCAAAGTCTTCCCCCCCATGGTGATCTCGATGATCGCCGTGGGCGAGCAGACTGGCGGGCTGGACGAGATGCTCACCAAGATCGCCGACTTCTATGACGACGAAGTGGACGCGGCCGTCAGCGCACTGCTCTCACTGCTCGAGCCGATCATGATCGTCGTGCTGGGCGTGATCGTCGGCGGCATGGTGGTGGCCATGTACCTGCCCATCTTCGATATGGTGAACGCGGTGCAGTAGGCGGTTCAGCGGTTGGGCGGTTTGGCGGTTGGAAGACGGCTCGATAAACAGGGCCGTTTTCTTTTTCTAATCGCCTAACCGCTCAACCGCCCAACCGCCCTTCTTGTGAGCCCAACTATTGCATTTCGCCACACCAGACCCAATAATGCCCCCCCATGCGTTGGCTGACCGTCAAGTCGCAAGGGTCTGCGATTCCAACCGCGACCCAACTCCTCCGGCTGCAGTACGTCGGCCGGATGTGCCTGGCGATCGCCATTTATCTCACTACGGCACTCAAAATCCGCGTGGCCGCGCCGCTCGACATCCTCGTTACATCCCTGCTGCTGGTCTCGGCTGCTGTGGTGACCGTCGTTTCCTACTGGCATACCCATTTCCGCCGCAGGCTGCCCGGACCGACGTTCCTTTACCTGCAGGCGTTGTTCGATGTCGTGCTGATTACGGCGGTCGTGCATATGACCGGCGGTGCCGACAGCGACCTCGCCAGCCTGTACGTGCTGCTCATCGCCGTCAGCGCGGTGCTGATGCCGCCCGCCAATGCCGGCCTGGTCACACTCTTCGCCGGGCTCGTCTACTTCGCCGACGTCTTTTGGGGGCATTCCGCCACTGTCGCGCCGAGTGTCTGGGTGCAGCTGGCGGTGTTCGTGCTCGTCGCGATGGTGACTGCATACGTGGCGAGTCGCGTGAACGTCATGGGTGCGGAGCGCGAAGCACTCGCGGCCGAGGTGCGGCAGGTCCAGCTCGAGACCGATGACGTGCTGCGGAACATTCGCACGGGCGTGCTGACGGTCGACGCCGACGGGCGCCTCCTGTACGCCAACCCTGCAGCCGAGGAGATCCTCGGGTTCAAGGCGCGGGAATGGCTGGGCCGCGTAGTCATGCCGGAGTTCGCGCGCCTCGCGCCCGAGTTCTGGGCGGCGATAACGTCGACCGCGCGTCGCGGCGTGCGGCTCATGCGGGTGGAAGCGACGGTGCACCGGCCCGACCGCACGTTCCCCATCGGCGTGACGACCACGACCCTCGACGGGCCGACCGGCTCCCGGCCGCGGGTCTCTGCGATCTTCCAGGACATCTCCGATTCGAAGCGGCTCGAGCAGCTGCATCTGCGCGCCGAGCGGCTCGAAGCGGTTGCGGAGCTGTCGTCGAGTCTGGCGCACGAGATCAAGAACCCGCTCGCCTCGATTCGCAGCTCGGTCGAGCAGCTGGGGAAGTCCTCGCGCGCCAATTCCGACGAAAAATTCCTCGCCAATTTGATCGTGCGAGAGAGCGACCGGCTCTCGCGCCTCCTGTCGGAGTTCCTCGACTTCTCGCGCGTGCGCGTGACCGAATGCCGTCCCATCGACCTGCATCAAGTCGCCGCGGCGGCCATTCGCCTGGTGAAGCAGCACCCCGATTGCAGCCCCGGCGTGAAGATCTCGCTCGAGGGCACGCCGACACCCATGGAAGGAGACGAGGACTTGCTACACCGCGTTGTGTCAAACCTCGTCCTGAACGCCGTACAGGCCGCCGGCGCTCGCGCAGACGTAACAGTGCGCACCGCTCGGGCCGCGCTTCACGAGCTGCCGGGCGGCGCGGGGATCGACAATCCCGTTTCGCTGCGCGTCATCGACAACGGGCCGGGCATCCCCGAAGATCTGCAGCGCCGGTTGTTCGAGCCCTTTTCCACCGGCCGTGTCGGCGGGACCGGGCTTGGTTTGGCCATCGTGCAGCGTGCCGTGGAAGCGCATCGCGGCCTGGTGCTCGTGGACAGTGATGCAGGTAAGGGAACGACCTTTACGATTTATTTCCCCGCAGCCCGTCGAAAGGAGGAAGCTGCCTGATGAATCCGCCCCCTTCCGCCGCAGCCGCGCCCTCGATATTGGTCATCGATGACGAGCAGGGAATCCTGGAGACACTCAGGATCCTGCTCAAGAACGAAGGCTTCGATATCACCACCGCCCAGGGCGGAAGGGCCGGCCTCGAGCAGCTCAAAGCCGCCGCGCCGGACATCGTTCTGACCGACTTGAAAATGCCCGGGGTCACCGGGATCGAGATACTGTCCGCCGTGCGGGGGCAGGATCCCGAGACGCCGGTCATTCTCATGACGGCGCAGGCCTCGCTGCAGACGGCGATTCAGGCCGTCAATGAGGGCGCCTTCTACTATATCCAGAAGCCGTTCTCCAACGACGACATGGTGGCAATCTGCCGCCGCGCCGCCGAGCACCGGCGCCTGCGGGCCGAGAACAAACAACTCAAACAGGAAATCCGCCGGCGCGAACGCTCCGGGCAGGTCAAGCCACTCGGCAAGTCGCGGCTGTTCAGCGATGTGCTGCGGCTCGCCGAGCAGGTTGCGCCGACCGAAAGCACCGTGCTGATCCAGGGTGAGTCAGGGACCGGAAAAGAAGTCATCGCCCGGTACCTGCACGAGCTGTCGGCCCGCGCCGAAGGACAGTTCCTCTCGATCAACTGCGGCGCCCTGCCCGAGAGCCTCCTCGAATCCGAGCTGTTCGGACACGTGAAGGGATCATTCACGGGCGCGGTGCGCGACAAACAGGGACTGTTCGCTGCCGCCCGCGGCGGCACGTTCTTCCTCGACGAAATCGGCGAGATGTCGCCGGCGACTCAGGTGAAGCTTTTGCGCGTGCTGCAGGAGCGGGAAGCGATTCCCGTCGGCGGCACGGAAGCGATTCCCGTGGATGTGCGCGTGGTGGCGGCGACGAATCGCGATTTGGAGGACGACATCAAGCGGGGCCGATTCCGGACGGATCTCTACTATCGGCTCAACGTCATCAACATCCATCTGCCGCCACTGCGTGACCGGCGCGAGGACATCCCGATTTTCGTGAAGGAATTCCTCGGCCATATCGCAGTGGAGCGCGGCGAAGGCGTGAAGACGGTGGCGCCCGAGGCGGAGGAAGTCATCCTCGCGTACGACTGGCCTGGTAACGTTCGCGAGCTCGAGAACGCGCTCGAGCGGGCCGTCACCCTGACCAAGGGCGACGTCATCCCGCGCAGCGCCATCCCTGACAAGATCAGCGAGCGCAAGGCAGAGCCGCTCGTCGCCGAGCGGCCGCACAAGAATCCGTCGCTCGATGTGATCGAGCAGGCGTACATCACCTGGGTGCTGCAAAGTGAAGGCGGGAACAAGACCCGGGCCGCCGAAGTGCTCGGCATCGACCCTTCGACGTTGTACCGCAAATTGAGCCGCTACGAAGGCTCGACGGCGGGAGCGGAGCCCAATAACCACCGGGGCGAGTGATCCTGTTGGAGCGGAAACGCTTGATCGCCTGGCTGACGCGGTGCGCTACAACCGCTGGATGTTCGATCGCATCCGTCCCTGGATCGGCGCGCGCGTTCTCGAGATCGGCTCGGGAATCGGCACGCTCTCCGCGTTTCTGGTCGACCGGGCGCGTCTGGTCCTCACCGACACGCGCGCCGAATATCTCGAGCGGTTACGCCGGCGCTTTGCGGGGCGGTCCAACATCTCGGTCGCCCGCCTCTATCTCCCAAATGATGATGCCGCCGTCCGCGGCGAGCGGTTCGATTCCATCATTTGTCTCAATGTCCTCGAGCATGTGGACGACGACCTCGGGTCGCTCGCGGCCATTCGCAAGCTGCTCGAGCCGTCCGGGCGGCTCGTCCTCCTGGTGCCCGCGCTGCCGGCGCTGTATGGAACGCTCGACCGCGCGCTCGGCCACCACCGGCGCTACACGCGCGGCGAGCTGGAGTCGAAGTTCGACCGAACGGGCTTTCGGGTCGCGCACGTCGAGTACTTCAATCTTGCCGGCGTGCCGGGATGGTTCCTCGCCGGCCGCGTGTTGCGGCGCGAAATGATTCCGGCCGGCTCGCTGGGCCTGTACGATGCGCTCGTGCCGCTTTTCAAGCTCGAGCGATTCCTCCCGTGGCGCGTCGGGCAATCGCTGATTGCGGTCGGAGAGGCGCGGTGATAGCCAGCAATCTGCTCATTTCCGTCGTCGTCCCCGCCTACAACGAGTCCGAGACGGTGGAAACGGCGCTGCGGCGCGTGCGCAGCATTCCACTGCGGCTCGAGATCATCGTCGTGAACGACGCGTCGACCGACGGCACGCGCGAAATCCTGGAGAAGCTCGCCGCCGACGGATTGGTGGATCGCCTGGTGCACCACGAAAAGAATCGCGGCAAGGGCGCCGCGATCCGGAGCGGGGTCGAAGCCGCGACCGGTGACGCGCTCGTCGTCCAGGACGCGGATCTCGAGTACGACCCCGCGGATCTGCCCGCCCTGATCAAGCCAATCAGTGAGGGAAAGGCTGACGCGGTGTATGGGTCCCGGTTTCAGGGCGGCGCGCATCGCGTGTTGTACTTCTGGCACTACGCCGGGAACCGCTTCCTGACGCTGCTGTCGAACATGTTCACCAACCTGAACCTCACCGATCTCGAAACCTGCTACAAGCTCGTGCGAATGGATTTGCTCAGGCACCTGCCGCTCACGTCCAACCGCTTTGGCTTCGAGGTGGAGATTACCGCGCGCCTCGCGCAGGCGCACGCGCGCATTTGGGAGATGCCGATCTCCTACAACGGCCGTACGTACGAGGAAGGAAAGAAAATCACCTGGCGCGACGGGGTCGCGGCCCTGTTCCACATCCTTCGCTACAACCTCTTCGTCCCCCACAACACCGACGGTTGGCGCTCGCTGAAGAAGTAAAAGGCGCGTGGTCAGCGGCGGCCGTGACCATGGTCGTCGGGATCCTCGTCCTCAATCAGGCACTCGTCGGCGTCTTCTATGACGACGGGCTGTATGCGGGTCTCGCCACCGCGCTCGCGACCGGCCTCGGTTACGTCCATCCAAATCTGCCCGGCACGCCGGCCGCCGTGCATTACCCGCCGCTGTATCCAGTCGTGCTCGCGCCACTGTTCGGCCTCTTATCGGTCAACGGCGCCGCGCTGGCGGCAAAGCTGCTGAACGCTGCGTTAGGCGCGACCGCCGCTGGACTCGTCGCCTGGCATGCCACGAAGACCCGCATGCTGGGGCCCAGCGCGCCGCGCTGGATGGCTCCGGTGATCGTCGTCGCTGCCGCGGTAGCCATCCCTGTGCTCGCCACGCAGACGGTCCTCTTCGCCGAGCCGCTGTTCGCGGTGCTGCTTGCCGGCGTGATTGTGTTCGCGGATCGCGCTGATCGTCCATGGACGCTGGGGATTCTCGCCGCGCTCGCGTTGCTTACCCGATCCATTGGAATAGCGGGCGCGGCGGGAGTCGCGGTCTTTCTTCTCGCGCATCGCGCACCTCGTCGCGTATTGATCGCCGTGCTCGCGCCGGTCGTTGTGGCAGGCCTCGCATGGGCCATCTGGGTCAAGACCCACGAGCACGGGATCGATCCCGAGCTGGCGCTGGGTTACGGGAACTACTCGGCGCACATGAGCCAGGCGGGCCTCTCGGCGATCGCGGTGAACGTCCCGGACCTGTCTCGGCCGCTCGAGGCGATCACACTCGGATGGATTCCCGTGCGCTGGATCTACGGAGTCCTGGCCACGATTGCGCTCGGCATCGGTCTGTATGGGATCGCGCTGTTGACGCGCCGCTCCGCGATCGGACTGTCGCTGGTTTTCTATTTGCTCATTCTGGCGGTGTGGCCGCATCCACCCGATCGATTCCTCTGGGCAGTGCTGCCCTGGCTGGGATTGGCGTGGGCGGCGGGAGGCCTGGAGCTGTGGCGCCGCTGGCCACGCGTGCGGCTGCCGCTGGCATTTCTCGTGATCCTGATTGTGGGCGGGTACGTCTACTATGAGGCGCGCGGCTTTGCCCGCGGCTGGTGGGACGCGCAAGCGCGCAACATATCGGCCAATTTTGCCGAGCTGCTGCCCGTCGTGAAAAACTTGCCGGACTCGAGCATAATCGCGACGGACGATGAGGCGCTCGTGTGGCTGTACACGCGCCGCCGGAGCGTGCCGTTCTATCTCGAGCGCTACCGCGGCCGCGAGCTGATCAAACCAACCCCCGCCGAACATCAGGCCTATCTCGATCGGATGGGCGTGACCGACGTGCTGTTGGCCAGCTCGAGCTCGCCATCTGCCGGTCAGCTCAAGGCGCTGATCGATACCTATCCCAGGATGTTTACGGCCTTGTATCGCTGGCCGGACGGTCGCTGGCTCTTTGCGGTAAACCGTGGACAGTAGAGACCGCCGGCTGTATCTGGCCGTCGCGATCTGTGCGCTCGTTCCACACATCGGGGCGCTGTGGAACGGATTCGCGATGGATGATCTATACATCATCGCCTGGAATCCGTTGGTGCACTCGATCAGCGGCGTGGGGCGCGCGTTCGTCGCGCCCTACTGGCCGCCCGACCTCGGCGGTCAGATGTATCGGCCGCTGCCACTGGCTGCGTATGCGATCGATTGGGCGGTCGCCCGCGGTCACACTGCCTGGTTCCACGCGCTCAACTTGCTCTGGCACGCCGCCGTCGCAGTGGCCGTGACCGCTCTTGCCCTTCGTCTCCTCTCTCCCGAAGGGAGAGGGGGTCAGGGGGTGAGGACCGCGGCGCTCGTTGCTGGACTAGTCTTTGCCGTCCATCCAGTGCACGTCGAAGCGATCGCCAATGTGATTGGCCGGGGCGAGCTGATGGCCGCGCTGGGCGTTTGCCTGGCGGTCTATTTCGCGGTAGTCAAAGACAATCTCGGCTGGAGTGCGCTGGCGCTCGCCTGTGGATTGCTCAGCAAGGAAAACGCCGTCGTGGCTCCGGGTCTCATCGCATGGGCCTGGATGGTGGGACTCAGCCGCCCAGCACGTTCCCGCATGGCCGCGTACGTAGGAAGCTGGCTCGCGATTACCGTTGCGTACGTGGCCGTGCGAGCGCTGGTCCTGCATCCCTACGCGCGCCTGCACGCCACCGCGCCGGTTTTTCTGGGCGAATCCTTCGTTGCCGGCCGGCTCACGGCCGTTGCTGCACTCTGGGATGTGCTGCGCTTGTTGATTGCGCCGCTCACGTTGCGCGTAGACTACTCGCCCGCCGAGCGAACCATCGTGCATAGCGTGCTGGACGGCCGATTCCTGCTCGGCATTGTCTGTGTCGCGCTGTGGGCTGCGCTGCTGGTGCTCGCGTGGCGCAGCGAACGCCGGATCGAGGCCTTCGGATTGGGTTGGATCGCGATCGCGTTTTTCCCAGTCGCCAATTTGCTCTTTCCCACCGGCGTACTGATGGCCGAGCGCACGTTGTACTTGCCGTCGGCCGGGTTGGCGCTCGCCCTGAGTGCGCCGTTGTCACGCCTTTCCCCGCAGCGCCTGCGCCTGGTCGCAGGCCTGCTCGTCCTGGCGGGTGGAGCACGATCCGCGCTCCGCGTACCGGTGTGGCGGGACGATTTCTCGATTACGATGAGCATGCTCGAAGATTCGCCGCGCTCCTATCGCGGGCATGCGCGGGTGGCGGCGATTTATCAGAGTCATCGCCAACCCGAGCGCGCGCTGGCCGAGCTGCGCATTGCGATGCACACCTACGACCGCGATCCCACGCTGTTCATTGCGGGCGCCGATGCAGCGTTCACATTGGGCCGCCCCACTTTGGCCGATTCGATGCTCGCCCGCGCCGAGCAGCTCTGTTTTCGGTGCGCCGGCTCGTATCGGACGCAGGCGCTCGCGGCCCGATCGCGCGGCGACCGCGCCGTCGCCGATTCCCTGATGGCGCGCGCGCCATGAAACGCGAGCTCATCGTCGTCTTTGTCGCGGCCGTCGCGTTGTATCTGCCGACGTCGCGCTATGGTTTCGTCCAGGACGACCGTGCCATCATCGTCTCGAACCCGGCGGCCCATTCGGTCGGCGAGGCGATCGGCGCATTTGACGATCCGTATTGGCCGCGCGAATCGGGGGCGGGCCTGTACCGGCCGATGACGATTCTCAGCTATGCCGTCGACTGGACACTGTCGGGCGGCCGTCCGGGATGGCTGCACCTGATGAACGCGCTCTGGCACGGCCTCGCCGCGGTGCTGTTCGTGTGCGTCATGGCTCGCTGGCTTCCGCCGCTCGGCGCCGCCGCCGCAGGGTTGGTTTTTGCATGGCATCCTGTCCATGTCGAAGCGGTGGCGAGCCTCGTCGGACGGGCCGAGCTGCTCGTCGCCGTCGGCATCCTGGGCGCGATCCTCGCCACGCGGCGTGGTTGGTGGCTGGCCGCTGTGCTGTGTGCGGCGCTCGCCATGTTCAGCAAAGAGAGCGGTGTCATCGCCGGTGTCGTCATACTGCTCGATCAGTGGCTGGATCCTCACCCCCTGACCCCCTCTCCCGTTGGGAGAGGGGGAACAAATGTGAAGCTGTGGGGCGGGCTCGCCATCGTGACACTCACGTTCGTCGCCGCGTGGCTCGCCGTTGGCTGGGTGAGAGAGAGCGATGCCGCCGCAATCTTCTATGGACGGGGAACGTGGGGACGATTGGCGATCGCGTTGCCGGCAGTGCTTCGGGCCGCGTGGCTGCTGATATGGCCTGCTTCATTGTCGGCCGATTACGGTCCGCAGACAATTCCCGCGCGCACGGGCGGTTCGCTGGAGGCGCTGCTCGGTTTCTGCATCGTGGTGCTGGTTCCAGCGCTCGCGCTGTGGTGCCGGCGGCGCGCGCCTGCGATCTCATTCGCTGCCGCTCTGGCGGCGCTCTCGTACATGCCGACTGCAAACCTTTTCTTTTCATCAGGCGTGGTGCTGGCGGAACGGAACCTCTATCTCGCGGTCGCGCTTCCCGCGGCGTTCGTCGGTGTGGCGGCAACATGGCTGGCCAATCGACGCGACGCGCGGCAGGCGACTGTGGCCGCCGCCATCCTCGTCGTCGCGGCCGCAACCCGCTCTTTCGCGCGGCTGCCCGCGTGGCAGGACAACCGTGCGCAGCTCCTGACGTTGCTTGCCGATCATCCCGAATCGTATCGAGCCCATGCGTCCGCGGCGGCCGTGCTGGCGGGACTGCACGATACTGCCGGCGCTCGACGCGAGTATCGCACGGCTGACTCCCTGTTCGACGGCGATCCTTACCTCACCGGGGCACGCGCAATCTTCCTGATTGGCATCGGTGACACTGCGGCGGCGGCGCCATTGATCGCCCGCCAAACCAGGACGACGGTGGGTGAGCGGATGTCGCTGCGAGCGCGTTTTCTGCTCGAGCTGGCCCGCAATCACCCCGCAGAGGCGCATGCGATCGCCGACTCTGCGGCCATGCGATGGGTAGGGGAAAAGGCGTGGTACAGCGCACACGCTCGATGAGTTGCCCAGCGAGAGGCCCCGCGTCCGGCGTCGCGAATTGCAAAAAGCATGAGTTTCTAATGCTTATTGGGGGCCAGTCAAGGCTTCTTGGATATCGTAAGTCATTGGTGCTCTGGAAGATATGGCCGCATATCCATCAAAGGCATGAATCGTGCTTCCTATGTGACCGGAAAGTTGATGTGCCCGTGTCTTAGAACACTACAGGAGGTTGTCCAGATGAATCGCAAGGGTTTCACACTGATCGAACTTCTAATCGTCGTCGTGATCATTGGTATTTTGGCCGCGATCGCGATTCCGAAGTTCGCCAACACGAAGGAAAAGGCGTATCTGGCTTCGATGAAGTCAGA
>Ga0136846_1233479_pt1 | contig 20850 bp, 17 predicted proteins | sample HopSoiMetagenom2_FD_96841 | JGI IMG/M metagenome (GOLD analysis project Ga0136846, IMG submission 96841) | Grasslands soil microbial communities from Hopland, California, USA - 2 Assembly 2016 (version 4) | ecosystem: Environmental > Terrestrial > Soil > Grasslands | place: USA: Hopland...
AAGTGAAGATGGAAGTGCCGGTCCTGATCAAGGGTGGAGTGCGCATCGAAGAGGGCGCGAATCCCAAGCTGACGGTCAGCGACATCAGCGCGCTCGAAGACGCCAAGGTCCCGCTTCCCCGCTCGCTGCGTATTCGAATCCCTCTCGACCAGACTTCTGAGAATGTGGTGGATGAGCTGCATCTCCTTTTTTCTCAACGCAAAGGCGACGCTAAGGTCCTCTTCGACGTGGAGCGTCAGGGCGATTTCATGGTGGTGATGGAGGCAGAAGGTTATAATGTGCTTCCAGACCGCAATTTCATGGCCCGCGTGCAGGAGCTGTGTGGCCGCGATGCGGTTCGAGTCATCGATTGATTTGCCGTCGAAGTTCTCTAGCGTGCAGGTTCTGAATTCCTAAAGGGAGCGGGTACGATCGCCACGGCGAAACTACATCCAATGAAAACAGCCGATATCGGCGCAGCTCTAGCCGGCACCCAATTCCTCATCTCCATGGTCGAAACCCGCCTCAAAGCTCGCAATGGCGACAGCGCCACAGATGTAACTGCTCCGCGCGAACTGGAAAAAATCGAAGGCCAGATTGGACGACTGGAATCTCTCGACGGCCAGACCGACGAAGTTCGTCAGGAAATCGAGGATTTGAAGGTTCGGGTTGAGGCGTTGCGTAAAGACATGTCGCATCGCGAGGCGTGGATTAAGACGGAACTTGCCCGCCACCCGCAACGGCCTTACTTCCTCGACTACGTTGAAAAGATTTTCACCGACTGGAGCGAGATTCACGGCGACCGCCGCTTTGCTGACGATCCTGCAATGGTGTGCGGCATGGCCAGATTTCATGGCGAAGAGGTCCTGGTGCTGGGCACGCAAAAGGGCCGTGACATGAAGCAGAAGGTTCACCGCAACTTCGGCCTGCCGAATCCAGAGGGATATCGTAAAGCCCTGCGCGCGATGCAGATTGCCGAAAAATTCTCGCGCCCCATTTTTACGTTTGTAGATGTCACCGGCGCGAACCCGGGTCTCGGCGCTGAAGAGCGCGGGCAGGCCGAAGCTATCGCCCTTAACCTACGCGAAATGGCGCGCCTCCAAGTGCCGATTATCACAACCATCACTGGAGAAGGCGGCAGCGGCGGCGCGCTGGCCATTGCCGTGTCAGACCGCGTGCTGATGATGGAGAATGCGATTTATTCGGTGATCTCCCCTGAAGGCTGCGCGTCGATCATGTGGCGCGATTCCAGCAAGAAAGAGCTCGCCGCCGAAGCCCTGCGCATTACCGCCCCTGACCTGAAAGAGCTGGGATGCATCGACGCCATCGTGGCTGAGCCTGACGGCGGCGCGCATACCGATCCAGACGCCGCTGCGAAACTTCTGTTCACGGCGCTTGAACACCACTTCTCGGAAGTGAAGAGTCTCCCGGTGAAAGAACTGGTAGCGTCGCGCTACGACAAGTTTCGCAAGATGGCGCAGTTCTTTACGGAAGCGTAAATTTCCCGAGGGCTTCCTCCCGGAGACCGCTAACTTCCGGAACCTCCCTATATCGCCTCACAGCTTGACACCCAATCATTCGCGTATATACACTATGTATATACATTGCGGATGTACATCATGAGAGGTGTTGCCGTGCCTACCGCCAAAGTATTCCGCTCCGGTAATAGCCAGGCAGTCCGGCTGCCCAAGCAATTCCGTGTCAAGACGAAAGAAGTAGAGATTTTCCGCCGCGGGGACGAGATCGTCCTGCGTGAGAAGAGCGGAAACATGGCTCGTGCCTTCGACCTTTTGGCAGGTCTGCCAGAGGATTTTGAGGTGCCTGCACGAGAGAACGATGTGCCCCAGAAGCGCAAGGGCCTCTAGTGGACACTCGCTACCTGCTGGATACCAACATCTGCATCTACATCCGGCAGAAAAAGCCAGTCGAGATATCCCGCCGCTTCGAAAAGCTGCGCCCTACAGAAGCGGCGATTTCAATCGTCACCTACGGAGAGCTGCTTTATGGTGCCGAGAAGAGTACGCATAGGAGTGCTGCACTGGAACGCTTGCGCGAGCTGGTGTCTTTATTGCCCGTTCTGCCCTTGGGTGAGGCGGTCGGTCAAGCCTACGGAAAGATCAGGGCCGATCTGGAGTTCCGAGGTGAACTCATCGGAAACAACGATTTATGGATCGCCGCACATGCGATGGCGGATGAGTTGATCCTGGTGACGAACAATGAAAAAGAGTTCAAAAGAGTTCGCGGCCTCCAAATCCAGAATTGGGCAGTATGAATGCCCTCTTAGCCTGTAGTCTCCACTCAGTAAACCCGCACCCTGCCGCCCGTTACCAACATCAAATCAGTACCGTATAATTTAGGAAACCCCACATCTTCATGGCCGGTGCGGGCGCGTAAGCCTTTTGAGATAACGTCATGGCAGGAAGGACCGTCTAGTTAATGGTTACAACTGATGTTGGGCTGCGCGAGTCCGCGGGGCGGACTGCGTCGGCGCCGATTGTCAACAACATGAGTATTCAGGTCGCCACCGTAAATGGCAGTGGCTCGCAAAGCTCCAATACCGTTCTGCTGCGCAGCATTTTCCAGATGGGTATTCCGGTCTCAGGCAAGAACCTGTTTCCTTCGAATATTGCCGGGCTGCCGACCTGGTACACGATTCGCGCCAATAAGGACGGCTACGTCGCCCGCAAGAAAGAAATCGATTTCGTGGTGGCGATGAACCAGGAGACGGCGCGCGACGACGTGATGTCGCTGGCGCCGGGCGCCGCTGTGCTTTACGACGAACCGCTGAACTTGAGCGGGTTGCGCGACGATCTGGTTTTCTACTCAGTTCCATTTGACAAGCTGGTTGCGCCGGTTTGCCCGGAAGCCAAGCTGCGCAAGCTGGTCAAGAACATGATCTATGTCGGAGTCGTTGCGCAGCTGCTCGACATCGAGATGACGGAAGTCGAGATTGCGATCCGGCGCCAGTTCGCGAAGAAAGTCAAGGCCGCGAACTTGAATATGGCAGCGGTGCAGGCGGGATTCGACTACGCATCGGCCAGCCTGACCAAACAGGATCCCTACCGCGTGAAGCGGATGGATAAGAACCACGGCAAGATCATTATTGATGGCAATGCCGCGTCGGCGCTGGGCTGCGTGTTCGCCGGAGTGACGGTGCTGAGCTGGTATCCGATTACGCCCTCGTCATCCCTGGCGGAGAGCATGATCGAGTACTTGAAACGATTCCGCATTGGGCCCGACGGCAAAGCCACATTCGCGGTCATTCAGGCAGAAGACGAGTTGGCTGCCATCGGCATGGTCATGGGCGCCGGTTGGGCAGGTGCGCGCGCGATGACGACGACGTCCGGCCCCGGCATTTCGTTGATGTCGGAGTTCGCTGGCCTTTCGTACTACGCCGAGATTCCGGCGGTGGTTTGGGACATTCAGCGCGTCGGGCCGTCCACCGGGCTGCCTACGCGTACCTCGCAGGCCGACATTCTTTCGACCGCGTTTCTATCGCACGGCGATACCAAGCACATCATGCTGTTTCCGTCGTCCCCGCAGGAATGCTTCACCATGGCGATGGATGCGTTCAACCTGGCCGAGCAATTTCAAACACTGGTGTTTGTGTTGTCCGACCTCGATCTGGGAATGAACAACTGGATGTCCGATGCGTTTCCGTATCCGGAGACGCCAATCAACCGTGGAAAAGTTTTGAGCAAAGAAGATCTCAACAAGGCCGGCAGCTTTGCCCGTTACAAGGATGTGGACGGCGACGCGATTCCCTACCGCACTTTGCCGGGCACACAGCATCCGGCGGCAGCATACTTTACCCGTGGCAGCGGACACAACGCATCCGCGCAATACAGCGAGCGCCCGGACGACTACGAAAACAACATGGAGCGCCTGCGTCGCAAGTTCGAGCACGCGCGTACGTTCGTCCCTGCGCCGATAGTTGAGACGATGGCCGGCGCCGAAGTTGGCATCATCGCATTCGGCAGTTCGCACTGGGCGCTGACGGAATGCCGCGATCAACTAAGGGATGAGCACAAGCTGGCGACGGATTATTTGCGGCTGCGCGCGTACCCCTTCTCGCCGGAGATTGCCGATTTTATTCGCAGTCACAAACGCGTTTACGTGGTCGAGCAGAATCGCGACGCGCAGATGTTCAGCTTGTTGCGGCTTGACCTGGAGAGCGACCTTGTCCCGCGGCTACGCAGCGTTGCGCGCCTCGACGGCCTTCCGCTCGACGCCCGCTCCGTCACCGACGACATTGCAGCCCTGGAGGGAAAGTAATGGCCACCACACCGGCCGCGCCAAATCCGAAAATTAACCGCCTGGGACTTTCCGTCCTCGATTACCGCGGCGGCAAGACCACGCTGTGCGCAGGTTGCGGCCACAATGCGATCTCCGAGCGCATTATCGATGCTATGTACGAAATGGGTGTGCAGCCCGAACGTGTCGCGAAGCTGAGCGGCATCGGCTGTTCTTCAAAAAGTCCCGCGTACTTCATGGCGCGCGCCCACAGTTTCAATTCGGTTCACGGGCGCATGCCGTCCGTTGCCACCGGCGCAGTGCTGGCAAACCGTTCACTCATGGCCTTGGGCGTCAGCGGCGACGGCGATACTGCGTCGATCGGCATCGGGCAGTTTGTCCACCTCATGCGGCGCAATCTGCCGGTGATCTACATCATCGAAGACAACGGCGTTTACGGCCTGACCAAGGGACAATTTTCCGCTACAGCCGATCTCGGATCAAAACTTAAAACCGGCGTCATCAACGAACTGCCGCCGATCGATACCTGCGAACTGGCAATCTCACTTGGCGCGACATTTGTTGGACGATCGTTCTCCGGCGACAAGCGGCAACTGCACGCCATGCTGAAGGCGGCGGTCGCGCACCGCGGCACCGTGCTACTTGATGTGATCTCGCCATGCGTGACGTTTAACGATCATGAAGGCTCGACGAAATCCTACAAGTACATGAAGGACCACGAAGAGCCGTTGCAGGACATCACATTCGTTCCGTCATTCGAAGAAATAAATGTGGAGTACGACCCCGGCACCACTGTAGAGGTAAAAATGCACGATGGCTCGCGCCTGCGATTGCGCAAGCTGGAAGAAGACTATGACCCTACCGATCGCATTCGCGCTATAACACGGCTCAACCAGTCGAAGCTCGAGGACGAAATGCTGACCGGAGTTTTGTACGTCAACACCCAGGCGCCGACATTTCTCGACATGTTGAACATTACCGACGAGCCTCTGGCTACGTTACCCGCGTCGTCCGTCCGCCCCGGGCGCGAAGTGCTCGAACAAGTGATGGAAGAGCTGCGCTAAGCAAAGATAAGCCAAACAACGTGGTGACAGCCGCCCCCGGCTGTCGCGCGGCCCCGCCGCGCTGCTTTGAGCCAGCCACAACTCGTTAGTCAGCCCGCACCCAGGCCTGCATTCTCTAACTACACCACCCCAATTTGATACTCTTTCCCTTGCTCACTATCCACACGCCTTGAAAAAACTTTTGCTAACCATAATCATCCTGCCAATATTGGCAGGGATTGGCTGGTGGTACTTTCACCAACGCGAACTCACCTCGCTCGACCCGGCCTATCACGAATACGCCTACATAACGAACGGCAAGAGCAACACGGTTTCTGTGATCGACATGCGCACGTTCCTGCTGGTTCGTACGTTGCACGTGGGATCCGGACCGACGGGCGTTGCTGCCAATCCCAAAACCAACGAAGTGTACGTGGTGAATAGCGGCTCGGCGAACGTGAGTGTGATTGATGCCGAGCGCAATGCGGTTGTCGCGACCATCGGCGTGCACGCTACCCCGTATTTCATCGACGTATCTTCCGACGGCACGCGCGCCTATGTGGCGAATTCCGCTTCAAACAATGTTTCTGCCGTCGATCTGCGTCAGCGCAAGGTAATCGCAACGATTCGAGTGGATAGCGCGCCGGGAATGGCCCGAGTCTCGCCAGATGGGAACACCGTCGTAGTGAGCAACCGCAACGCCGACTCGATCTCGCTGATCGACACGCGAACTCTCGTGGTTCGCAGCACGGTGCAGATTTGCCATCAGCCCGAAGATATCGCCATCCTTCCCGACAGCAGCAAGGCTTTCATTGCTTGCTCGGGTTCCGCGCAGGTGGCGTCCGTGGATCTCAAAAGCGACAAACTGCTCGCCCTTCTCGATGTCGGAAAAACCCCGGTTAGCCTCACGCTCAAGCCCGACGGTGGCGAACTGATCGTCTGCAACTTCGATTCCGACAGCATTTCGATCATCGAGACCGGCACGGACGAAGTCAGCGGCAGCTACCTGATCGGCACACATCCCTCGCGTGGCGTGGTTTCGAGCGACAACTCCCGGTTGTATGTCAGCAATTTTGGATCGGATGCGGTAGCCGTTTACGACATTGAAATGGGCAAGGTCATTGCTTCCCTGCCTGTTGGCAGCAAGCCGGACGGCCTGGCTCTCTCCCAAAGCGAAAATTATTTATTGGTGCTCGATTCGCAGGCGGGGGACATCACGGTGATTCAAAAGCGCCGGGCCCGGAAGTTAGAGCCCAGCGAATATTCTCTGCTGACTATGATTCCAGCGGGAGTGCAGCCGAATCACATTGTGGTCAAGTCATTCATGCTCCACCCCGCGAAGTGAGCGGGACGGAAAGATGCGGACTGGGGAAGGACTGAAAGGCATGATGCTGAGTTTGCGTCCGGTATAGGAAGGCGCGACGCTAAGTTGAATCCGTGACTGGGAAGGGCACGAGTTCACTCGTGCCGACTAAACGTAATTGACGATAAGGCTTTAGCCGCTGAGGTTGGGAACCATCCAGGAGCCAACCTCAGGGGCTAAAGGCCGTGCACTCTGCAAGCGTTTTGGCACGAGTGGAACTCGTGCCCTTCCCGGTCGGTTAAAGAACGGGTGCTCTTTCCATCATTTAAGGAAAAGTGCCTTACACACTTAATCGCCGAATATCCTGATGGGAGGATTAGAAGAACTGCGTCGAGCAGGGCTTACGCGTTCTGCCCGCAACACTTCTTGTACTTCTTGCCAGAGCCGCAGGGGCAAGGATCGTTGCGCCCAACCTTAGCAGCGCTGCGGACTACCTGTTGCACCGGCTCGCGCTCTCCGGCACCGGCCATGCGAGCTTGTTCGAGTTCGCGGCGCTTGCGTCGCTGGAAAGCTTCTTCAAGATCGTCCATAGACGTGGCTACCGCTTGCGGCGAACGCTTGCCGTTGCCGCCTCCGTCCAATCGGTGAACGGGACCTCCGGACGGGCCGCCTTGATCTTGATCCTGCGCATCGGCGCCGGTCGGGCCTTCCTCTCCGTGCCTAATGATTTGCATGAGGTATAAGTAGCGCGTGGTGTCTTCTTGGAAGCGCTGCAGCATGGCCTCAAACATGTCGAAGGACTCGCGCTTGTATTCGACCAGCGGGTCTTTCTGCGCGTAGCCGCGCAGGCCGATTCCCTCTTTCAGATGGTCCATGTTGAGCAAATGCTCTTTCCACTGCTGGTCGAGAACGCTCAACATGATCATGCGTTCGTGATAACGCATGGCATCGGAACCGATCAGTTGTTCTTTCGAGTCGTATCGAGCTTTCAGTTTCTCGAAAACTGCGTCGCCCAGTTCCTGCCGGTTCAGAGTGTCAGGCTGGACGCCTTCAGCCAGAATGTCCACGCCGAAACGCGTAAAAATTCCTTCCTTTAGACCTTTAACATCCCAGTCGGCAGGATGCGTTTTGACCGCGCAATGCTGATCGAGCAACTCACTCAGAATTCCAGCGACGTAGTCTTCGAGAATCAGATCTTTCTGATCGACACCTTCGAGCAGCTGACGGCGAAGTCCATACACTGCTTCGCGCTGCTTGTTCATCACGTCGTCGTACTCGAGCACATGTTTACGGGCTTCGAAGTGCTGAGCTTCAACCGCTTCCTGAGCTTTCTGAATGCGCCGGCTGATCAGGCCGGATTCAATCGGCACGCCCTCTTCCATGCCCAGCCGCTGCAGCAGAGTCGAGACCCACTCCTTTGCGAAGATGCGCATCAGGTCGTCTTCGAGCGAAAGGTAAAAACGTGATGCGCCGGGATTGCCCTGACGGCCGGCACGTCCCCGAAGCTGATTGTCGATACGGCGCGCTTCGTGACGCTCGGTGCCGAGGATAAACAATCCACCAGTCGCGATTACTTCGTCGTGCTCGCGGTCGGTTTGCTGCTTATACCGCGCGAAGGTTTCGTTCCACTGGTCCGTAGGAACGACGTACTCGTTGCCGGCGTAATACCAGACCGCGCTTTTGCTGTCGTCGATTCCTGTCTGAATTTGTCCTTGCGCGGCGCGCAGGGGTTGAGCGATTCCCTTCTTCACGCACTCCTGCTTGGCCATGAACTCGGGATTGCCGCCCAGCAGAATGTCCGTACCGCGGCCGGCCATGTTGGTGGCAATGGTGACCATGCCCTTGCGTCCCGCCTGGGCGACGATCTCGGCTTCCTTTTCGTGATACTTGGCATTCAGCACCACGTGCTTGATGCCTTTACGCTTCAAGTGATCGGAGAGTTGCTCGGATTTCTCAATCGACGTCGTGCCCACCAGTACCGGCTGCCCACTGTCATTGAGTCGCTTAATCTCGTCCGCCGAAGCGAAATATTTTTCCTTTTCCGTTCGATACACCAGGTCAGAATTCTCGATCCGGCGCATCTGCTTGTTGGTGGGAATTACCAGCACGTCGAGGTTGTAAATCTTATTGAACTCGGAAGCTTCAGTTTCCGCCGTTCCGGTCATGCCGGCCAGCTTTTTGTACATGCGGAAATAATTCTGGAAGGTGATAGTGGCCAGCGTCTGGTTCTCGCGCTCGATCTTCACGCCTTCCTTGGCTTCCACGGCCTGGTGCAGGCCATCGGACCAGCGTCGGCCGGGCATGAGACGTCCGGTGAACTCATCGACAATGATCACTTCGCCGTCTTTGACGACGTAATCTACATCGCGGCGATAGATGGCGTGGGCTTTGACGGCAGTCTCCACGTGATGCTTCAAGTCCCAGTTTTCCGGATCGGCGATGTTGCCAATTCCCAGAAGCTGCTCGACCTTCTCCCATCCTTCGTCGGTGACAGTGGCGTTGCGATGTTTTTCATCGACCACGTAATCGCCGGTCATCGTTTCGGGTTCGCCGGGCTCGTTGGGAATCGATTCGCCGCGTTCGAGCTTGGGAATGATGCGATTTACGCGAGCATATTTATCGGTGGATTCTTCGCTGGCGCCCGAAATAATAAGCGGGGTGCGGGCTTCGTCGATCAGGATGGAATCCACTTCATCGACGATGGCGAAATTGTGTCCGCGCTGCACGCACTCCTTCAGATCAAACTTCATGTTGTCGCGCAGGTAGTCGAAACCAAATTCGTTGTTGGTGCCATAGGTTACATCGGCGGCATAGGCGTCGCGGCGCTGCTGATCGTCGAGATCATGCACAATGACGCCAACGCTCAGACCGAGGAAACGGTAGAGCTGCCCCATCCATTCGGAGTCGCGCTTGGCCAGATAATCATTGACGGTGACCACGTGAACGCCGCGTCCGGTGAGCGCGTTCAGATAAACCGGAAGCGTCGCGACCAGCGTCTTGCCCTCACCGGTCTTCATTTCAGAAATCGTGCCTTTGTGCAGCACCATGCCGCCAATCAACTGCACGTCAAAGTGCCGCATGTTGAGCACGCGGCGTCCGCCTTCGCGCACCACGGCAAAGGCTTCCTCGAGAATTTCGTCGAGCACATCCTTGATCGCCTGAAGTCGCTCGGTTTCGATCTGCTTGAGTCGGTCGGAGTCAGCGTCGGGCTCGTCGGAGATGTGGCTGAGGCGGTCCTGAATTCGCTTGCGGAATTCGTCGGTTTTGGCGCGCAGTTGCTCGTCTGAGAGTTTTTGGATCTCAGGTTCGAGCGCATTGATGGCCACCACGCGCGGCATCAGACGCTTCACCTCGCGCTCGTTTCTGGTGCCGAAAACCTTGCCTAATAAGGTGTTAATCAAATCGAAAAGTTCCTCACGGGTACACGTTACCCAGTATGTTAAAAGCCTAGCATATTAGATGCAGCGCGGATATTGCGGGACGCGCGCACCTGCGTCCCACGCGAAATCACTTTTGAGGTATATTTCCTCAGTTCATGCCCACCTTCTACGACCGCTTTGTCGAATGCGCAGAGCGCTGGCCGCAGAACGTCGCGGTTGAAATCCAGACGCCCGAAAATATCGAGAGCTACACCTACTCCCAACTGCGGGGGATGGCGGAATCCATCGGCGCGTGGCTGGTGACGCACGGAGTACAGCCCGGGGCGCGGGTCGCGATTCTTGCGGAGAATCATCCGCGTTGGGTAGCCGCCTATCTCGGGATCATTTCGGCGGGCGGGACGACGGTGCCGCTCGATACTGCTTATCACCCGGACCAGGTTGCAAAGCTGTTGAAGGATAGCGGAGCGCTGCTATTAGTTTGCGATTCCAAACATCTGGCCGTTGCTTCCGAAGCCGCCCGCGGATTGGGAGTTGAGATTGTTTTATCGGAATCGCAGGCCAGAGCTGACAGACAGACGGGGACCGCGGTTTCTTCTTCGTCACAGGAAGTAGCCGAACCACGGGCCGTGGCCGATTTCGACCAGATATTTGCGGAGAGGCACGGCACGTTCACTCCGGTCCCCCGTGCGCTGGATGATCTCGCTTCACTTCTCTATACATCGGGAACGACCGCCGATCCAAAAGGGGTCATGCTCACTCATGGCAACCTGCTGGGTGAAGCTGAAGCGGTATTCGCATGGGCCCATCTTGGACCGGACGATGCTGTGCTCGGAGTGTTGCCGCTTTTTCATGTGCTGTCGCAGATGGCGAACCTGTTGCTGCCCCTGGTTGCCGGTGTCCGTGTCGTCTATCTCTCGACTCTGAATACCACCGAACTGTTGCGGGCGTTGCGAGAGAGGCAGATCACCGCTTTTGCTGTGGTTCCGCAATTCTTCTATTTGATTCACGATCGAATTTTCAAAGAAGTTGCAAAACGAGGCTCCATCGCGCGCCTGGCATTTAATCTCATGCGGCGGCTGACTTCGTTTGGTCGCAAGTTTGGAATTAACCCCGGCCGACTTTTCTTCCGCCGGGTGCACAATCTGTTCGGAAGCCGGATGCGCCTGCTGGTCACCGGGGGATCGCGCTTCGATCCCAGGATTGGCCGCGACTTTTATTCGCTGGGCATCGACGTGCTGCAAGCCTACGGCCTCACCGAAACTTGCGGAGGCGCGTTCGTAAATCTTCCCGACAAGAATGTGATCGGCTCCGTCGGCCGCCCACTCAAGGGTGTGGAAGTAACGATCATTGATCAGCAAGCCACCGACGATGGGGGCCCCGCCAGCGGCGAAATCATCATGCGAGGTCCCATTGTGATGAAAGGCTACTGGCAGCGCCCCGACGCAACTGCTGAAGTCCTTAAGGAGGGCTGGCTCCACACCGGTGATCTTGGCTACATTGACGGCGATGGCAATCTTTTTATTACCGGGCGGAAAAAAGAAGTCATCATCCTGGCGAACGGCAAAAATGTTTACCCCGAGGAAATCGAAGCGCACTATTTACAATCCCCATATATCAAGGAAATATGCGTGATGGGGCTGGAAGGCGATGCTGGGTCGGAAAAACTCTATGCTGTGATCGTTCCCAACTTCGAAGTGTTGCGCGAGCGCAAGGTAGTGAACGCGAAAGAAGTCATTCGCTTTGACGTGGAAGGTTTGTCGGCAAAACTTGCGTCCACCAAGCGAATCAGCAGTTATGAAATCTGGCAGGAAGATTTGCCGCGGACCACTACACGAAAGCTCAAACGCTTTGAAATTGAAAAGCGGGTTCGTGGCAAGAGCCGGGCAGGAGTGTCCGACCCACTCGATCCGGCGCGGACGATTTCTTCCGAAGACGCCGCGTGGCTGGAGCAACCTCCGGTTCAACGTGCATTGAAAGTGATTCGCGAGTACGCTGCGAATGCGCCAGAGAACCTTCGCCCCGGGGACAATCTTGAACTGGACCTCGGGCTCGATTCGATGCGGCGAGTGGAGGCGCTGACTGCAGTTGAGCAGGAACTCGGCGGCGATATTCCGGAATCGCAACTTTCTCACATTTATTCGGTCCGCGATCTGGTTGATGCCGTGCTTGCGAGTGCAGCGTCGGGCGCGGGTTCTGGATCCACAGCGGCGGGCAAGAGTGCCCGCCCCACACGTGCCTCGTGGAGCGAAGTGTTGCGCGAGGACCCTACGGATCCAGCTGTGCTCGCGATCACCAGGGCCAGGCCAATTGTTGATCGCGGGCTCTTCGTAATCACCCGCCTGATCGGGTTGGCATGGCGAATTGTCTCGGGGATTGACGTCGATGGAGTTGAGAACGTTCCCCGCACCGGAGCATTCCTGTTTTGCTCGAACCACCAGAGCTTTCTTGATCCCGCAATTTTATTAGCGGTGATGCCGTGGTGCGTGCTGAATCGCACGTTTGCCGTCGGCACCAGCGAAATCTTCGGCTCGGGTCTTATGCGGATAGTGGCGCGACTCCTGCGAGTCGTGGTGGTCGACCCGGATGCAAACCTCATCCCGGCAATGCGAGCCGGCGCTTTCGGATTGCGTCACGGCATGCCGCTCATTCTCTATCCCGAAGGGGAACGCAGCATTGACGGCACGCCGCGCATCTTCAAGAAGGGCGCGGCAATCTTGTCGATCCACTTGCAGGCGCCGATTGTGCCGATAGCAATCGATGGATTCTATGAATCCTGGCCGCGAGGAAGGTCGTTTCAGAAATTCGCTCGGCTGAAAATGCGGGTCGGCAAGCCGATGATGCCTCCGGCCGAAGAGCAGGCTTCAGAAGAGGCATATGCCCAAACAGCGGCCGAGTTGAAGAACAGGGTAGTCGCGATGTGGGAAGAAATGCGAGCACAATCGATAGCCCAAACTTAACTGAACACCAAACCACGTAGGAACAGCCGCCCCGGCTGTCCCGCGGAGCAAAGCTCCGCAGCGATTCCCTATTTCGCTCGCGGATGCGTCTGGTCATACACGTTCAACAAGTGCTTCATCGAAAGTTGCGTGTAGCGTTGGGTCGTTGAAAGCCGCTCGTGGCCCAGCATCTCCTGAATGGCGCGCAGATCCGCCCCTTCCTCTAGCATGTGCGTGCCGAAAGCGTGCCGCAGCGTGTGCGGGTGGACATCGGGCGAGAGCCCTTTAGCCACAGCAATCTTTTTAATAATGCGTCCGACGCTGCGAGTGGTAAGACGTCCACCGCGTTGATTGATGAGAAGCGCGGGCGTGTTCTTGCGAAATTCCGATAACACCGCCTGGCGGCTCGGCAAATAAGCAACCAGCGCCGATTTCACGGCGTCGCCGAAAGGCACATAGCGCTCCTTTTTCCCTTTGCCACGAATCAGAACGGCCTCGGCGCTCACTCGAACATCGTCGACGTTGATGCCCACGAGTTCAGAGTTGCGGATGCCGCATCCGTAAAGTAGTTCCAGCATTAGGCGGTCGCGTTCTGGAAAGGACGCGATCTCGGGCATCCCGCCGTCGAGCACCGAATTCATCTCTTCGATCGTCGGCACGCGCGGCAACTTCTTCGGCAGCTTCGGGGTTGATACCAGCGCCGCCGGATTCTGCTCGACCACGCCTTCCTGGGCAAGCCAGCGATACAGCGAGCGCACGGCAGCCAGCGAACGGGCGACGGACGCTTTGCCCAAACCTCTTTCGTACAAGTGCGACAGAAAACCGCGGATGGTGATGTGATCGATCTCGCGCCATTTCCGTGAGCCGATATAAGTGGAGAAATTTCCCAGATCGCCGGTGTAGGCCTTAATGGTATGGGACGAAACGTTGCGCTCGCGAATCGAATGCAGGAATTTCTCGACGGCATTATTAACCACAGCTTTGTTACTAATCGCCCGGCTATTTTGCGGCATCAAAATCCTTCACCATAAAACCGCACAGTGAATAAATCATTTAGCCTCTGGTCAGCCACCGTGATGGGTCAACATTCATTGTCCCAAAAGTAAAAAAGCGTTTATCCGCGAAATCCGTGAAATCCGTGGCCAAATTCATCTAGCCTTCGCGCGCGGATGATGTTTCGCATACACGTTCTTCAATCGATCTAGCGCGACGTGGGTATAAACCTGCGTCGTCGAAATGTCGGCGTGGCCGAGAATCGTTTGCACCGTGCGCAGGTCGGCGCCGTTCTCGACCATATGGGTGGCGCAACTGTGTCGCAGCATGTGGGGACTCGCGTGGCGGCCGGCAACTGATGAGACGACGCCAACCATCTGCCAGACGCGCTGGCGCGAGAGTTTCCTGGCGCCGCGAGCAACGAACAACCAGGGCGAACTTTTCCCGGCCGCCAGCCCGGGCCGCGCATCCCGCAAATATTGCGACAACGCTTCCTGGGCGGACCGGCCCAGAGGCACGATGCGTTCTTTATCTCCTTTGCCACGGACGAGCACGTAGCCCATTTCGAGCTTCACGTCTTCGATCTTGAGCGAAATAATTTCCGATACTCGCAGCGCGCCAGCGTAGAAAACTTCAATCATCGCGCGGTTGCGGATGGCTAATGCCTCTCCAAATCGGCCTGTCGCCTGTCCGGCCGGTGGCATGAGCATGCTTTCAACTTCGTCGCGGGCCAATGCTTTAGGCAGAATCTTCCACTGCTTCGGCAAGGGGATGTTCAGGGTCGGATCGCCCTCGATGCGTTTATCCAGCAGAAGAAAGCGATAAAGATGGCGCAACGCCGAAAGTTTTCGCGCGACCGAGCGTCCGTCCACAGAGTTCGCGAACAGTTGTTGAATGAACCCGCGTACGTCCTCTTTGCGGGCATTGATGAGAGTCCGTTTGTGGCGATCAAGAATTGCGGCGAACTGTCCGATGTCACGCGTGTAAGCGGAGACGGTGAGCGCGGCAAGTCCCTTCTCGACTTTCAGGTAGCCGATGAAATCGGAGACAACGCGCGAATTCGCTTCCGAGGACACACATTAAGTATCCGCATTATCGGACACTGTTAAAAGTGATTACGAAGGTGCCCACAAGTTCTATACAACCGCGGAACTACTTTTTCTCAAGATTTCCATTGGTTGCCGCACACCGCGCGTCGCCAGAATAAGTTTCATCATTCGCGGAGCCAGCTCACGAGCTATTTTCTTAGAAGGTGATGGACCTTCTGGAACCCGGCTCAGCCGAAGGGTGTGCTTATCGTTGGAAACTTCAGTTTGGTAACCCATACTTCGCAACTCCGCCAAGGCGGAATTACGCTCACCCTCGGGTACGACCTGTTGAGCGCCCAATCGGTAAATTAGAAATTCATATCCCTTTTCGTGAAGTTCAGCCCCTAAGTTATCTAGAACTTGCGAGTTCGTTTCGAAATCTTCAGGGACGCAAATGTTGATCTGCTTCCAACTTGGGCCAGTTAATTCGCCGTTAAATGTGAAGTGCCTGGACCTGTCCTGATACTCCACAGTTACGCATTCGCGCAGCGATCTGCGAATCTTGATCGCGTGTCTCTCAGAAGCAGGCGCAGCACTGTCACGGTTGCGTAGCCAACGAAAAATAGATTTCACTTTGCGGCTTCCTTCAGCAGCTCCACCGCATACAACGCCCCCTGCGGCGTCTCTTCGTGCTTGAAATATGCGTAAGTATCCCGCCCGGAGTTGAGGTGCTCATGGATGCGGCGCACCATTCCCTGGCGTTCTTCGGCCGAGTACTCGGGCTTGCGATAGCGGTAATAGCAGAAATCGGCGGTGACTACGTCAGGGGTGACGCGCTCTTCGGTTTCGGCGACGCACAGGGCGCGGTTGTGCTCGCGTAACAAAGAGAAGACGTCATCCGCGAACCATGACTGGTTACGAAATTCGAAAGCCGCGCGAACGCCCTTGGGAAGCGCCGCAAGAAAATCCCGCAGCACCTGAAGATCAGCCTTCATATTAGGTGGAAGCTGGAACAGGACCGGACCCAGTTTGCCGGCATTGGCCAGCGGTTCGATCGTGCCCAGAAATCGCGATAGAAAATCCTCCGTCTGCTTAAGTCGCTTGATGTGCGTGATCACCTGGTGCGCTTTGATGCCCAGGCGAAAGTTATCCGGAGTTTGCGCGATCCATTTTGCCGCGGTCGTTTCCTTCAGCAGTTGTCGGAAGGTGAGATTGACCTCAACGGTGTTCAGTTGGCCCGCGTAGTAGGTGAGAAATTTTGTCTGCGCAAGTTTTTCGGGATAGAAGGCGGGCTTCCAACTTGGGTAAGCCCACCCGGAGGTGCCGACGTAGAGTTGGGCCATGTCTGTGAGAAAACTTTCGCTTCAACGCGAAAATTATAGCTTCCTGCGAGACTTTCTTGCTGATGACGACCGGGCCGGCTTGCCCTTAGCCGCTGCTGCAGTCGCGGATTTGCCACTCGGCGTGCGGGTTCGGCCGCGAGCCTGCGCAGCCATCTCCAACCCTTCGGGCGCGACCACAGTTTCGGCGCCGCCGAGTCCTGAAAGTTTGGGGAGTTTCTGCCTCAGGCCTAAAAGAGAAGCAAACAGGTCTCCCAACTTTTCGACTCGCTTAAGAGTCTGGTGCGACTCGAAAACCAGCAGACCAGCGTCCTTCTTTTTTAACGCGTTTTCAACTTCATCCCAGGTTACCGGGGTTGAGACCGTGGGCCGCTCACGCGCACGCAGCGAATAGACGCTGATGGTGGTCTTGTGTTCGTCGTTCTGGCTCCAATCGACAAGAATCTTGCCGGTTCGCAAGGCCTTCTTCATGTCGGAAACGACCAGGTCGCGATGTTCGTTTTCGAGAAGCCGCGCCAGGGCGTGAGCGAACGGCTTGGTTTCGTCGTAACTGGTTTTTGTGTTCAGGGGAACGTAAATCTGCAGTCCCTTCGAGCCGGAAGTTTTGGGGAAGCTCTGCAGCTTGAAGTGCTCGAAGATCGCGCGCAGCCAAATTCCCACCTGGCAGCACTGCACGATATTGGCGGGAGGTCCGGGATCGAGATCGAAGACCATCATTCGCGGGCAAGCAATGTCGTCGGCTTCCGACAATGACGGGTGCAGTTCGATACCCGCAAGGTTGGCGGTCCAGATCAGCGTCTCGATATTGTTGGCGAGAATGTAATTCACGTTGCGCTGATTACCTTCGCTCCAGATCGGCGCGGTTTTTATCCAGTCGGGCCGATGCTTGGTGGCGTTCTTTTCGAAGAAGAAGGGCTGGTCCACGCCACTGGGATAACGCTTAAGCGTGAGTGGCTTGTCTTTGAGATGGGGCACGAGGACCGGGGCGATGCGAGCGTAATAATCGATTACCTGGCCTTTGGTGAACCCGGCGGCGGGGTAAAGAATTTTTTCCAGGTTGGTGAGCTTGAGGGTCTTGCCTCCAACTTCGACGATTTGATCGGCGCTCAAGTGGGATCCTAAATACGACTTGTTCGATGCTGATTTCCTGAAGTTCGTCGTCTATCCGTCAGTGCCGCCGGCGGATGCGCGAGAATGCATGCGTCGCTTGACACCATTCCTCTTGAACTCTAATCTAGAACGTTTAGTTGAGACGCTAATTTTTTATTCAGCTCTGCTATGCCCGACAATTATTTCGCCAACTACCTGCCGTTGCTGATCCACTTTATATTGGCGGGAGCGTTGGCTTGCGCGCTGGTGTTTCTATCATGGCTGATCGGATATCGTAAGCCAACACGCGCGAAAATGTCTCCCTATGAGTGCGGGATGACGCCCATTGGAGACGCCCGCGAGCGTTTTTCGGTCAAGTTTTACCTGGTGGCAATGCTCTTTATTTTGTTCGACGTGGAAGCCGTGTTCCTGTACCCGTGGGCCATCATCCTGAAAGATCTGAAGAAAATGGGGCAGGGTTTGTTCGGGATTTCGGAGATGTTCGTTTACATCGGCATCGTGCTGGTTGGCTTCTGGTACATCTGGAAAAAGGGCGCCCTCGATTGGAGCATCGGATCTCCAGGAAAGGACCGCGGCTGATGGCGCTGGCTCCGGCGGTCACCGATCTTGAGCAACTGAAGGGGCATCCGGCCATTGCGCGCCTGCTGGCGTGGAATGCGCAGGCGGTAGAAACCGTAAAGTTCGACCGCGATGAGATGACGATTTACGTCGAGCGGTCGGCGATCCGCGAAGCCTGTGCGCTGCTGCGAGACGACGCGAATTGCCCGTTTAATTATTTGTCCGACATCACCTGCGTGGACTGGTATCCCTCGGAGCCGCGGTTTGAAGTGATTTATCATCTTCTATCGATCCCGAATAAAGAGCGCGTACGGCTCAAGGTGCGACTCAGCGGCGAGACGCCGGCTCTCGAATCGATCACATCGGTTTGGCCAGGGGCGAACTATTTTGAACGCGAGGTTTTCGATCTATTTGGCATCCGCTTCTCCGGACATCCTTATTTGCGGCGTCTCTTGATGCCCGAAAATTGGGAAGGCCATCCGCTGAGGAAAGACTATCCAGTGGAGGGATATCGATAGATTTAATTTGGTAATTTGAAGGGCCGGGCTGCTACCGGCGATTTCAAATAACTAAATTACATAATTTAAAATTACAAATTCTTAGTTCTTCCCCCATGGCCCACCTTTCTCCCACGCCCGCGCTCGAACCCGGTCAGGACAAAACCATGATCCTGAACATGGGGCCGCAGCACCCGTCTACCCACGGGGTGTTGCGCGTGCTGCTGGAAATTGATGGTGAAACCGTGGTCCGCATGATGCCGGACATAGGATTCCTGCATACTGGCATCGAGAAGACCTGCGAGGCAAAGTTTTATCACCAGGTGGTTCCGCTCACCGACCGCATTGATTATCTCTGCCCCATGACCAACAACCTCTGCTACGTACTGGCGGTGGAGAAATTGCTGGGATTGGAGATTCCTCCCAAGGCGCAGTGGCTGAGGGTGATGCTGAATGAACTGACACGCATCAACTCGCATCTGGTCTGGCTGGGAACGCACGCGCTCGATCTGGGCGCAATGACCGTTTTTCTTTATTGTTTCCGCGAGCGCGAAGACATTCTTCGGCTGTTCGAAGCGGTGAGCGGACAGCGCATGATGACCTCGTACTTCCGCATTGGCGGAGTTGCGCTGGAGCCGCCGCTGGATTTTTTCGATCGCGTGCGAAAGTTTGCCAACCGCTTTCCGTCCAAGGTGGACGAGTACGAAAATCTGCTCACCGGGAATCCGATCTGGATGATGCGCACCAAGGGCGTGGCCAAATTGTCCGCCGAAGATGCGGTTGCGCTCTGCGCCAGTGGGCCTACGCTGCGCGGCAGCGGTGTGGATATTGATCTGCGGCGGGATATGCCCTATTCGGGCTATGAAAATTTCAAGTTCAAAGTGCCGCTTGGCAGAGACGGCGACGTCTTCACCCGCTACATGCTGCGGGTCGCGGAGTTGCGCGAGTCGATTGGAATCGTGAAGCAGGCCTTGGATGGAATGCCGTCCGGCCCGGTGAAGGCTGACGCTCCGAAGGTTGTGCTGCCCGATCGCGAAAAGATGAAGACCGAGATGGAAGCGCTCATCTACCACTTCAAGATCATTACGGAAGGCTTTGCGGTTCCCGAGGGCGAAGTTTATCAGTCGGTCGAATCACCCCGCGGCGAGATGGGATATTACATCGCGAGCGACGGCTCGGCGAAACCGTATCGCGTGCACATGCGTTCGGCATGCCTGGCGAATCTGCAAACTTTGCCAACGATGTGCGAAGGACGCCTCATTGCCGACGTGGTCGCGGCGATTGGTTCAATTGATATCGTGTTGGGGGAGATCGACCGGTAAGAATCGGGTGATCGGGCGGATCGGATCATCGGGCGGTTGAATAAGGCTCTGGGCCTGCTTTGAAGCGAGCCGCGAAGCGGCGGAATGTGAAAGCCCGGCACGGAAGTGCCGGGAAAGTTGAGAGCAGAACGAGTCCCTTTAGGGACGGCACAGAATCAGATTCCTTGCCGGTAAAGCGGTTCGGAACTACGACAAAGAAATGAAATTTTCGCAGCAATTCGAATCGCGCTTTGCGGAGATGCTGACCCATTATCCGACGAAACGATCGGTGCTCGTTCCCACACTGCTTTACGCGCAGGATGAAGTTGGATATCTCCATGACGATGTGATCGCGGAACTCGGAGCCCGGCTGGAGCTCACGGTGCTCGATGTCCGCAACGTGATCAGCTACTACTCGATGCTTACGACCAAGCCGCGCGGAAAATTCAATGTGCAGGTCTGCACCAACATTGCCTGCCTGCTGCGCGGCGGCGAAGAGCTGTTGGCGCATTGCGAAAAGAAGCTGGGTATTGGCCACAAGGGGACTACGCCCGACGGTCTGTTCTCGCTTGAAGAAGTCGAATGCATCGGAGCCTGCAGCTGGGCTCCGGCCGTGCAGGTCAATTACGACTTTCACGAAGACCTGACACCGGAAAAAATGGACGGAGTTTTGGAAAACTATAGGAGCAAGGCCGCGCAGTAATCGGGTAACGACCCGACGATTCGATAATCATGGCTTCCCTGGTTTCACATCCCGATGAGGTACGCGTAGTCTCGAAGCGCTTTGGTCAGGGCGCGACGAATATTGACCGCTACCTCGAGCTTGACGGCTACAAGGCGGTGCAGAAGGCGCTCGCCATGCAGCCCGACGCAATCATTAACGAGGTCAAGAACTCGGGATTGCGCGGGCGCGGTGGTGCGGGATTTAATACCGGCCTGAAGTGGTCGTTCGTCCCCAAGCAGTCGGCAAAACCGAAGTACATTTTGTGCAATGGGGATGAGAGCGAACCCGGCACATGCAAAGACCGGCTGATTTTCGAGCACGATCCGCACTCGGTGATTGAAGGTGTGATGATTGCCGGGCTGGCGGTTGGGGCGCGCACCGGCTACATCTACATTCGCGGCGAA
>Ga0136846_1232991_pt1 | contig 20845 bp, 16 predicted proteins | sample HopSoiMetagenom2_FD_96841 | JGI IMG/M metagenome (GOLD analysis project Ga0136846, IMG submission 96841) | Grasslands soil microbial communities from Hopland, California, USA - 2 Assembly 2016 (version 4) | ecosystem: Environmental > Terrestrial > Soil > Grasslands | place: USA: Hopland...
TCGCCCAGTGGACGAGTGAGCGCCTGCCACCGTGGCAGTGCATACATAACTTCCATCTGGGAGTTCCAGGACTCGATGCGGTCTTCCAGATCGATGGCCAGAACACAGACGTTAATAGACTCAACTATGTTCTCGTTGAAGTCTTTGAGCCGCTCATATTGGGCGATCTTCTGCTCCAGGGATGCATACAGGCGCGCGTTCTGGATCGCGATAGCAACATATCCTGCAAGCGTCTCCAGTAACTCAACGTCCTCACTCGAAAGAAAGTCGCCTTCGACGGTCTTGCCCAGTCCAAGCACCGCTACCGTACTCTTCTGGGCGCGGCATGGGATGTAGTAGTTCAGGTCAAGCTTGGCGATAGCATCTTGCGCTCCCGCCGTCTCGCGGGGCACATTGTGAGTGTTTTCGAAAAAGAGATGGCCTTCGGCTGTTTCCGGGCGCGACAAGCTCAAGAAGCTTAGATCGAGGCCTCCGGTATGTTGAATTCCAAAAGACTTGGCAAGACTTAGCCTTGAGTCAGAGTCCGGGCCGGCCAGGAAAATCGCCATTCGGTCGACCAACAGCGTGCGCGAAAGTTGATCAACGACCGCCGTAAGCATTTTGTCGAGATCAGTTTCGGCGTTCAGTTCCCGACCGAATTCGATCAAGGTATGACGGTAGTCGTAGCGCTGGCGGTAAAACAGTCGATCTATCCTGCCCTGAATCCATTTCCGTACGGGCTCGAACAGCAAAGCCGTCACCACGATCGCAAGCACCAGGCCCACGCCGCCGGCGTTTGGAACGCGCGAGTGGACCAACAGGCCCACCAGTCCGACGAGCGTGAAGTAGGCGCCGGCAATCGCGCCTGCCGCAAGCGTGTAAACCATGCCACGCTTGAAGATCAGGTCAACATCCATCAGACGGTAACGGACGATGGCGTAGCCGAATGTCAGCGGCAGAATGCCGAGAGAAAGCACGGAAACTTTCATTCCGTTGCTGGGCAATTTCCCGAGCAGGAATGGGATCGCGTAGAAAACAGCAAACGGCACGAACGCCAAAATCGTTCCGCGTGTGACCCATTTCAATTGCTGCCGCAGAATCGGGCGGTCCGCCTGCTGATAACTATGCAGGAAAACCAGCCCAGCAGCAGCGAAATAAAGCAGCAGATACGCCATTTCAATCCGGTCTACCTGCCACCGCAGCATTTCACTGGCTTGCGAAAGGGTCTTGGAAACGATGTGGAAAGCGAGCAATGATGCGCCCGGGAAATAGACGGCGGGAATCAGCCATCGGCGCCGTCGTACCAGGTTGTGCTTTTCCGGAAAGACCAGCGCGAAATGCAGGAACAACGCCGGCTGCAACATCCAGGCTGCAACATTTCCCCAGTAGATCGTCCAGTCGAACGAGTTAAATTTGCCGGTGTAGTGGAACGAATACAGGGCAAATGATGCTACACAGAAAAAGTAAAAATGAGTAGAGCCCGGTGCAGTCCAGCGGCGGAGCAAAACATATAGGCCAATCCCCAGATAAGTCAGAGCTATCAGCCGCAGCCAGTCGTTGGAACTGCGCTGGGCGGGCACCAAACTGGGCTTCACTTCCCAGGAATACGAGCCGCGCGAGATCAGATACGCAGGGGAATGCCACGCGCCCACTTGATAAAGCTGGTAATTCACTGCTCCAGTCGTTGGCACCGGGTGACCATTGACCGACATTAATCGGTCTCCGGCTTTGATCCCGGCTTGCGCGCCTGGGCCGTGCGGATCAAGGCGATCTGCCACGATGCTGCCGTTCCGCTCCATCCACCACACGCCGTCGTAGGGCGAGACGAACTGCCCTTCTTTGCGGAAGTTGATCCACGCCAGCGTCATAGCTGCGACGGTCAGCAGCACCAGCAAGCCTGCGGTGAAACGAATTTGAGATTCCCGATTCATGACAGAATCGATGTGCTGAACAGAAAACGTCCGCTTGCTTTGAAGCACGTTCGCTGCCAACGCAGCCGACTGGTTGGACGGGCTAAGTCCCATATCCGTAAGCGCTTGGGTTGATTATAGAACTTGCACCGGTACGCATTTATGTTATTTGGAAGGAATCTACTGGATTCAGTAAGTCGCTGGGTAAGCGTAACTTAGGCCTCAAAATCGAACACCTGCAGTTCGAAAAACGAGGGGAGCTAAGGCTCCCCTCAACAAAAAGCGACAGAGGCGATATCTGAGTAAATAGAATTCAAAGAACACCTGTTTAGTTGTCCGCCGTAGAAAAAATGCTTTCGGATCCACAAACAACGCGCGAGCTTGCCGGGTGTTCGGTCGTGATCGACGGGGTCAACATTCGCTATTCCCGATCCGGTTCCGGCCCTGCCGTTGTTCTGGTTCATGGTTTGATGGGTTACTCCTTCAGTTGGCGCCATGCGGTGCCCATTCTGGCGCAGAAGCGGACAGTTGTTGCACTGGATATGCCCGGATCAGGGTTCTCTGACGCACCCCGGGGGCTAGATGCTCACCTGTCCGCTACCGCGCGCCGACTCTCCCAATTTCTGGACGAGATCGGGACAGGCCGTTGCGATCTCATCGGGAGTTCGTATGGCGGCGCCACGGCTCTGAGGCTGGCTACACTCGAGCCATCGCGCATCAAGACGCTGGTTCTTGTTTCACCGGCAAATCCATGGTCGAGCATCGGCAAGAAACGGCTTGCTGCGCTTCGCATTCCCGGGATAGGAATGGTGTTTCCCGATCTCTCACGGCGCATGCACTTCATGCACAAGTATTTCGTGCGCAGGATGTATGGCGATCCCGCGCGTGTCTCTGCGGAGACGCTGCGCGGTTATTCGCTGCCGCTGGCTCGACCGGGAGTGTTCGAACATGCGGTCAAGATCGCGCAGTCCTGGCGTCAGGACATGGATGAATTAAGGGCGGAGATGCACCATGCTGCGGCGGTACCGGCTCTGCTGATCTGGGGTAGCAAAGACCGACTGGTAGATCTCGCGTCAGCAGAAGTTCTAAGCCAGTGTTTCCGGATTGCGAAGAAAGTAATCATCGACGGGGCAGGCCATCTGCCGTATGAAGAAGCCGCGGTGCAGTTCTGCCAACCGGTTCTGGATTTCCTCGACACCTACTCTCCCACGCAAGTGCTCGACGCGAAGTAACCTGACAACACAAATCATCAGTGCTAGGCTCGAAACTGTTGCTTGAGACCACGTTCAATTCGCGGCAGGCTGACGGCGAAAATCGGTTTTGGCGGCTTTTCCGGGCCGAAAGCGCCGGCGCGTGGGTACGCTTTATATTGGCCATCCTTGGACTTGCTTTGGCGTTCGTGGCGGCAATCTTCTCTACCGCCTCTCGAGACGCCGGTAATGTTCCCGCAACCGTCATATTGGCATCACTTGCGCTTCTGCTCGCGACAGCGGTCGGGCTGGGAACAGTTCCGTATCTGGCACGCAGGGTGGAAGCGAGACGCGTGCGCGATGCTCTCGATTTCGAAGTCACCCGGGCCGGTGCGTTATATGCTGCGTCGGTTTTGGTGATCGGAATTGCGGCGCTTAACACCGGCAACAATCTGCTGTATGTAATCGTCGCCACGATGCTGGCGGCAATCGCCGTTTCAGGACTGGCGTCAGCCCTTTGCCTTCACGGGTTAGAGCTGGATTTGAAAGTTCCAGAACACATTTTCGCCGGAATTGATGTGGCCGCAACCATTTGCGTCCGCAATCCGCGCCGATGGCTGCCGTCACTTTCAATCTCCGCAGTTCCTATCGAAAAGAACAAGCCAAAAAAGCACTGGAAGATGGTTGCGACAAAGTTCCCCGTGCCACCGTGGCGGCCCCCGGACAAACAGTGGTTGCAATTGCCTGATCGCAAACTGCATCGAGTCCTGGTAAACAATGCTTCCGGTGTTTTTCACGAATCCGCCTATTTTCCACTTTTACTGCCAGGTTCTCAGTTGCAGGCAGAAGTGAAATTGAAGTTTCCGAAACGCGGCCGCTACCAGGAGCGCTTCAGCCTTTCGACACGGTTCCCGTTCGCGTTTTTATCAAAGACTCGGCGTGTGGCCCTGGCCCGCGAGGTGCTGATCTACCCCGAACTGACGACCTACGAAGAAATCGTTGAATTGCTGCCGGTGTTGAGCGGAAAACGCGAGGCTTATCAGCGCGGGCTGGGTTCCGATCTTTATCGGATTCGCGAATACCTTCCCGAAGATTCTGCCCGCCACGTGGATTGGAAGGCGACGGCGAAATCCGGCCAATTGAAAGTCAGGGAGTTTGCCCGGGAAGATGAGCGCCGGCTGCGCGTCGTGTTCGACAATCCCGGATCCGGACAAATTCCGGCTCAGACCTACGAGCGCATGGTCTCGCTTGGAGCCTCCATCGCATGGAATCTCGCGCAACAGGGTGTTCTGCTTTCATTCGTTTCGCAGGACTATGAGGCTACGGGCGACGTTTTTGGCTTCCTGGACTTTCTTGCCGCGGTTCAGCCAAAACCTGCCGTCTCGATTTTGGACACATTAGCAGGGTCGACTGACTACAGCCTGGTCTTAACCGCTCAGAAGCGTGGGACCATTCCAGCAGCGATGTGGGCCAGCGCCTACTTCGTCTTCCTCGAGTAACTGACGCATATCTCAAGCTTCGCCGAAGTAACCATTACCCGGTTACTACGGTTCATTGGCCTTTTGCGGCAAAACTGCTACTTTTGGTTCAGAAATCACGGCTAAAGTTTTGGTTCCATTGGATTGAAAGCATGTCCAAAGAACAACTCCAGCTAGCCTTATGGATCTCGCAACCGATCCTGCAGGCGATTATCGCGGTCGTCGTGTATCGACGGCGGCTCTACAAAGACTTTCCCGCCTTTTTTTCATTTACCATCGCGCAGATCGCGATCTTTTCTGTTGAATTTCCCGTGTACAACTGGGGTGGAGGGGACGCGTACTTCTATGTTTTCTGGATTTCGGCCGCAGTCAACGTTGTCTTTGCATTCCAGATTATTCATGAAGTCTTCATTGACGCATTTAAGCCATATCCTGCTTTAAAGGATTTGGGCACCGCCCTATTCAAGTGGGCCGCACTGATCATGATTCTGGTGTCCATTGTGCTGATCTCGGTCAGTCCCGGCTGGGACAATCCTGTGCGCGAGAGCATCCTCGTGGTGCAGCGCTGTGTGCGGGTGGTGCAGTGCGGACTGGTTCTGTTCCTGCTGGCTTTCTCCAGGAATTTAGGAGTGTCCTGGAGGAGGCAGAGCTTTGGCATCGCCTTAGGTTTCGGGCTCTTCTCCGGTGTTGAACTGCTCACTTATGCCCTGTATTCGGGATCGCACATGCACGGCATGCTGACGAATCTCATTAACATGAGTGCGTACAACTTCGGCATGTTGCTCTGGTTGTGGTATTCGGCCGCGTACCAGAAGAACGCTGTGCTTCCCATTCTGGTTCCGCAACGTTGGGACGAAGCTCTCACTGACCTGCGGCCGCAGAATGACGCGGAGTCCCTTATCCCCATGTTCGAGCACATGGTCGATCGGGCTTTTTCCAAAGTGCAAGACAGCCGTGCTTAGCGTCGTCGGACCTGAACCTAAAGCACAGCATTCAGGCTTCCAAGTAAACCCGCGCCCTTTCACGAGATAAACCTGTCCTGTCACCGGAATGTTTCCTTCCGCGTAATCTCCTCTTGACATGGCAGTTATAATCCAGCCACTAAGGGTTTCCGCTCCCAGGGGACCCGCATGTAAGGAGAATTACCCATGAAACGTGCGGTCAGGACTTTGGTCCTGGTGGTAGCCGTTGCATGCACGTGTTTGGCAATGGCCAAACCGATTACCCCGAGCACAAATGACGCTCCGGCGCCTTTGTGCCATTACAGAGTCTGCACAAGCTAGCCTGAGGCAAACTGCCTCAGCATTTCGTGGGCTTGCGATTGCGAGAGCAATCCGGGCCCTCTTTTAGTTTAGGTCCTATTTGATCCCCGACCGGACAACAACATCACGCAGCCGGCGTAACTTCCCCAAGAAGTTGTTCCAATTCCTCAATGCTGTGAATGGGAGGCTGGCAGGCCATCTCCGAGCAGATGATTGCAGATGTACGCTTCTGCTTGACCGCCGGCAAACCTGGGATGGTGGCCGCAAGCGAGGGCGGTAAGTTGGGTTCAACCGCCTGGCTGAACGTGAGCTTTAGAACAGTCTTCCCAACTTGTTTTGCACTCAGAGCCCGAGCATACAGTTGGGCCGCCGTTTCGTCCTCCCCAACAATGACGATCTGACTGTGCGGAGCAGACATCGCGGTCGCGGCCAAGCCGTAGGTCGCGGCGAATATCCCGTATCGGTCGGCTACCCCCGCTAACAGCTCCAAGGTCTTGTGCGCTCTTTCGCGATACGAAGGGTCATTCGTGTAAGCATGCAGCCGAATGAGTGCGATGGCCGCGACGGGGTTTCCGGCGGGCGTTGGAGAATCCTGAAAGGGCTTGCGCTTCGCAGCCAGGACGCCAAGCTCCTGCTTCGGCGATTGCGAATCGAAGAACCCGCCCGAACCGGAGTCGTAAAAGCGGTTGACCATCTGATCCGTAATTTTTTGAGCGGTTCGGAAGTAAGTGATGTCTGAGCTCGCCTCATACGCATCGAGGCAAGCGACGGCAGTGTACGCATAATCATCGAGAAAGCCGGCGCTGTCGCGAGTAGTGGCCTCTGCCTCCGAGTAGGCAACAACGTGGCTCAAGCCGCCCTCCCCTTTCCAGGATGATGCGATGATGCGATCAAGCGAGCGCAACGCAAAATGCCGGGCGTCGTCCAAACTCAGTATCTGTGACGCTTCGAGATAAGCCGAAACGCACAGCGCGTTCCAACTTACATAAACGGTTTTATCAACAAATGGCGTTTGCCGCGCCAGGCGCGCTGCATACATCTTCTGTTGAGCAGATTTCAGGAGCTCTTCAACTCGTTCACGCGAAAACTTCGTCCGCGAGACTATCTCATCCACGGAAGCACGCTGGTAAAGGACGTTCTTCGCAGGGTTGTGATGCATCTCTCCAACTTCATTGACGTCGTAATGCAGGCACGCGACCTGCGCCTCTTGCTCGGTGAGAACTGCCCTGGCTTCGTCAAGCGTCCAGGTAAAGTAATCGCCATCATCTTCGAGCGAAATGTCGGCATCCTGGGAAGCATAGAATCCGCCATGCTTGCGGTCGCTCAGCCATTCATCCATCCAGCGAATGATGTCGCGTGCGACATTGGCGAAGAATCCGTTCCCTGTCGCCTGAAACGCATGAACGTAATTCTTCAGCAGTTCAGAATTGTCATATGACATCTTCTCGAAGTGAGGGACGATCCAGCGTTCATCCACCGAGTAGCGATGGAATCCTCCTGCGAGCTGGTCGTAAACTCCGCCGCGAGCCATTTTCTCCAGAGTGACAGTAAAGACGCGCTTCAGTTGGTCGTCGTGAGACCGAACGTATCGATCAATGATCAGGTCAATGGCGGAGGGATGAGGAAACTTGGGGGCGCTGCCGAACCCGCCATTGGTTTCATCAAACATGCGCAACGCGGCATCGACGATCTCGTCAATGACCTTAGGCGAGAACTCAACAGTACTTCCACCCAGCGATTCCGATTGCGCAATCGCTCCTTCGACTAACTTCGCCTGTTCCGAGACGTCTGTGGTTTTGCTCTGATGGGCGTCGGAAATCGCGAGCAGCACTCGCCGGAAACTCGGGCGTCCGTAGTGATCATCCGGCGGGAAATAGGTTCCGCCATAAAATGGTTTGCCGTCGGAGGTAAGGAACGCGGTTAATGGCCAGCCGCCCTGGCCGCTGATCGCCTGCACCGCCACTTGATACCGGCTGTCTATGTCGGGGCGCTCATCGCGGTCCACTTTGACCGCAACGAAACGTTCGTTGATGATCTGGGCAGTTTCGGGATCCTCATACGACTCACGGTCCATGACGTGGCACCAGTGGCACCACACCGCGCCGATATCGAGAAGGATCGGTTTATTCTCTCTTTTCGCGGTTTCGAACGCTTCTTCGCCCCACTGGTGCCAGCGCACCGGTTGATGCATGGCTGATCGCAGGTATGAGGATGAGGCGTGCTCGAGGGAGTTGAGGCCGGCAGACATGCTTTTAGTCTAACCCTGCGGGGCTGCCTTTTCGCGCTGCGCCCACTTCCAGGCGCTCGCTATGATCTCGTCGAGAGAGCGCCGGGCTTTCCACTTCAGCAGCTTCTCAGCCAGCCTCGGATCCGCCACCAACTCTGGCGGATCGCCGGGGCGCCGGGGAGTGATTTGAGTCGGCACTTTGTGTCCGGTGATGTGCTCGACAGCAGAGACGACCTCGTGAACGGAATAGCCTTTGCCGGTTCCGAGATTCATCGCCACCGAATCGCCTTTAGCGAGATATTCCAGTCCGAGCATATGGGCCTCGCCAAGATCGTTCACGTGGATGTAATCACGAATGCAGGTTCCGTCTGGAGTGGGATAATCATCGCCGAAAATCTCCATGGCGGCACGCTTACCCTGCACCGCTTCGAAAATCAGCGGGATCAGGTGGGTCTCGGGCTGGTGCATCTCGCCGATCCTGCCGCTCTCGTCCGCTCCTGCGGCATTGAAGTAACGGAAGCTGACGTATTTCAGCCCATAAGCACGGCTATAGGACTCAAGCGCCAGTTCGAAGGCAAGCTTGGTTGCCCCATAGGGATTTACCGGCTGCCGAGGATTGTCTTCGGTGATCGGGACCTTTACTGGATTTCCATATACTGCGCAGGTTGAGGAAAAGATAAACTTCCGCACGCGCGAATCCATCACTGCGTCGAGCAGGGCCACCGCGCTGGTCACGTTATTTCGGAAATACTTGCGCGGGTTTGTGACTGATTCGCCTACATAAGCAGCCGCGGCAAAGTGCATCACGGAATCGCAGCGCTGGAGCAAGGGCGCGATCTTCGCCGTGTCGGCGATGTCCCCGACAACAAACTCGAATCCTTCGGCCAGTTCGCGATGCCCGTTGGAGAGATTGTCGTAGATGATGACGTCGTAGCCCTTGCGTTGAAGCACGCGAGCCGCATGACTTCCGATGTATCCGGCACCTCCGACGACGAGAACGGCCAAGACTTTCCTCCTCTGACTCGCATTTGATGATAATCGAGGCGGAGCAAGTGTGGCGCCGGCAAAGAAAAACCACCCCGTCGAATGGCAACAGGGTGGTCGAGACGGAGAAGCGGGAGACTAGAACTTGTAAATGACGTCGAACTGATAACGCTGCAATATGTCCTCAGGTGGCGTCGTCTTACCGAAGTTCAACGGCCGTCCAAGGAACCCGGTAAACGCCAGTTGGACATTGTTGAGCGCCTGATACATGACCTCGGCACGATGCTGGCTGACATTGCTGCCCTGCCTGATGTCGCTGGCATTGAATACCGACATCACTGCCTCGCGCTCGATAAACATCCGCGTATAAGCGAACTGCCAATCCCCTTTCTCCTGCAGGCGGCCAAAGCGCGATTCCGCCCAGTAGGCCCGGCGCTCGCGGGAATTGCACGGTGCACTCAGAGACTGTGAAAAGGTTGACGTGCTCGTGTTGGCCGGTGTGGGCTGAAGGTTAACAATATTCGCGCAAGCTTCGGTGTTCTGCACGTAGTCGCCGATCAGAGTTATGGGCCACCGCTTGTACGGCGTCTCAACATCAAACCGTGCAATCGAGTCGAATAATCCGAACTTGGACGCAAATTGCGCATTGGTGATGGTCTTGACGCCAGTCGAAATCGGCTGGCCGGCGACAGTTACGACCCCGGTCGCGGTGGTGGTGAGGACAGAGTTCTGCAGGCCGGTTGCATTCAGAGGCAGTGTGCCGACCAATGGAGTGGTCGGATTTTTCAGGTTTGCCTTGCCGGTGGCAAGCGCGATTGGATCGGCATTGTGATAGTTGTAGAACCCGCTATACGCAGTCAACTTCAGCCATGAGGCAAGCCGCCACCCGGTCTGTAGCTGACCGCCATAAACCGCGCTTTGAACGATGCTCTTGTTGGTCAGCGTCGTTCCTGCGACTTCGCTGAACGGCAGTTCGAAGCCGACCAGCGCAATCCGCTTCAGCACCGGGACTGACTCCAGATCGAACGCAAGAGTCTGGGCCATACCCTCCGGGTTGAGGTCCTTATCCCACGTCAGCTCCGTGTTGTACCAGGGATAGGCGAACTTGCCGCCGGTCAACGTCAGTGCCTTGAACTGATGCGGGTTGTAATTAATGAAGGCCTTGTCGATTGCGATCGCCTTGCGCGTGTAGAACTGATTCGTGGTCTGATTGGTAGAAATGGGATCGTTGATGTCACCTGAGGCAAGGGTGAATCCCCCATTGATATCGTCATTCAATTTTGCGTTGGCATTAAACCGGAGGCGGAAGCGCTCCCTGTTGCGTACCTGCGACTGGTCCGCAGGTCCGCCGAAAAAAGGCTCGTCGCGCAGACGGAAGTCGCCACTGAAAGCAAATGGGCCTACCTTTTTGAGACTGCTCTCGACACCTTGCATTCGCTTGACGAGTGTCTGGTCGGCCTGGGCGACTGTCGTTTTGGCGTCGGCGGCAGCGGCGGATGCCTGTGTAGCCAGGCGCTGTGCTTCGGTAGCCGATTGTTGCGCTTGCGCGGCCGTTGCCTGCGCCTGATCGGCCCCGCCCTGCACCTTCTCGGCGTTGGCATTGGCCTGCTGCACCGAATCGAGGACCTGCTTGAGCTGATCCTGCAATTGCTGGACCTGCTGGCTCTGCGTCTCGATCTGTTTCTGTTGTGCGGCTACAACGTCGCGCAGCGCTCGGACATCTTGCTGCGAGGCCGCGGGAACCGTTCCCGCCTTGGCTTTTCTTCTGGTTGGTGTATTGCTGGTTTGGGCCAGCAATGGCATAGCTCCCAGAACAATCGTAAGAACCCCCAACCGCCAGAACGTGAGTTTCATTAAAGTAATGTCTCCCTTTTGAAATCGGCAACCAGTTGCCGGAGTGTCCTAATTACAAGTAATCCAACTATCTTAGTAGACTTTATCGCGACGGCCAAATACTGCCCACCACAATTACACAACTGGAAACAGAACACTGCCTTTCGTTGGGGGCTGCTCTAGGCCGGTTCCCTCTTCGCGAAGATTTTTACATCCTTCGGAATGATGAAAACCTCTTCATTTTTGACGAGCTGCAGGTTCTGGAAGCGCTCTTGCGGCATCTCTACGCGGACTGAATCTCCCCACTCTGCAATAGCCTCAACCTTCACCAGCGGACCAGCCGAGTTGATCTGCTTGATACGCGCACGGAAATGGCTGCCGCCATTCGGCAAGCGGGCGATCTCGAGAAGATGCGGGCGCACGTACAGGACCTGGCCGGTGGCGGTCTCCTGGATGTAGGTCTTGCCATCATCGACGCGGCCGTGGAACAGATTTACGTTTCCGAGAAAATTGTAAACAAACGGACTGGCGGGATGGTTGTAGACTTCATCGGGCGCGCCAACCTGCTCGATCCGGCCCTGGTTCATTACCACAACGCGATCGGCCACTTCCAGCGCCTCTTCCTGATCGTGCGTCACGAATACGCTGGTGATATGCATTTCGTCGTGCAACTGTCGCAGCCAGCGGCGCAGTTCCAGCCGGACCTTGGCATCAAGCGCACCGAAAGGTTCATCCAGCAACAGAACGCTCGGCTCCACGGCGAGGGCGCGGGCGAGTGCCACTCGTTGCCGCTGTCCGCCGGAAAGCTGCGAAGGATACCGTTGCGCCAGAGTTTCAAGTTGAATCAGGCGGAGCAGCTCTTGCACCTTGGCGCGAATTTTTTCGCGTGACGGACGGCTGCTGCGGGGCCGGACCTTCAACCCAAAAGCGATATTTTCGAAAACCGTCATGTGCCGGAATAGCGCGTAGTGCTGGAATACGAAGCCAACCTGACGCTCGCGAGCAGTGCGGTCGCTGATGTCTTTGCCATTGAAACGGACGGTACCTGAATCGGGGAATTCGAGGCCGGCGATGACGCGGAGCAACGTGGTCTTGCCAGATCCGGACGGTCCGAGCAGCGCCACCAGTTCACCGCGGTTAATTTCGAGGTTCACGCCTTCCAGCGCGGCGAACTGGCCAAAACGCTTGCTGATATTGAGAGCTTCAATGCTCATGCTGTTTCTCCCATCCTTGCGAGTTCCTTCGCATGCTGGCGCGACTTCCATTCGACCATGGTCTTGGCGAATAATGTTGCCAAAGCCAGCAACGCAAGCAGCGACGCGACCGCAAACGCAGGCGCGAACTGATACTCGTTGTACAGAATCTCAATGTGCAGCGGCATGGTATTCGTGCGGCCGCGGATATGTCCCGAAACAACCGATACTGCCCCGAATTCACCCATAGCGCGTGCGTTGCAAAGGATCACGCCATAGAGCAGCCCCCATTTAATGTTGGGGAGCGTCACTCGATAGAACGTCTGCCAGCCGCTGGCGCCCAGCGTGAGCGCCGCTTCCTCTTCTTCGTTCCCTTGCGCCTCGACTAGAGGAATCAACTCGCGCGCGATAAATGGAAATGTGACGAAGGTCGTCGCCAGCACAATTCCTGGCACGGCGAATATCACTTTGATGTCATGCGCTGCCAGCCAGGGACCGAGAAGCCCTTGCAATCCGAAGATCAGGACGTAGATCAGTCCCGAAACCACCGGAGAGACCGAGAACGGCAGATCGATGAGAGTCGTCAGGAAACTTTTGCCGAAGAAGTCGAATTTACCGATGGCCCAGGCCGCGGCGATTCCGAAAACCAGGTTCAGCGGAACTGCGATTCCTGCGGCAATCAAGGTGAGGCGTATTGCGGCGAGCGCATCCGGTTCGCGCAAAGCAGAGAAGTAGACGGAGATTCCCTTGGCCAGCGCTGAGCTAAACACGACGGCCAAGGGCATGAACAGGAATACGCCCAGGAATACAACAGCCGTTCCAATCAGCAACCAGCGTACCCACGTCCGTTCGGTGGTGGCCGCAGTGGCATGGCGGCTGACCGGAAGATCCAGGTTACGGATTGGAAACGTTGTCGCCATGAGCTTCTGGTTATGCCTCGCTAAACGCCGGCGCTACGATCGCCGCCGCTGCTTTTGCTCTGGTCCGCCCGCCGCTCCACGCCTGCAGAAGATTGATTGAAAGCAGCATCGCGAAAGAAACCACCAGCATCACGACAGCAATTGCTGTTGCGCCAGCGTAATCGTACTGCTCGAGTTTGGTAATGATCAGCAGCGGCGTAATCTCGGTACGCATCGGCATATTGCCCGAGATGAATACGACAGAGCCGTACTCGCCGACCGCCCGGGCAAACGCCATAGTGAAGCCCGTCAGTGCCGCCGGCATGATCGCCGGAACCAGAACGCGAGTGATGGTCTGCCAACGGTCGGCGCCCAAGCTCGCCGCAGCTTCTTCCATTTCCTTATCGAGATCTTCCAGCACGGGCTGAACTGTCCGCACCACGAAGGGCAATCCAGTGAATGTCAGTGCAATGACGACGCCCAGAGGCGAATACGCGGAGTGAATGCCGATGCGGTCGAAATACTGACCCAGCCAGCCGTTGCGCGAGTAGATTGCCGTGAGCGCGATTCCGGCAACCGCAGTCGGCAGCGCGAAGGGTAAATCCACCACTGAATCAAACAACTTCTTGCCGGGAAATTCGCAACGCACCAGAACCCATGCAACGATCAGCCCAAAAAATAGATTGATTCCGGCTGCGATCGCCGACGCCCCAAAACTCAAGCGATACGAAGCGATCGCACGCGGCGCCGTCACGATGTGCCAGAACTGCTGCCAGCTCAAGGTAGACGCCTTCAGAAACGTCGCCGAGAGCGGGATCAGCACGATCAGGCTGAGGTAAAGCACAGTGAAGCCGAGGGCCAGTCCGAAACCCGGCAAAATGCTTTGTTGTTTGAAATTCAGTCGCATGGATTATTGGTTTGGTTGATAGACCTGGTCGAAGACCCCACCGTCGGCAAAGTGCGTCTTCTGTGTTTTTTGCCAGTCACCAGAGATTTCTGACAATGTGAACAGCTTCACTTTCGGGAACTGTCCGGCGTATTTCTTCAGCACCGCATCCGACCGCGGGCGGTAATAGCGCTTTGCGGCGATCTCCTGCCCTTCAGGGCTGTAGAGATACTCCAGATAGGCTTGCGCGACGGCGCGGGTGCCGTGTTTGTCCACTACTTTGTCCACCAGGCTGACTGTGGGCTCGCAAAGAATGCTGACCGAAGGAACGACGATGTCGAATTTGTCCTGGCCCAGGTCCTTTGCGCCAAGAAGGACTTCGTTTTCCCACGCAATGAGCACATCCCCGATTCCGCGCTCCACAAACGTGGTCGTTGAACCCCGCGCGCCAGAATCGAGCACAGGCACGTTTTTATAAAGTTTGCTTATGAAGTCGCGGGCCTTGGATTCGTCGCCACCAGATCTTTTCAGCGCGTAACCCCATGCGCCGAGGTAATTCCAGCGCGCCCCGCCTGAGGTTTTTGGATTAGGGGTGATCACGGAAACGCCGGGGCGCACCAGATCGTCCCAGTCTTTGATGCCCTTAGGATTGCCTTTGCGGACCAGAAAGATGATGGTCGAGGTATAAGGCGAGCTGTTATTGGAGAGGCGCGACTGCCAGTTCGCAGGAAGTAGCTGAGCGTGCTCGGCGATGGCATCGATATCGTAAGCCAATGCCAGCGTGACCACGTCAGCTTCGAGGCCGTCGATAACAGCGCGGGCCTGCTTGCTCGAGCCGCCATGGGATTGCTGGATGGTGACGTTCTGACCTGTCTTCCCTTTCCAATATTTTGCGAAGGCAGCGTTGTAATCCTGATAAAGCTCCCGTGTGGGGTCGTAGGAAACGTTTAAAAGCGTTACGTTTTGTGCCAGAGCTGCGCTGGTCAGCGCGAGTATGACTGCGGAGGTAATAAGCTTGCGGATCATTGCACTCCCTTTTGGGTATTTGGGTGAGAGTTAAGATTCACAGCACCAGGATCAGATTTTTTCTTGCGCAATTTCTGTTTCGATAAGGAAGATGGATTGGCGATATCGGCCAGCGAAGTGCTTTCCAGAATCTTTGCGGCGGCATCGCGGACAGCGAGGAACACTCTGTAGAGCGCACGATGCTCTGCATCGCGATCAATCAGGCTGCGCAATTGTTCCGCGTCTCCGAACGGCGCCAGTGGGCCGTCAATCAGGCGAATAATCTCGCTGAGATGAATGTCGGCTGGAGCGCGACGTAACTGATATCCGCCCTTGGCGCCGCGGACGCTTTCCACGATGCGGGCGTTCTTCAGTTCGAGAAGGATCAACTCCAGGAACTTTTCCGGCAGCTCTTCTTCATAAGCGATATCGCGGATGCGGATGGCGCCCTGGTTATAGTGGCGCGCCAGCATCATCATGGCTTGTAACGCGTACAGACCTTTCTGGGAGATCTTCATGGGTTTACGGTACCACAATGTCTATTTATTTAATAGACTTAAGGGAGTTTGCAAGCTGCTGGCCATTTCAGGGCCAGCTAACCTGTTGATTTCACAGCTGGTATGCAGGATGTAAAAGTTTAATGAAGCCTCGGGTGCGCAGAAGTTTGCACTCCGCGGGGAATGGCTGAAGCACTTCTTGCGACAGGGGTGGTCAGGAAATCTTCAGAATCTGTAGCGTAATGTTGTCCGGCCCGCCGTGGTCTCTGGCCAACTGCACCAGGTTGCGGCCGGCATCTTCTATGTCCTGGAGTGACAGCGCCTGCAAGATTTCTGGCTCGCTCACTTGTCCCCACAATCCATCGGTGCAAAGCAACAGGAGATCACCCTTTGCAAGGCTCACCGGTTCCGCGGGAGTATCAGGCTGGATCGTTTCGCCGACCCCCACCGCGGCCGTCAGCACGTGTCGCTGAGGATGCGAGTCGGCATCTTCAGCCCGGATCACGCCGCTTTCGACCAGGCGGCCGACCAGGGAATGATCGCGCGTGAGCGGCCGAATGGATTCCTTTCGAATCAGATAAAGCCGGCTGTCGCCGACGTGCGCAAAATAGAGACGGTCTTCGACTACGGCAGCCGCAGTCAGAGTTGTGCCCATTCCACGCAACGCAGGTGTGGCACGCGCTTTTTGTTGCACGTTAGCATTCGCCTGGTTCAACGATTGCGTTAGGATTTCCTGGGGCGCATCACTGGTGGAGGAAGAATACACATCGCGCACCGTGTCGGTGGCTATCCGGCTGGCAAACTGCCCGCCTTCAGTGCCACCCATTCCATCGGCCACAATCGCCAATCGTCCCAGACGGCTGAAGGTCGCTTCATCCTCGGCTTCCCAGTAAGCAAAAGTATCTTCATTGTTCTCGCGCTGGCAACCTACGTCGGTCAGACCGAGAACCTCAACTCCAGGACGTACCTTCATTCAGAAGCGCTCCCCGTCCCGGAACGTTGGCAAAAAGTCCCGGCATAACGTGAAAAGGTGGAATTATACGCGAGCGGCGAGCGGCTTCTGAGATTTGTCACTCGCAACGAATAATGATCTCCACTGTCGCACGAACTAGTGACGCGCTAGTGACGGGCGAAAGATGGCTCTATTCGAGACCCGAAGAAAAATCTCGCACCGGCAAACGCTGACAACCGTCGTATGGGCACGATCGCGTCTGCACAAAAGCTCCGGTTCCTAAAGGGACACCCGCCGAAATCAAAGCCGCACCACAGGAAAGCTTATCGCTGTCTCACGCAACTTCCCATCGAGCTTTGCTGCAGTCTTGCCGGCGCCGGTGGGGTTCGAGTGGATCGCCAGAAATAAGTAGGAGGGCTGTGAACCGTGGCGTGTGCGCTGGCGCTGAGCAATCTGCTCACGCCTGACTCTCCGAAGCGCTCTTGTAGCGTTCCCGCATTTTTGTTTCCCGTTTCTCTAATTCGGTATTCAGCATTTCGGCGAGATACTGCAGCCTTACCGGATCGGGTTCCTCCAGAATTGCCGCGCACAATTCTCTCCAACGGCGGTCGTTCGGGTTGTCGTTCACGTTGAAGCCTCCGTGAAATCATATTTGTTTGTCGTGACAGTAATTGCATCTGGATTGCCACAAATCGGAGTTAAGGGAGATCAATCAGATACGGAGGTTCGTATGGAAATTCAGCCCGGAGACACGGAAAAACTTTCGTGGGCGATATTCTGTAAACCAGGTCAGGAATTACTGTATGAACTAGTTGCGCGGAGTTTCAAATCCGAAACGCTGCAAAATGTCCGCGCCATCTTTTCCCCGCAAGAAGGACAGGAACTTCAATGCAGAATCTTGTTGGCGTGATGCCTTGATCGCCACGCATGCTTGTACGATAGGAGAATAATCCGCCGCAGGAATTTCTTTGTATCGAAACTGAGCATGTGAGGCAGGCGCCAATACCACCGAGAGCGCGATGATTCCGGCGTCTGCGCCGCCCCCAAGTACAAATGAAGCAGCTTGAGAGATGTTTTCGGCGGAGACAATTTTAGAAGAAAGCTTGTCCGCAATATTTTCTTTTTTCAGTGCGCTCATCGCCGCAACACCGTAAGGAGCGTGCTCGGGATTGGCTATCGCAACTTTCTTGACTGCCGGATCGAGGAGCACACGTAATCCCGCATTTACATCTATTTTTGAATCCGCTCTCACTGCCAGCACGATCTTCCCGGTTGCATATTCGAAATAGGATTCAGGCACAACTAATCCCGCGGATTGAAGTTTGTGCGGGTAGCCCACATTGGCAGAAAGAAAAACATCGAATGGCGCGCCGTTCTGAATCTGCTGAAATAGGTCTCCGGACGAGCCGAAGATAACGTGAACATGGAGGCCCGATGCCCGTTCAAACTGAGGAGAGATTTCGTCCAGAGCAGGCCGAAGATCAGCGGCGGCAGCGACGGTGATCTCTTGTGCCCGGCAAAAGCAAACGCTCAACAGGAACCAAACTGAAATGAGCACAAATCCACGTTCTTTTCCCATATCTCCGTCCAGAATGTAGTGATGCAGCTAAATCGCACTCTGCTGTGCTTGCAAAACTTGTCTGCGCCGTTCAAGATGCTTCTGCCGAAAATGTGCGTGGGCCCGCTCTCCCCAGCCTCGAACGAAATAGTAATTCAGGGTGCCGCCAAGAGCGGAACTCACGACGGGAATTACTCGTGCGGCCCACTTCTCGACGAATTCCGCGCTCGCCTTGGCCGCAATTCGCTGAATGATGCGCGGGATGAGCTTCTGCACTACATTTTTCTCCAGCAGTTCGCGCCCCAAATCGACACCGGCTGCGCTTGCGGCCGCGATCCATAGCTCGGCCATTTCGTCATCGGTGTTGTATTCGAAGCCGTAAATGAGACTGAGCTTCTGGATGGTGCGAAGCGTGATGCCGGCCAGAATGCTGAAATCGGGGATGATAGTGAGCAATCCGCCCAGACCGAAGCCCGCGCCCTCTGCGGCGGCGATTTTCATGCTGCTATGAATGATGCTTTCGGCCACCCTGTCGAGGACAACAGGTTCTACCGAATACACTCCTTGAAAACTGCTCACAGGGATGCCATGGGCGGAACGCATCTCCATCAGGAAACGATTGGGATCGACCCTGACCGTCTTGTACGCGCGGACAAACGCTTTGCTGATTGCCTTCTCCACCCGCCCGCGTAACCAGGATTTTTCGGACACCTTCTAAAGATAGTCGCCCGAGTTGCGGGATGCAAAGCAGCTTTCGATACTCATCATCAGCGCCCGCATACATTTGTGGCGTATCTGCTGTGCTACGCTAATGAGTCTTCATGCCCTCTGGAAAACTCCATCTGGTCCCGCTCGGCGGTCTCGGCGAATTCGGAATGAACTGCATGGCCGTGCGCTGGGGCGACGACATCATCGTGGTGGACGCGGGAATGATGTTCCCGGAATCCGAACTCCTGGGCGTCGATATCGTTGTTCCGGACATTTCTTATCTCACGGAAAATCGCCATCGTGTGCGCGGCATCGTTCTCACCCATGGTCACGAGGATCACATTGGAGCGTTGCCGTGGGTACTCTCTGAGCTGAACGTTCCAGTCTGGGGAACCGAGTTCACACTTGCGTACGTTGAAGATAAGCTTGACGAGCATGGGTTGCTGGATGATGCCAACCTGAACGAAATCCGCCCTGGTGAGCGTTTCACCCTCGGGCCATTCACGATCAATCCCATCCAGGTGACGCATAGCCTGGTGGAGTGCGTCGCCCTTGCCATTCACACCCCGCTCGGGGTTGTGATCCACACCGGCGATTTCAAAGTCGATCCCACTCCCACGGACAATCGCCTGTTTGATCTGCATGCGTTTGCGGAATACGGAAAAGAAGGCGTACTTGCTCTGCTGCAGGATTCCACCAATGTGGAGCGCCGCGGCTACACGCCAAGTGAACGCGCCGTGCGCCGGAAATTTGACGAAGTCTTTGCGCGGACGGAGCGGCGCCTGTTCATCTCGTGTTTCTCCTCTTCGATTCATCGCATCAAGTTGGCGGTGGAGCTTGCCTACCAGCACGGACGTAAAGTGGCGTTTATCGGGCGATCCATGAATAGCTCATCTGAGATTGCGGAGGACCTGGGCTATCTCGAAATTCCCGACGGATTACTGATACATCCCGGAGAAGTGAAGAATTTCGCCCCGGAAAAAGTTTGCGTGATGATCAGCGGCACGCAGGGCGAGCCCATGAGCGCTCTTTCCCGCGCCGCGGTGGACAGTCATAAACACGCCAAGATCGAACGCGGCGATACGGTCGTGCTTTCGTCGCGCATCATTCCGGGCAATGAAAAAGCCATTTACCGCATGATCGATCACTTGTTCCGCCGCGAGGCGCACGTGATCTATGACGACGGCTCGACGCCGCCGGTTCACGTCAGCGGCCACGCCAGCCAGGAAGAATTGAAGCTCATCATCAACCTGGTCAAGCCCAAGTACTTCATTCCGATTCACGGCGAGTACCGCCAGCTCAAGCTCCACGCCGAATTGGCCGCGTCAATGCGCGGCTCGGTCGGAAACGTCATGATGATGGAAAGCGGCGACGTCATGGAATTTGACGAACTCGGCGCGCGCAAAGCCGGACGCGTGAACGTCGGTCGAATCTGCATTGATTCAGGTTCGCGGACTGATGTAGTGGAAGATCTCGTCATCAAAGATCGCCGGCACCTGAGCGAAGATGGATTCGTGTTGCCGATCATTGCCATTAATAAGTTGACCGGCAAGGTCGAGGTTTCGCCGGAAGTCGTTACCCGCGGTTTCTCCGGAGGGGAAGACGGGTTTATGGACGAGGTGCGGCAGGTAGTGGTGGAAACGCTCGGCCAATCCAGCGATGAAGAACGGGCCGATTACGGCGTGATCAAGGAGAAGATTCGCGCAGATTTAAAGCGCTTCATCTCCAAGCAAACACAGAAACGGCCGCTGATCATGCCCGTAATACTCGAGATCTAGCTTGCACCATGGTCACCCTTTCCGATATTGAACGGGCCCGCACCCGCATTGGCGGGGTCACCGTTCGCACGCCGCTCATTCCGCTGGAGCACCAGGGTCAAACTCTATATCTGAAGCCGGAAAATCTTCAGCCGATAGGCGCGTTCAAATTGCGCGGCGCGTACAACAAAATTGCTGCGCTTTCCGACGAAGAGCGGTCACGCGGCGTAATCACCTACTCCAGCGGCAATCATGCCCAGGGCGTAGCGTACGCGGCGCGCGCATTAGAAACAAAAGCGGTAATCGTAATGCCGCGTAATGCTCCCGCCGTAAAACGGGAAGCGACAGCGGCACTCGGCGCCGAGATCGTGTTAGTCGGGCCGAGTGGCGTCGAGCGTCAGATCAAAGCTGAAGAACTCGCTGCCGAACACGGATACGTCATCATTCCGCCCTATGACGACGAGAAGATCATTGCCGGCCAGGGGACCGCTGGCGTGGAAATAATAGAAGACATGCCGGACCTCGAA
>Ga0136846_1233440_pt1 | contig 20842 bp, 18 predicted proteins | sample HopSoiMetagenom2_FD_96841 | JGI IMG/M metagenome (GOLD analysis project Ga0136846, IMG submission 96841) | Grasslands soil microbial communities from Hopland, California, USA - 2 Assembly 2016 (version 4) | ecosystem: Environmental > Terrestrial > Soil > Grasslands | place: USA: Hopland...
AAATTTGGTAATTTTGTAATTTGAAAAACAGATATCTTCAATTCCAGGCGCAGCAGGTTTCAAACTACCAAATTACAAAATAGCCGATTACGAAAGCGCTCCATCTCACCGCTTCTCTCTGTAGTCAATCACTGTCCGGATTTCCGCGCCGAACTTCTCCTGCATTCTGCGCACGACGGGGTCTTGTTCCGCTCGCCCCCGTCCACCCGGTCCGGGCGAGAGCTTCGGCGCTGCCTTCTTCTTTTCTTGCGGATTCATCGTCTGTCCCGGGACAACCCTGAGTTTTACAGCTCGCCCAAGTACGCCGCTAGCCGCAGCAATCGCCATCCGCCTAGCGTCGTTGCTCATGGACATGTCGATGACGGTTTGCGACTCGGCAATTTTGATGACTACTTCATTGCCCGGGATGCTCCATTCCCCCTCTGACAGCATCGATACCAGGATGCGCTGCCCATTGTCATTCAAAGTTTGCAGCACGGCCGACTGTAAGCGTGTGATGTCCTCAGCCGAAGCTGGAGACGTATTCGCCGGCGTCTCTAGCGGATTTGTCTCTTCCCTCGCGGGCGCGGGTGCCGCACTCGATCCCTCGCTCCCAAGTTCTTTGTGCTCGGTGACGCGAGCGGCCTCTCTCTGCGGAGCAGGCGCCGCCGATCCCATAATGACCGGTTCCGTCTGGCTCGACTGCGCCACAATGCGCGGACCTGCAGCGCCAGAACTCGGGCTTGCATCCTCCTGCCGGGGCGTGCCTTTGCGCGCAGAATCCGCGGCAAATGGCGAAACATAATTGGAACGCGCAGCGGGAGGGTCCGCGCGACGCGTCTCTCCAGCCGACGAGCTACCAACGATCGAAGGCCGCGCCGTAGGGCGCTGAATCGCGTTCGAAGTGGCAGTACCGACGGCCGCACTGCTCAAGAACTCTTCAATTGGAATCAGCTTCTGTGCATGCGCCATCTTCAGCAGACCCAATTCCAGGTGGAACCGCTGCTCCTGTTTGTACCCTAACTCGCCGTGCGTGCGCAGCATGATCTGCAGATGTCGCGTCAGATCCTCCTCGGCGAACATCTCTGCGACCCGTGCCACGCGTCCGCGTTCTTCACTCGAAATCTGAAGCAGGGAAGTGTCCTTCCCTGCGATCTTTGCCACGGTCGCATTCCGCAGAAAGCGCACCATCTGCCGGGCAAAATGCGTCGGACTGTGCCCTTCGCTGATGAGGTGATCCACTTGCCTCAACACTTCTTCGCTCTTCGATTCGGAAACTGCCCGCATCACCTGTTCCAGAATGTGCGCCGGCGCTGCGCCGACCAGATTGCGCACTGCATCAGAAGTCAGCCTTTCTGTAGAAGACGCAATTGCCTGATCGAGTATCGAGAGCGCATCGCGCATCGATCCGTCCCCCGCCTCAGCGAGCAGAGCGAGTGCGTCATCGTCAGCTTCTAACTTTTCCCGCGAGACCAGATCGCGCAGTTGCCCCATAATGTCATCAAACTTGACAGCACGAAAACTGAAATGCTGACAGCGTGACCGAATCGTCTGCGGGATATCCTCAGGCTGGGTCGTCGCCAGCATGAACACAATGTGGTCAGGAGGTTCTTCCAGCGTCTTCAGCAGCGCATTGAACGCAGCGTCGGTAATCTGGTGCGCTTCGTCGAGAATGTAGATCTTGAACCGGTCTCTCGCCGGACGGTAGCGCGCGGCCTCTCGCAACTCACGAATCTCATCGATTCCTCGGTTGGTCGCAGCGTCAATTTCAATCACATCGACAGAATTTCCTGCCCGGATCTCGGTGCAGGACTCACACACGCCGCACGGCTCAGGTACTGGATGATCTTTGGATCGGCAGTTCAAGGCTGCTGCGAGGATTCGCGCGACCGTTGTTTTTCCAATCCCCCGATGTCCACTGAAGATATAGCCATGCGCCGTTCGCCCCTGCTCGATCGCGTTCTGCAGAGTCCGAGTAACGTGTTCCTGCCCGATCACTTCGGAGAATTTCTGGGGACGGTATTTGCGAGCCAGAACGGTGTAACTCATGAGCGAAGGTTCGATTATACGGGATGAACTCCCTATCTGTTCGCGTCAAAACCCCTATCTGGAGCGCTGACTAGGTCCAATTTCTTGGAACGGTCGATAATTCTGCGACTCTGCCTTTTGCGAGCCGCGGCCCTTGCGCGCGCCCACGGGTCGCGTTAGGCTGTTTCAGCCAGAGAATTGCGGAAACCGGCTGCATCACCCCAGCCGACAGGAGGCTCTCCTCATGCAACTGAAACTTACAAAGCGCACAGTGGACGGCATCGTCGCCATCGAATGTAACGGCAGGATCGTCTTTGGAGACGAATCTTCGCTGCTGCGTGAAGAAGTGAAGAAGGTTATTCAGGACGGCGCTAAGCGCATCGTCCTCAACCTAGGCGAAGTAAACTACATTGATTCGGGCGGGCTCGGAACTCTAGTCGCGTTGCACACAACGGCGCACAATGCCGGGGCCAGCATCAAGCTGGCAAATCTGACCAAGCGTGTAGGCGATCTCCTGCAGGTAACGAAACTGCTGACGGTTTTCGAAGTTCACACCTCCGAATACGACGCACTCGAGTCATTTCGCCAGGTAGCATAATGTGGGGGCGGGCGGCCTCGCCCGCTCTCCTGATTCACCTGTGCGAGCCTCTTAGCTCAGTAAGCCGGCCGCGCTCGAAGGTCCGGCCGCTCTGCGCCTCGGATGAAGCGAATTAAACAAAGTGCTGACGCAGCGTTTTCCATGCGTCTGCGCATAGAACGCACGATTCGCGCTATCCCCCGCGGCAAAGTATCCACGTATGGTGGCGTTGCGCAGGCGGCGGGGTTTCCTGGTGCTGCAAGAATGGTCGCCCGTGTGCTGCGTGGCGGCTATGGATTGCCCTGGCAGCGAGTTCTTGGTGCGGGTGGCGCCATTAAGCTGACGGGAGACTCTGCTATCGAGCAGCGACTCCGCCTCGAAGCCGAAGGTGTCCGCTTTCGTGGACGCAAAGTCGATATGAAGACCTGCGAATGGCGATTCCCTGGGCTTCAAAAATCTGGCAAGGAGCAAGGCTGAAGTATTCTTGGTTCGCGAACTTTGATGACTCATCTGTCGACGCGGTCAGGCAGAACGGCGAACCGATTCGACCGTCTCATGCTTGTCGCCTGCAGACGCGGGCACCTCGCCCCTCGCTCCACCTGGTAGCAGCTCCCGCAGTGCCCAATCAATGCGCTCCACGCTGCGCTCAACCGCCGGCACCCGCGACTTCTCGGGAGCATTCATCGTGGCATAGAGAATCTGTAGCTCGTTCCGCACGAATGCATTCATTTCCCGGATGACGCGTACTTTCTCCGCAAGCAAACGGCTGCGCTGTCTCTCATAGGCGTAGACGACCAGCGCCGCTGCGACTCCGAGACCGATTTCATCCGCCAGACGCCAGCTAGGATGATGGTTCAGAGTCAGGTCGGAAGCGTAACCCACACATAGGACGATAAAGAAGGCCACGACAGCCCGAAAGCTTCGCTGCCTTGCGGAGGGGATGGTACTCATGGCTCGGCACCTCTGAGCGTTTTTTCATCATACGCCCTGCTGCGGGGTCCAGAGGTACAGCCCGTAGCTACTTCTTAAACTGCGAATCAATTTCAACCTGATAGCCCGTCACCATCTTATTCGTCTCGTTGGCCATCCCTACAACGGCCATGAGTTCCTTAAACATCGCATCAGTCATGCCCTTTTTCTGCGCCGAGGCTGTATGCGACGCAATGCAGTAGTGACACTGATTCGTCACACTCACGGCGACGTAGATCAATTCCTTCGTTAGCGGATCGAGCGCTCCGGGCGACATGATCTGCTTGATGTCCTCCCAAGTGCGTTTCAGCGTCGCAGGATCATGCGCAATCGCTTTCCAGAAATTATTGATCCAGTCGGTCTTGCGCGTTGCCATAATGTCGTCATACACAGCACGCACTTCCGGGGACGCATCCCGATATTCGATCAATCCAAGAGTAGACATTTACCGTTCTCCGGGCACTTTCAGAGTCTAAAACTGTGAAACCTTGCCTTACTCTGGCAAGTCGCCGTTCAGCAAGCTGGCGAGCTTCGCTGCCGGTACGCGCACCCCAACAAAAAATTGTCCAAAGAGCGCGTACACCGCGCTGACCTGATCAAACCGCATTTCGTAAATCAACTTCTTGAAAACCAGCGGTTCATCGGCAAACAGATCGACGCCCCACTCCCAGTCATCAAAGCCGATCGAACCTGTGATGATCTGCTTTACGTCTCCCGCATACCTGCGACCCACCAGTCCATGCTCGTTCATTTGCCGTGCGCGCTCTTCGATCGGGAGCGTGTACCAGTTCTTATCTTCTCCTCGCAGCCGGTTCATCGGATAGAAGCAGGCATACCGGTTTGGTGGAATATCGGGGAAAAGCCGGGGCTTCATGGCTTCCCTGTGCCGGTTCAGCTTGCACTCGATCTCCGCCTTCCACTGATCCGAATGTGGTTCGATGCCCTGATCCGCCAGTTCTTTGTAGATCTTCAATGTCGAGTCATAGAGTCCCAGTTCGATGATCGACAAATAGGAACTTGTAGCCTCCAGATAATCGCTGAAGCGAAGCTTCGTGATCTGCAACTCCGCCTGGTTCAGACTTGCAAACGAGTCGCGGAAGTGAATGAACATCAGGTCGCCCTTGTGTCCGATCAGAGAGAACAGCGCAGACTGCCCCGGAGAATGCTTCTCCATGGTTCCGAGTGCGTCCGACGCTTCCTTAACAATTGCCGACTTCTCCGCAACCGGCAGCGCGCGCCATTCCGGCCACCGAATCCGCATCATCTGGTGCAGCACGCTGTAGCCTTCGGTTGTAAGCGGAACCGCTGGCAATTCGGCCGCCACTTGTGGCCGTACTGGGTGGGTCGTCATGAACAAGTCTCCCGGAACTATCTCTGAGCGAGCAAAACGGTATTGTACGCGGTACGCCGTTTCGGCGAGAACAGCTGCTGATGTCCGGCGCCTCGGGTCTGGTCCTCATGCGGTTCTCACAGCGGCGACTTTATGAAAACATTTCGCAGCTGCCACCTATACTGGCAATGGTCTCGCAATTATCGCAGCAACAATCAGATTAACTAACGCGATTTAGTAGGCGCTATAATACGCTGCTGACGGAGGCTCGTCTCAATGCCGTTCTCATCTAATGATCCTGCGCAAAAACGCTTTTTCAAGTCACCTATTCTGAGCTTATCTCCAGTTCGGAAGCTAGCATCCTCGTTCTTGCTCGCCGCCATTCTCGTAGTCTCGAGCATCCCATCCATTGCGCAAACGGGCGCTAGCGCCGCCCGATCTCTCTCCGACCCTGCGATCGAGTCCAGAGTGGACGCTCTTCTTCCGAAGATGACAGTCGATGAGAAAGTCGGACAGCTCGTGCAATATTCCGCAGGCCAGCCGACCGGACCTGGTACAGGACGTACGGATTATGAAGAAATGATCGCTCGCGAGCAGGTGGGCTCGTTCCTCAACGTGATTGAGCCTTCTCTGATCAACAAGTATCAGCACATCGCCGTCGAGAAGACTCGTCTCCACATCCCAATTCTCTTTGGACTCGATGTCATTCACGGCTTTAAAACAGAATTTCCCATTCCGCTCGGCCTCTCCGCCACGTGGGATCCTTCGATCGTGGAAAGAGCCTCTCGCGTGGCCGCCATGGAAGCGTCGGCTGACGGAATTAAGTGGACGTTCTCGCCCATGGTCGACATCGCTCGCGACGCCCGCTGGGGCCGCATGGCCGAAGGTGCCGGTGAAGATCCTTTTCTGGGATCCGCAATGGCGGCCGCTTACGTTCGCGGATATCAGGGCGCGCGCCTCGATGCTTCCGACAGCATCGCCGCCTGTGCCAAGCACTATGTCGGTTACGGGGCCGCCGAAGGCGGACGCGACTACAACTCCACCGAGATTTCCGAGCACACGCTGCGTCAGTACTATCTACCGCCCTTCCACGCGGCCGTCGACGCCGGGGTTGCTACCCTGATGAGCGCCTTCAACTCGCTCAACGGTCTTCCGTCCACTGCGAACCCGTTCACGTTGAAGCAAGTTCTGAGAAACGAGTGGGGATTTCAAGGGCTCGTGGTCAGCGACTGGAACTCCATTGGCGAGTTGATTCCTCACGCTATAGCGAACGACGGCGCGACCGCCGCGCACAAAGCCTTTGATGCCGGCGTTGACATGGACATGGTAAGCAGCCTCTATCACGATAATCTCGCAAAGCTCGTACAATCAGGCCAGGTGACTGAGGCAGAATTGGACCAAGCCGTTCGTAATGTTCTGCGCGTCAAGGTTGCGCTCGGGCTATTCGAGCATCCTTATGTCGACGAAACCGCCGCTCCCAAAGCTCTGTACCATCCCGACAGTCTCGCCGCCTCGCAGGCGGCCGCCGAACGTTCCTTTGTTCTGTTGAAGAATGAGGCCGTGGCAGGCAAGCCCCTTCTCCCGCTGAGCAACACAGTGCAGAACATCGCGGTCATCGGGCCGCTCGGCGACGATTCGACCTATCCCAATGGAGCTCCCGCCGGAAGCGGTCCGCGAATCGGGTTGACAGAAGCTCTCGCGCAGCGCATCGGCAGAGAACATGTAGCTCGCTTCAGAGGCACAGGAGTGCTCGATGCCAACGAAGCTGATATAGCGGCTGCAGTCGCGGGCGCGCAGAAAGCGGATCTCGTCTTCCTTGCACTCGGCGAGACGCAGGACATGAGCGGAGAAGCGGCCTCGCGCGCGCATCTGGGCCTTCCAGGACGCCAGCAGGAGTTGCTGGAAAAGGTGATCGCGACAGGAAAGCCCGCGGTCTTGATTCTTTTCAGCGGGCGCCCTTTGACCTTGCCTTGGGCCTTTGAACACGTGCCATCGGTGCTCGAAGCATGGTTCCCGGGCACGCGCGGTGGACTAGCCCTTGTCCGGACGCTCTTCGGGGATGTTAATCCCAGCGGCAAGATTACAGTGAGTTGGCCGCGCGCCGTAGGCCAGGAGCCGCTCTACTACAACGCGCTCACCACCGGACGTCCCCCTGAGAATACCGATCTGGGGCATCCGCCGACTGACGTGGCCAGCCGTTACGTCTCCCGCTACATCGACGAGCAGAACACGCCGCAATTTCCGTTCGGCTATGGCGCCACGTACACGACGTATACATACGGACCCACCACCGTGAGCACGCAGAAGCTTAGCGCCGCCGATCTCAACAAGAATCTGAACGGTGCTTCCGCGATGAGAGCCGAAGCCGCGGTGACCAACACCGGTTCGCGTGCCGGGAATGAAGTGGTCCAGCTTTACGTCCGTGTCCAGGGAACCAGCCTGGCCCAGCCAGTTCGCATGCTCAAGGGATTCCAAACGATCTCTTTGAAACCGGGCGAAACGAAGCATGTCCGCTTCGATCTGAATCCCGAAACGTTTGCCATCTGGAACGCCGAAAATCGTTCCGCAGCTGAACCTTCAAAGCTGACCGTTTGGATCGCGCCTGACTCGACACGGGGCACCGCAGCCCGAGCGGAAATCGTTCCGTAACGCAGATATTTTTACAACTTCTCCATTGCTCGCACCGGATGAACCCAATAGCCTCAGGAAGCGTGGGTGCTTCTGAGCACAGTGATGCGCCGTATATGAGAAACATTGTTGTTTGCCTATTTGAGGTTCTCGTGCTCACTCTTTCGTGCCTCAGCGCGAGTGGCCGAACCAGTCTCTCCGAAGCCCAGTCCGCGATCGAAGCAAACCTCAAATCACCCGAAGGCAAAAAGTTCGACGAGCGACTGGGCAAGGAATTCGTCGCAACGCACACCTCTCCCCTGCGTCAATGCAGAGCTTCTTCAGGCAATGAAAACGCGAGTTTCTGGATCCTGCTTAAACTTGATCGAATCGGCGGCGTGGAAGAAGTCCTGCTTCATCCCGAAACGAAGCTGGGTCTTTGTGCTCGCGATGCTTACCTTAAAGAAAAATTCCCTGAACCTCCCCACCCGGACTACTGGGTCGGCGTATACCTGCAACTATCCCGCTGAATGCAGCCTGCGCAACACATAGGCCTGTGATTCGAATCACGGACGGATCGGGCGTGTGGCCGCTAGCTTAGGTTGTCGGAGGTCCACTCGTGAGCAGTGTCCTAGATGTTGAAGTCCGCCCTTATACCCGTACCGAGTATCAGTGTAAGGCTTGTGGCGTGACGTACCGGGTCGATTATGAATTCAGCGCAGGACCGATTGTCGGCCGCGGGGATCGATATCAGCATTGCACCCAGGATCAGTCACGGCAACTCGGCGGTCCAATCGTCGCAGTCTGGGAAAAGCAAAAAGGCGCCTGGGTGTTGGTGGCCAACAGAAAGACCGTTCCACACTGGAGGCGTTGACTCTTCTAAATGAGTTTCTGTGCCGAGCCTAGCGGCACTGCGCGACAGGAGTCGATCGCGAATACAGAGCTTCAGGAGAAATGGCTAAGGCGGTCGAGAAGGCCGAATGTTGGTCAACACCAACGCTAGCCTATGACCGCCTTACTTGCGAATCTGATATTTTGCTTTGCTGACCACCACTCTACAGAAGCAGCGCGGGTACGAACATCAGGCGAATACTGTACTTAGACCAGAACCAGTTTAGCGAGAACGACCACATAGCCCGCAATCGCAACAATTCCATGCGTGCGGATCGCCCGATAGCTTGCGGGCCAGGGAAACATCAATAGACCATACAAGCGCATGAACTTATCCGGCCACACCAACCCCGCAATTCCAAAAATGAGGTTTAACTGCACAATAATGCAAAAGATTAAGTTTTCCATCGGATGAGCTTTACTGGGACGGACTAATTTTATGCGAAGGTAAGTGCTTTGTGAACAGAAACATTGATCTACTTTCGAGCGGAGCTAGGACCGATGGTATTAAGCCTAATGAATGAAACCGCGCCTATCTCTCCTGGGAGAAAGCCTTCCCTCATGCCCTATTTCATGCCGAAGACTTCTTTCAGGAGCGCCGTAGTTTGCGCGGCCGGATTTTTGCGGATCTTCGTTTCTTCTTGTCCGAGCATAAAGAACAGGCCATCCAGCGTTTTCCCGACCACGTAGCGGTCGAGATCAAATTCTTTGACCAGCGTGCTGCCCGCCGGAGCCGTCTTGACCCAAAGATCGTATTGCTGCACGACCCCGACTTTCTGCATCGAGGCGTGAACAATCGGAGTGAAGGCGGCCGTGAGATCTGCAGAACTGTTTCGCTTGAAGTAGTCGGTAGCGGCGGTATCGTTGCCGGCCAGGATGAGGCGTGCGTCCTCGAAAGTCATCCTCCCTAGTGCCGCGAGGAAAATCTGCTTGGCCTGCGGCGTCGCCTGCTCGGCGGCGCGATTCATCCCGATCTCGAGATCATCCACGGTGCTACCCATTCCAAGCATGCGCATGCCCCTGCCGACTCTTTGCAGTCTCTGCGGAAGCACAAGCCGAATGGCGTCATTCTTGAGGAATCCACCGGGACGTCCGGTGAGCGCGACTGCTTTACCCGTGCTGATCTGAAGTGCCTCTTTCAACCCCGCAACAATCTTGTTATCGCTCAGACCGGAGGGGTCGCGGTGCTCGAGTGCGGCGCCTGCTTTCTTGAGAATGTCGTCGAGTTGCGCACCGGCAGGTAACGAGCACAGTGCCAGAACAAGCGCGAGCGAAACTCTTCTCATGCAGACCCCTTTTCTACGACGGACGATTGTAACAATGGGAGGTAGAGGTCCTGACATGTCGAAAGTGTGCCGAACTTCCGAGCAGCATGAACAAAAATCCTGTTTAGACGAGACATTTGGGAGCAGGGTTGTTTATTCGTTTGCCTGTTCTCTTCCTCTGACTGTTTTGTATGTACGCGACCGGCAAAAATAAAAAAAACTACAAAATTGTGACGTAGCCCTGACATTGCCTCGAGCATCTGAGAACTAGGATCGATTCACTCCAACGAGTGCGGTGAGTGCTCCCGCGAAACTCTGCTCGCGCGTTATTGGGGAGATTTCACATGCACCTGCGCAGCTTTTTTCTTCTCATCGCGGCTGGGTTAGTGCCAGGTATTGGGGCACACGCTCAGACCTTGCCGCTCGGCACCGTCAGCAATCTTCAAACAGTAGCCTGCCCAGCGGGCTTTGCCCCCGGTTCCAATTGTCAGCACCTGATGATTCACGCCTGCCCAAGGGTCAGCGATGTAGGCGTCACGATAGGAATTCTGGCCGGAAAACTGGGCACTATCGTGCTGTTTACCGGAGCCACAGGGACGCGGCCGACCGGCGGTGCCTTCGCAAACGACTATCACAGAGCCGGTTACACCGTCATAGATACCGATTGGGACCAGGGCGGATGGGAGAACACTGGGAATACGCCGAATTTGCTCGCGGCTTCGTGCCGTGGGGCGACATTGCTCAATTTTCTCTCTACGATCTCGACTGCACCGTTTTGTGCTCAGGGGACTAGCGCAGGGAGTTCTGAAGTCGCCTACGCGATGGCTTGGTATGGCCTCGACACAAGACTGACCAATGTCGAACTACTGTCCGGGCCTGTCATGTCGGATCTCAATCAGGGGTGCGAGGTGCCCAACGTGCGTCCGGTCACTGTCATTCCAACTAACGGAGCGCCGTTTTCGAATGCGCCACAGTATGTGGATCAATTCATAGCGACAGTCACGCGTTTCACCGGGCAAAACTGTCAGCCAGCAACGCCGACGCCTTCTACCGCGAGCTCGTCATGGCTGGCACAAAGTATTGTGCAGCCAACAACACCTAAACTTGCGTTCACAACCTCCATTTCGGGATGGCTTTGCGACAACGGACTGAACAACTCCGCGGCGCAAGGCGCGATCTTCTATTCCGCACTCGGATCGAATCACTCGTTGACGCGGGTCAACGGATGCTCTGGTTCCGAGGGCGTGGCCCAGGGAGTTACTCCTCAGGGGATAAATGGGCTTGCGGCAATCGAACAGGACATGAAGCTGCACTGTGTCGCGCGGAGGTGATGCCGTTGTTGTCCCGTTTTGGAACTCCCGAACACGTCCCAGTTCGCTTCCTGCGTTGAGGGGTTGCCGCGAGGAATCGGAGCAATTACTCAACAGGACTATAACCACCTAGTTCGTGGGCTCGCAACCTGAGATGAAATACTTTCATCGGAGCGCTGTCGCGTTACTGCTTCAATCCGCGTACGCCACCCGTCGGAATCGCAGAAAAATTTCACGCAATCTGCGCGGCTCATCTGCCAAGTTGTGACGCAGTACTGACAACCCTGCAATTCGTCCAGGACTTGCACTCTCTTTGCCCCTTTGAGTCAGGGTTCGCCTACGGAGGAGATTCTTACATGCAAGTACGTACTATTCTTTTTCTACTCTTACTTAGCTGGTTTCTCGGGTTGAGAGCGCACGGGCAAACTCGCCGACTCGGGAGTGTCACCAAGGTCCAAAACGTAGCCTGCCCAAGCGGGTTCACCGCAGGTTCGAGTTGTCAACTTTTAACAATTCACGGTTGTCCAAGCGTCAAGGACCTCGGAGTAACAACAGGAATGCTCGCAGGCAAGGCGGGCACGATCGTGGTGTTTGGCGGAGGTGGAGGAACGCGCCCGACGGCCGGAGCATTTGTGACCGATTATCACAATATGGGCTACACGGTGATCGACACGGACTGGGATCAGGGTGGATGGGATATGAACCCGACAGCGCCGAACATCCTGACCTCCGCGTGCCGTGGAGCGACACTGTTGAACTACCTTTCGTCGAGCTCCGCAGCCCCGTTCTGCGCGCAGGAGTTCAGCGCGGGCAGTTCAGAAGTGGCATACGCAATGTCGTGGTAGGGGCTGGATAAGAAACTCACGCACTCCGAACTGCTGTCAGGGCCAGTAATGTCAGACATCAAAGCAGGATGCGAAGTGCCGGATGCCCGAGCTGTCACCGTGATTCCCACGAATAGAACTCCCTTTACGAACGCGCCGCAGTATGTGGCGCAATTCATAACGCAAGTCTCGACTCTCACCGGCCAGAGCTGCCAGCCACCGTTGCCCACGAACGCAACGGAAAATACGGGCCTGGCTGGAGCAGAGCATTGTCCAGCCCACCACTCCGAAACTGGCATTCGCAACCTCAATTTCCGGATGGCTCTGTGACAATGGCCTGAACAACTCCGCTGCCCGGGGAGCCCTGTTCTATTGGAGCCTCGGGTCAAACTATTCGCTGACTCGAATCTTCCGATGCGGTGGATCTGAAGGTGTGGCATCGGGAATTACGCCTCAAGGAGTAAGCGGTCAGGCAGCGATTGAGGCGGACATGAAGTTGCAGTGCGTCAAGAAGAGGTAAATGTCGCAACCAGCACCAGGGGTCCCATTCTTCGAAAGGCCGAAGGGTGGGACCCTGAGTTCTGTGACAGATGGTTACGGTCACTCTGGAAACAGGCGCAGCTGCGCATCCTTTCTTCCGAGCGGCTTGTCGCCGAAAACTGTTCTTCCACCTAGCGACTTCGAAATCTTCCTCTCATGATCGACGGCGGCCTGAAACCCCGCCAGCGGTTGGCCGTTCTCCTCTACGGCACGCGTAAGGTGATCGAGCCGGCGGAAGCCTTGCACCTTTTCTGTGTTCCCTAGTCGGGCAGATTGTAACGATCTCCGTAGCACGCCCAGAGAGTCGTCGTAGGTTTTCAACGGCACGGGGAACGGGTGGCCGTCTTTTCCTCCGTGTGCGAACGAGAATCGGGCCGGATCCGAGAAGCGCGTCGGAGCTCCGTGAATGACTTCCGCGATTAACGCGAGGGATTGCAGTGTGCGAGGCCCGAGTCCCTCCAGCAGGAGCATTGACGCGAAGTCCCGGAGATCGCTTTCATGGGCGACGGCCAGCACTGCTCCGAGGCGCTTAAGGTCTACATCTTGGGCGCGGACGTCATGATGCGACGGCATCGCCAATTTGCGAGCTTCGTTCAGTGTGCCGACGATGGGTTCGCGCGCAATCGTAAGCAGCGCAGTTTGTGCCTGCTTCGCTCGAGCATCGACCAAGTTGAGAATCTCCCCCTGCGGCTCGCCCACAATTGCTGTATGGGGTTCGGAGACGAAATCCCGCACGGTTACTGAGTGCCAGTGATAGCGACGAGCGAGGTTAGTGTCGGGGTTCATTCCTTGCTGCACGACAGCCCATTCGCCCTTGCCCGTGATGACAAAGGAATGCAGATAGAGCTGAAATCCATCCCCGATCGCGTTGTTGTCGATACGCGCTGTTAGGCGGCTGGTGCGCGCGAGGTTTTCCCCGTCGAGCCCCGTCTGCAATGAGAAATCGCGGAGCTCGTCAGGAGTGCGGCGTGAGTGCCGTCCACGGCCGCCACATACCATCAGTCCGAGTTCCGCGAAACGAGGATTCAGCCCGCGCTTCAGCGCTCCCAGAACAGAGGTAGTGATCCCCGAAGAGTGCCAGTCCATACCCATGACTGACCCGTATGCCTGGAACCAGAATGGATCACTCAGTCGCGTCAGAAACTCCGACGTGCCGTAATTTACGACGATCTGCTCGGCGATCGCGGTGCCGAGTTCCGTCATGCGGCTGGCGAGCCATGCGGGGACACGTCCGCCATGCAGTGGAAGGTCAGCTGTTCCCGATCGCTTCATAGCGGGTCCGTTCTCTTATCTTCATCCCTTCAGGCGTGAGAAGCAAACTTGCCCAGCGAATCAACCTTCGTTTTCGATCATCCGCCTGTGCTCTGCATCGATGATCGGAAGGTATTCGCGATGGCGCCTCAAGTAGTCGGATACAAAAGGACAGGAGGGAATAACAGTCTGTCCTTGCTGCTCTGCGATACGTAGCACGCCGCCGACCAGCCTCGACCCTATGCCTTTGCCCTGAAGTGCAGCGGGAACTTCCGTGTGAACAAGGCGCAGCGAGTTCTGGCCTTTAGAGTAGAGAACAAATGCAGTCTCGTTGCCTTCTTGCAATTCGAACCGGTGCAGTGCAGCGTTATCGACGATACGAGGCCCGGGCATAAGTCCTTGATGCGAATGGCTGGAAAAAGTTGCTTCGCTCGGAGCGAGTTGCACCGGTTTGCCCAGACCCCGCGGCGTCATGCCTTCAAGTACAATCCAAGGTTCGCTGGACGAATTGATTTACACGAATGCACGTCCGATGTAGTTCGGATCTCAATGAGGTGTCAATGATTTCCAGACGGAAGTTCGTCACGGCGTTGTCGGCTCTTCCCATGTCCCGCTTTTTGGGATTCGCGTCGTCTACGTCGGGTAGCCTGAGTGCGTCGGCTTCTGAACCCGGGACCCGGGACTTCACAAAATTCGTAAAGGTCGCGATTGGTACTGGCGGGCACGGGCACACGTATCCTGGGGCCACTGTACCGTTCGGGATGGTGCAGTTGAGTCCAGATACCTACAACGATGGATGGGACTGGTGCTCGGGATATCACTACTCCGACAGCTCAATCATGGGATTCAGTCACACGCATCTGAGCGGGACGGGTGCATCCGACATGCTCGACTTTCTGCTCATGCCGGGCACAGGGCCGACAAAGCTCGAGCCCGGATCTCGGCAGAATCCAGGCCAGGGATACCGCTCGCGATTCAGCCACGAAGACGAGATCGCCGACCCGGGGTATTACTCGGTGCTGCTACGCGACTACGACATTCGGGCGGAGTTAAGCGCTACCGAGCGCGCGGGAATCCATCGCTACACGTTTCCGAAGAGCGACAGCAGCCATTTCATTCTCGATCTTGTGCATTCATTCTCGAACACGCCCGTGCTCTGGGCATATCTGAAGATCGTCGGAAATGATACGGTGATCGGCGGGCGCAGCATGAAGGGATGGGCTCCCGGCCGTGAGATTTATTTCGCAATGCAGTTTTCGAAACCCTTCGTGAAGTCTGAGATTGTTTCGGACGGCAAGCCCTTGAACGCCAGTGTTCGAGAAGCGATAGGCACTGCGCTCAAATGCTTGTTGCACTTCAATACGGGCGACCGGGAAACGATTCATGTGAAGACCGGCCTTTCTGGCGTCGGCGACGAGGGAGCGCGCAAGAATTTTACAGCCGAGATTCCGGACTGGGACTTTGAGAGGGTTCGCCGCGTCGCACGCGAGAAGTGGAACGCGGAGTTATCCAAGATCAGAATTGAGGCGAAGAATCCGCGGCACCAGAAGATTTTCTATACGGCGCTCTATCACCTCATGCTGGCACCCACTCTTTTTGACGATATCGATGGGCAGTACCGCGGTATGGATGGCAAGGTACATCAGCTTCCTGCAGGTGCGCACAACTACAGCACGTTTTCGCTGTGGGACACATTCCGGGCGGCCCATCCGATGTATACGATTTTTCAGCCGGAGCGCGTGCCCGATTTTGTGAACTGCCTCATTCGAATGGCGGTTGAGAGTCCGGCGGGAGTGCCCATCTGGCCGCTCCAGGCGAAAGAAACCTTCTGCATGACCGGATATCACTCGAGTTCAGTTTATGCCGAGGCATATGTCAAAGGATTCAAGGGCATTGATTTCACGAAGCTGTACGTACCACTGCGCCGGCGCGCCATGGACGATGACTATCGGGGGCTCGGATACTACCGAAAGCTGGGATACATTCCCTGCGACAAGGAAGAAGAGTCGGTGAGCAAGACCATGGAGTATGTGTACGACGACTGGGCCGTCGCACACATTGCGAAGGCCGTCGGCGCCACGGAGGACTACAAAGCGCTGATTGAGCGCTCAAAGAATTACAAAAATCTGTTCGATTCGGCACAGACCTTCGTCCGTCCAAAGCTTGAGAACGGACAGTGGGTCGAGCCGTTCACTCCGACAGAGATGGGACATTCGAACAAATGGCGCGACTATACAGAATCCGATCCCTGGGAGACGACCTTCTCGGTTCAGCACGATCCGGCGGGATACATCAAGTTGTTCGGGAGCAGGGAAGCTTTTGTAAAGAAGCTGGATGAGTTGTTTACGACCAGCTCGCAGCTGCCATCGGATGCGCCTCCAGACATCGCTGGCATGGTGGGACAGTATGCTCACGGAAATGAACCGTGCCATCACATGTCCTATCTGTATTGCTATGCCGGTGTCCCGCACAAAACGCAGGCGCGAGTGGCCAGTCTGCTCGAAATGGAGTATGACGATCAGCCGGACGGGCTCGCGGGCAACGAAGACTGCGGCCAAATGTCAGCCTGGTACCTTCTCAGTGCGCTCGGGTTTTATCCGGTAGATCCGGTGAGCGGCAATTACGTCTTTGGGACCCCGTTACTGGATCGTGCCGAAGTGGATATGGGCAACGGGAAGAAGCTAAACATCGACGTGCAGCGAAATTCGCCCGCTGACATTTACATCCACTCGGTTCGGCTCAATGGAAAAGACCACTCGAAGCTCTGGTTCCAGCATGCCGACATCGTAACTGGGGGATCGATCGAGTTCAGGATGGGGTCAGAACCATCGAGGTTTGGCATGGATGAAGACGCCCTACCTCCCTCGCTGAGTGCGTGAGTGCGCCGTTTGGCAACGCCGCCTGGCGAGGTCTGCCGCATCCATTCGTGCGTGTTTGCGATTGATCCCCCATGCACAGGGTGTCACCGCTCAGCGCGCATCCTTCGTCGTCTGCGCTCATCCGGCGCTTGTGCAAGGGCAGCGGTCGAATGTGTTACATTCGAAAGGATGTGGGCGCGTAGCTCAGGTGGTAGAGCAATGCCCTTTTAAGGCATGGGTCGCAGGTTCGAATCCTGCCGCGCTCACCAAACTCAGAATTCCACTCCGGAACTGCAATCCCGAAATATCAGAGCACTTTTGGTGAGGGCCGATCACGATACCGGTTCTGGCACATTCACGAGCGGTAGACGTGCAATGACCGTTGTTCCGTTGCCTTGAGATTTGATTTCGAAGCGCCCGTTCAACTGGCGAACTCGTTCCCGCATGCCTTGGATTCCAACTCCATAACGGAAGTGGGGTGAGCCGTTGCTGGCGCTCGGCATGCCTCTGCCATGATCGCTGACTTCCACAAGCACTTCTCCCCGCGCTCCCAAAACTCGAATCTCGGCCCGCTTGCTCCCCGAATGCCGGTGAATATTGGTCAAACTTTCCTGGATCACGCGGAACAGCGCCAACTCCATATCTTGGGAGAGGCGGCCAAGCTCAGGATCGATCTCAACATGAACATCGATCTTGCTGCGTTCGGCGAAGCCCTCGATGTACCACCGTAGTGCTGATGCGAGTCCCGCTTCATCGAGTAGCGGTGGGTGCAGCAAGTACGACACCGTGCGGAGTTCGCTCGAAAGTTGCTGAATCAGATCAAGAGCATCATGGACCCCCTTCGCGAACTTGGGATCCAGTTTCGCCGCATCCGACTCCATGGGAATGAGATTCATCTGCAACGCTGCGACGATCTGGCCGGCGCTGTCGTGTAATTCGCGTGCAATGCGGCGGCGTTCCGCATCCTGCGCTTGGAGAAGCTTCCCGGTGAGTTCGCGCGCTTTCTCCGCTTCCTCGAACTGCTTCCGTTCAGTGATGTCAGTGTGGGTACCGATCATGCGAATGGCAGTTCCATCCGCGTCACGCACGATTCGGCCGTGCGAAAGTATCCAGCGAACATCCCCGTCTGGACGAAGAGTACGGTATTCGAACTGGAATTGATCGTGCTCCTTGTAAACCTTTTCGGCTTCCTCGGCCAAGCGCGCATTATCGTCAGGATGAAACAGATTGCGCCATTCCTCCGCTGTAATGTATCTGCCCGCCGGATTGTAGCCGTAGATGGCAGCCATCTGAGGATTCCATGATCCGCGCTGGACAACGATATCCCAATCAAACATCGCGGTCTTGGACGACTCCAACGCCAGAGCGAGTTGGGTCTGGCTTTCCCGGAGCGCCGCCTCCACGCGCTTGCGCTCTGTGATGTCGCGCGCGATTTTCGATGCCCCAATAATGCGCCCGTGGGAGTCGCGGACAGGAGAGATAGTCAGTGAGACATTGAACCTTTCGTTCGCCTTATTCATGCGGATGGTTTCAAAGTGTTCGATACGCTCACCGCCTCGAATCCGGCTCAGAATGCGGGTTTCCTGATCCCGCAAGTCCGGAGGGATGATGATCGTGATCGACTGGCCCACGGCTTCTTCGGGGCTGTAGCCGAAAATTCGAACTGCCCCCGAATTCCAGCTAGTGATAATTCCGTCGAGATTCTTGGACACGATAGCGTCGTCTGACGATTCCACGATTGCGGCGAGCCGGGCTCGGACCTCTTCCGCTTCACGGCGTTCCGTTACATCTTCAACGATGCTGATGAAGTGTTTCATTCGCCCGTTCACATCGCGGGCCGCCGAGACCGTCAGATTCGCCCAGACAAGCGACTTATCTTTTCTGATGTACCGCTTCTCCATCGTGAATGTGTCGACCTCGCCATTCAAGATCTTCTGCGTTTCGGACAGGTCGGTCGCGAGGTCGTCAGGGTGTGTGACCTGCTGAAACGTAAGTTGTCTCAGTTCGGCTTCGGTATACCCGAGGATCTCGCACAATTTCGCGTTGGCGCGGAGCCATCGGCCATCTGGACTGACGTGAGCTACTCCCACCGCTGCCAGTTCGAATGTCGAGCGATAGACCTGCTCGCTCTCGCGCAGAGCTACTTCGAGCGCTGCGCTGCGCTGCAGAAGCTCCTGCAGGTCAAACATTCCGGAGATCTCAGAGATCGCCGGATCGAAAAACGATTCATGGCGTGCGACCTTGTCCAGCGCCGCCATGAGATTTTGAGAGACCGAAGACTTGATGACGTATCCACGGGCGCCCGCTTTGAAAGCCTGGCGCGCCATCTCCGCGGAGTCGTGCTGGCTGAGCACAATTACTTCACAGGAGGGAACGACGCTGCGCAGTGCACGAGTAGCATCAAGCCCGTTCACGCCCGGCATACTGATGTCCATGACTACGATGTCGGGTTTAAGTGCACGGGCTTTTTCAATAGCCTCGTGTCCGTCGCTCGCCTCGCCGCAGACCATGCAGTCCGGCCGGCTCTGGAGCATCGACACAACTCCGCGCCGGACCACTTCATGATCATCGACCACCAGCACACGCATTCTTGGCCCTCGATCGCTCCTGACTCCAGTCGCCACTGACCGCTCCGCTGCTGTGACTACACGGAAGCCCTTAAATCCTAGCAAATACCTCGTAGCACCCGCATACAGTAAAACCTGTACTGTTGATGTTCGTCGCCACGCTTTGCCGCACACGAGCGAAGTCGCTCAGTGGCACAACGGCGAGGTAAGCCTGTTTGAGGAGATTGGAGTCATCTGCCACGCACTGAAGGACTGCACTTTGCTCCCATCATCGACCTTCACGCGGAGAGGTTCCGTCGGAATCCGATAAACCCGCGCAGTCAGAGATGTAGTGGAATTGACGAACACTTCAAGGACCGATCCATCCAGAAACAACTGCAAATGGAGTGGTCGCGCGGGTTTGCCAACAAGCGGCGCAGTTACTCCGTTGACCCGGAGTTCGTGTGCGTTGGACTTTGTCTTTACGATCACGGTGGCGAACGGCTCGCCGTTATCCGATCCGAGAGCGACCGAAGAATCGCCAGTCTGAGGATCCAACTGCAACTCTAGTTCGGCCGCGAGTCCCCGGATGCGGAGAGACTCGAGAGACTTCTTATGGTCAGTAGGGTTGTCGCTTTTGATATTCATCGGACGCCGCAGTTGATTCGCCGCTGAGGCTACTTTCATTTGCAGTTCATTTTCTGAACTCAGCGACAGAACTCGCGGCAATGACATCACGCCCGCCCATCCCGCGGCGATCAGATCCGTCTCAGAGCGGGTTTCCGGAATCCATCCCCAAAGGATGCGGTTGCCGTCGCGATCAAGCATGGTCTTTGCTGCGTAGTACGAGCCCCAATCGACAACGCCTTCGTTGTCTGCCGTGAACCGCTGCCTTTCATACGAGCCGACTTTCCACCGAACTTTGCCCATCGTGGAGATGAGCAGGACGTGCTTATCCCCAAGAGGGAAAAAGTCAGGACACTCCCACATATCGCCGCTGTCAACAGCATTCGCGGGATCTTTGCCGGACGGAGAACCTTCAATCAGCGGATGCAAGTAAGTCCAGTTGCGGAGATCGCGTGACGTGTAAAGCAGAATCATTCCTCCGCGGTCGCGAGTGCCGGACCCGAGAATAAGCATCCAGCGATCGCCTTCCCGCCACACGCAAGGATCGCGGAAGCCGGTGACCTTCAAGCCTTCAGGAGGAGCGGCGATCACGGGTTGCGGGATTTTCTTCCAACTACGCAGGTTTTCATCTTGGGCGACGGCCATGCACTGCGTCTCGCGCCAGACGTGCCGTCCATCGCGAAGCGTGGCATGGGCTGGAAAATCAGGCGGAGCCACTCCGGTGTAGATAACCGTGGGCCTCCCATTCTCGAGCACGGCGCTCCCGCTGAATACTCCATCTTGATCGGGGCCGCCCGGAGTGGGCGAAATCGCAATCGATTGGTGCTGCCAGTGAATCATGTCGGGACTAGTGGCGTGCGCCCAATTCATGTTGCCCCATATCGCCGCCTCGGGGTTGTACTGATAAAACATGTGATAGTGTCCGCGATAGAAGATCGGGCCATTGGGATCATTCATCCAGTTGTGTGCAGGCAGCAGGTGATAATGCGGGCGCAGCGGATCGGAGGCGAGCTTGGAGCAGAGGGGATCGGCGGCCGCCGAGGCCCAACCTCCGAGCACCCGTGCCAGCGGGGCAGAGCTCAAGAGTTGGAGAATCTTTCTGCGGGAGATGTGCATTTTCTGCTCCGGGACAATGGTATCGAATCTGCGACGCAATGCGCTCAACTCGCGCTTCCAGGGAACCCCGGAATGATAATGCCGATGACGCATGCATGCCAACGTCCGCGGCGCGCTGCGAACC
>Ga0136846_1233648_pt1 | contig 20837 bp, 21 predicted proteins | sample HopSoiMetagenom2_FD_96841 | JGI IMG/M metagenome (GOLD analysis project Ga0136846, IMG submission 96841) | Grasslands soil microbial communities from Hopland, California, USA - 2 Assembly 2016 (version 4) | ecosystem: Environmental > Terrestrial > Soil > Grasslands | place: USA: Hopland...
AGCCGAGCAGACTTTGCGCTGCCCCGGAATTAGTCAAGATTGCTAAACTCGAAGTATGAAGGCTGTGGTGATAACGCGGCTGGGCGGTCCCGAGGTGCTGGAAGTTCGGGATGTTCCTGCTCCCACGCCGGGAGCAGATGAAGAGTTGGTCACTGTGCAAGCCGTGGGCCTCAATTTCGCGGACACCATGGCCGCGACCGGAGGGTATCCCGGCACGCCTAAGCCTCCGCTGGTGGCCGGACGCGAGTTTTGCGGCACTCGCGCCAGCGACGGCGAACGCGTGATGGGCTACACCCAATGGGGAGCGTTCGCCGAGCAGGTGGCTGCCCGATCCGCGTTGATCTGGCCAGTTCCCGCACGATGGAGCGCGGAACAGGGAGCCGCTTTCCCGGTGAATTTCTTTACCGCCTACTTCGCTTACTGGAAAGCCGGACTACTCGGTGATGAAGGCAAGGGTGCGCGAGTCTTGATTCACGCCGTCGCCGGCGGGGTTGGAACCGCGGCCGTGCAGATCGGCAAAATCATCGGCGCGGAGATGTATGGAACATCGTCATCGGCAGAGAAGCTCGATCGGGTAAAGCACCTCGGGCTTCAACACGGCATCAATTACAAGCAACAGGATTACGAACAAGCAATCAAAGATTCGACCAACGGTGAAGGCGTCGATGCTGTGTTCGAGATGCTGGGCGGGGAGCATACCTCCAAGAGTGCGCGTTGCCTGCGCGACTTCGGGCGCGTCATTGTTTACGGCACCGCGACCGGACAGCGCGGGCAGTTCGATCCAGGCATCCTCTACGCCAAAGGAGCCAGCGTTCATGGCCTGTGGTTGACGTATCTTTCGGCGAATCGTGCCTTAATGCAGCACGCATGGAAACAACTTTCCGCGTGGGCGGAGCAGGGACACTTGCGTCCGGTGGTTGGTGATGTGTTGCCGATGGATAAGGCCGGGGATGCATACCGGCTATTGCTGGAGCGGAAGAATTTCGGGAAGGTGATTTTGAAAATCTGAACGTGTGGGGCGGAAACTCTCGCGCGTCAGGTCAGGTCGCTTCGAACTCTCCCACCAGTTCGAGATGTTTTTGTTTCGCAGCCTCCACCAGAGCTTCAAACAATTTTCGCGACCGCTCATCCTCATCAAACGACCGCTCCGGATGCCATTGCACGGCCACAACAAAATGGTCGGGTGCAGTTCCCTCGATGGCTTCCACGATGCCGTCCTCGGGACAGCGCGCCACAATTTTCAATCCGTCGCCGATAACGTCCGCAGATTGATGATGGCTCGAGTTTGCCGGAATCTGTCGGATCCCGCCGACAATTTCCGCCAGCTTCGATCCCGGTTCAATCTCAACTTCATGCGCGACCGGAATCTTGCGCCCCGCCTCGTGATTCACCGCCGTCTCGATATGCTGCAGCAGAGTTCCCGAGCGGTAGACATTCAGTATCTGCAGGCCATAGCAAATTCCCAGCACCGGCTTGCGCATGTTGTACGCATCTTGCAGCAACAGCTCGTCAACCGTGTCGCGCCTGGAATCGGCAGCCTCGGTTTTCGGATGGCGCGCCGCACCAAACTTTGCGGGATCGACATCGGCCTTGCTGCCGGGCAGCAGCACGCCATCACAACGTTCGATTGACTTCATCACTTCGGCAGGAGTCTGGTCCAGCGGAATGCGCACCGGATCGCCGCCGGCAAGCTCCACTGCGCGTTCATATTGAGGAATGGCGCGACCGGCATATTCAGGATCGGCGCCATGCGGCAGCGGAATGGCGATGCGCGGCTTCATGAAATCAGCCGGCCCGCTCGATGCGATTGAGAGTAGTGGCCCGCCGGTAGTGGCGCACTTCCATAAACAAGGAAGACACGATCACAATCGCCGCCACCATTGCGGCGGCAGGAATGGCGATGTGCCGATATGCGAAAGTCATATCCGGATGCGCACCTCGCAGCCGCGCCGCGAGCACAACTCCTCCGATCCCCAGCAACAGGCTCACGGCGAATGAAAGCAGCGTCACCACAAACGTAGCCATGGCAACGCGCACAGGAATCAGGTACCAGCGCGGCTTGAACGGAACCGTTTGCGCAAGAGGCATTGCAACAATTTTATCGCATCTTTATCGCACATCGGTTGGCGTAACTACACCATCCGCGCGTGGAGCCGCCTTACCCTGCCGCAGGCCGGGGAAGGCACAACAATCGCCGAAGTTCCGCCTCTCCTCGTCCCATGCGCTAGAATAAGAGCAGTGTCGCAAGCAGCCCAGGCAATTACGCGTCCGCCCACCGATGTAGTCCGCGAAACCCCGGTTTCGCAAGCTCCCAACGGAATCTGCTACGCCGTATCCGGCGAAATGAGCATTCCCGGTTCCGACGTCGAACGCATGGTCGCGGCAGTTCCGAAACCGGTCGCCGCAGCCCTCGAGCGCAAGGCCTACTACTTCGTTCCGCTCACCGTCAATCATGGAGATCAGACGGTCATCGCCGATCGCTACGATGTCGCATTGAGTGACAGCGCGGTGTGCCATCGCAATCTCGAACTCGGCGGCTCGCAGTGCGTGTTCATCTCAACACGCCTGATGGACGACAAGTTTTCCATCGCCTTCGAGTTCTATATCAACGTCGGACACGCATTCGTCGAGCGCGCCGGAGTCTCGCGCGATTTCGCCGATATGGTCTGGAAGCAGGCGGAATCGAACGTGCGGGGAGAAACTTCGCTCGATGCCTGGGAGTCGCGCAAACTTTCGAACGCGCCAAGTCCCGAAGCGGAAAAACATAAAAACGAATATCTTGCAGCGGCATTCTCCGACGCGATTTCAATTTTCCTGTTGTCGCTGTTTCTCGATGTGGATTATCAGGACCTGCGCGAACGCGACTATCCCCTGCTCGCCCCGGCCGCACTGGCCGAGCGCCTGCGCAAAATTGCAGAGTTGTTCCCACCCAATCCCGGATTTGATTTTGCGGTGTATTACCGTCGGCGGGGCTGAATCAGCTCTTGGACGTACCGTGTATCGGGCGCTCACTGCGCACGGTCATCATTGATACGGTTGTCGAGGCGGGCATGTTTCTGTTGCCAAGGATCTCCATCCATCTCGATGGGGTCGCCGGAGTTCAACCCTTCGATGGACAGTTTCTCGATCTCACCTGCGGCCTCTCGGTCGGCATTCACCAGACGCTCAAGATAGGCTTCGACCGTAATCCCTTCCGCTTTGGCTTGAGCGCGAAGTTCGGTTTCCAACGGTGGATGGATGGTGATGCTCATGATTTTCAAATCCGGGTGGCTCTCTAGCGTAATTCTACCTTCCCCGGCACTGGAATCAAGTTACAACCGACGACGCATCGCTACTAACTTGGCGATTTTGTCAGGGGATACTGCTTTTCGCGCCACTCGCGAATCCCGCCGTCCATCGACAGGACGTTGGTGTAGCCCATCTTCTGTAGATTGTCAGCCGCCATCGCCGAGCGAAAGCCGCCACCACAATAAAGAATCATCGGAGTGCCCGGCTCCGGCACCCGCGATTCGATGTCGCGCTCAATGATGCCTTTGCCCAAATGAATCGCGCCCGGCAAGTGGTCCTTGGCGAACTCGCTCTCCTCGCGGACGTCGATGAGCAGAAGTTTCTCCCCGCGATCGAGCTTTTGCTTCACCTCATCTACGGTGGTTTCTTTTACGCGAGACTTCGCGTCTTCCACAATCTTTAAAAACCCTGGCGCGTGTTTCATATTTTTACTGATAGCTGGGCGGCAAAGGTGGACTCTTTTGGAGCTTTATCTCCGCGCATCCCCATAAACACAGGGGCCCGGAGTTTGAGTCCACCTGCTCCGGTTTCGTGTGTCCACTCGGAAAATTTTATTTCGGCTACGCGCTCCGGCCGTGTCCAGTGGACGACGCGCGGCTCCACCGGGCCAGTGAACGGATTCTTCTTGCTCTCCAGCGGCTTCAGGGCCTCGGCGATCTGCTTCAACATCGCCTGATTGAAGCCGGTTCCGGCGTTGCCCACGTGAATCAATTGCTTCTTTTCATTGTAAAGACCGAGCACCAGCGATCCGAAATAATTGCGAGCGCCTTCGGGATCGGTATATCCGCCGATCACACAATCCGCGGTTTGCGTGATCTTGATTTTCAGCCACTCGTGGCTGCGACGCTCTTCGTAACAGCTGAGGGCTTTTTTAGCGACGATGCCTTCCAGTCCTTTTTGCTTCGCCGCCTCAAACAGCGTGACGCCATTTCCCGGAAAATGATCTGAGTAGCGGACATTCTCGCCGTCCGAAACAATCTGCCGCAGCACGCGTTTGCGATCTTCGAGCGCAACCTTGCGCAGATCGTATCCGTCCAGGTAAATCACATCGAAAACGTAATAAATGATGGGGAGGTCGGAGCGCGCGGGCCCTTGTCGTCCGTGGTTGCGAATCCCGGTGCGCTGCTGCATAAGACTAAAGGAGGCCCGCCCCTGCTCATCCAGTACCACAACTTCGCCGTCGAGAATTGCATTCTTCGCGCGGACGAATTCCGGCAACCCGCGAAGCTCTGGATAGCGCGGCGTCAGATCGTTGTGATTGCGCGACAGCAGGCGCACATTGCCATTTTCGATAAACGAGACGGCACGGTAGCCGTCCCACTTAATTTCGAAAAGCCAGTTGGGATCGTCGAACGGCTTCTCGACGATGGACGCCAGCATCGGTGTGATAGCCGCCGGCATTGGCCGCTTCTGCGCGCCTTTTAGGTTTTCGACAAGCGAGCCTGCCGGCTTCCCTGAGGCAGTTTTCTCGCTTCGATCGTTCTCTGCGTCCGCGGGGCTATTATCTTTGTGTTTTTTTTTACTCTTGTTTTCTTTTGCGCGTCCCACCGGGGCGGGATTTTGAGCTCGTTGTGGGCTTTGCGGCGCGGCTACTTTTTTTTTATTCTTGTCGGCCTTGGCAATGCTCTCCGCCAGCCACGCCGCTTTCACCTTCCCGCCGGACGCCTTTTTGCTGCTCTTCCACTCGGATGAATCCTCATCTCCGGCAATCTGCGCCATAGTTTTGCCACTGAGCACCGACGTATCGTGCTGATCGATATCAAATCCTGCGACGACATTCTCATCGTGCTTCTTGATCAGCAGCCACTCATTGCCTTTGCTTCCCGGACGCCGCGCCTTGATGTGGATGAACGCAAAATCTCCGTTGAGCCGCTTGCCGTGTAGGCGAATTTTCAGGTCGCCTTTCTTGATCATGGCGGCGGCTTCGGCTTCGGTGCCCGGAACATATTTTCCGTCGACAGTTTCGGGAGAGAGCGGCTCCCACGTACCCACATCCCACACCATCACCGTGCCGGCGCCATAATTACCTTCCGGAATAATGCCTTCAAAATCGAAATAAGAAACCGGGTGATCTTCCACCTGCATGGCCAGACGTTTGTCCGCAGGATCGAGCGACGGCCCTTTGGGCACCGCCCACGATTTCAGCACGCCTTCCATCTCCAGACGGAAATCGTAGTGCAGCCGGGTCGCGCGATGCCGCTGCACCACAAACCTGTGTCCACTTTTTTTCTCAACCTTGGGCGGAGGTTCGGGAGTGTCGGTAAAGCGCCGCTTCCGTTTGTACTCTTCGAGAGCCACATCGATATTGTAAATCGGAGGAGCGCAGAATTCGTCCCATCTTATTGAAACTACGCCCCCTTTTGGTTGACAGTGCAAGTCGGCCTATGTTATTCCAGCAAGCATGCCGTCAGTCCTCCCAGAGAGGATATGAATCATTGAACGCTTTTAATCGATGTCTTTTCAGCCAGTGGCTCTGCTGTAGCCGCATTTCTGTCAAACAGGCCCCCAATGCTCCGAGGGGTTTTTAACAGGTTCTTCCAGGGAGAAAACATATGGTGCGATTTTCATTGCGATCATCAGGTAGACAATTGTTTTTGGCGCGGTTCTGGTTTTCTTTGGTGACCGTTGCAGCCTTGATGATGCTCATGTGTGTCGGCCAGGCTGAGGCTCAGCAGGCCACGGCGCAGGTGGCGGGACGTGTCACGGACCAATCAGGCGCTGTTGTTGCAGGCGCAACTATAACGATGACCAATCCAAGCACGGGGAGCTCTCGCCACGTTACAGCCAACAAAGATGGAGACTATCTTTTCACCCAGGTACCGATCGGGACTTACGAACTGTCGGTTGAGCAGGAAGGGTTTCGCAAGTACGAACAGAAAGGGATCACTCTCGAGATTAACCAGAACGCAAAGATTGATGTTGCTTTGCAGGTAGGCACAACCTCTCAAGTGGTCGAGGTCAATGACAACGCCTCCCAGGTGGATACCGCTTCCGCCACTTTGGGAAAAGTTGAAGGCGGTCAGCGAATTCAAGACCTGCCGTTGGTAGAGCGCGACACCATGCAACTCGGACTTCTGCAGGCCGGAGTCTTCGTTCCCGATCCGGAAGATGGTTCTAACAATCCGTTTGCGGTCAGCGGACAGCGCTCGGAGTCGATGTCGTTTCTGATTGACGGATCGGACAACAATGATTTTTTGGGTAACAACATGGTCGTTAATCCGAACCCGGATGCCGTCGCCGAGTTCAAGATCCTGACCAACAACTACCAAGCCGAATACGGCAGAACGTCTGGCGGGATTATCAATCAGGTGATCAAATCTGGTTCCAACAGCGTGCACGGCAGTCTGTTCGAGTTCTTCCGCAATACCGCTCTCGATGCTTCGGACTATTTCACTCACGATGTTCCCAACTACAAGCGGAACTTGTTCGGCGGGGCTATTGGAATGCCCATCAAAAAAGACAAGGCCTTCTTCTTCGCTTCCTATCAGGGCGCACGACGCCGCGAGGGGCAGGTAGCGCCGGCATTCCAAACCTTAAGCGCGGCTGAGCGTACCGGTGATTTCAGCGAACTTCTGTTGGGTTCAAACCCCGTGCAGTTGGTGAATCCATTCGACGGCAGCAACTACGTGAACAACCAGGTCCCCGTCGATCCGGTCATTGCACAGTACATTGCAAAATACGTGCCCTTGCCGAATCAGCCTTTCAACCAATTCATCTCATCGCCGGATGCAAAACTGCAGGACGATCAATTCGTATTCCGGGCGGATTACAACCTGTCGTCTAAAGACACTTTGTCGGCGTTCTATATTTTTGACGATCAACCGCAGACATTTCCCTTTCAAATTGTGCACGGCGCATCCACCGGCGGGAACGTTCCTGTGGGTTCGGGGTTCACTAATGCCCAGCGTTTCCAGACTGGATCGCTGAGTTGGACTCGAACCTTTTCGCCCACTCTGGTCAACGAATTCCGCTTCAGCACGAATCGGGTAGCGAACTTTCAATCCGATCCCACCGACCGGAGCACACCTCAATCGCTGGGCTTCACAGCGGTCAATGCCGACGATCCCGCGGGAGCCGCGCCGCCCTTGATGGGTGTCAGCGGCTCCTTTACCCTGGGCCCTTCTCCGCAAGGCCCCACGACGCTCCACGACACCACCTTTCAATATCAGGACACCCTCTCCTGGAACCGCGGCCGTCATCAGCTGAAGGTGGGTGGCGACCTGCGTTGGGTCGAGAACAACTTTAACTATGACTTCTACAATAATGGCAGTTTCTTCTTTGGCGATTTTGGAGCGTTCACCGGAGATAATTTAGCTGATTTTGTTGGTGGCTTCTGGGATAACTATTTTCAGTTCTCCACTGCGCGGTATGGATTGCGAACCCACTCGCTCTACTTCTTCGGGCAGGATACGTGGAACGTAACCAAGAATTTCACCCTCAATTACGGACTGCGCTACGAATACAACTCGCCGCAAACGGATCCGCATAACGAAATCATTGGCTGGTATCCAGGACAGCAATCAACCGTGTTCCCAGGCTCTCCACAAGGCTTCTTGTATCCTGGCGATCCAGGCACCCCCAACCGGGCGCTGGTTTACGCCGATCGTAACAACTTTGCCCCCCGCTTTGGATTCGCATGGGACATGATGGGCAATGCGAAGCTCGTAATGCGGGGAGGATATGGCATTTTCAACGATATTGAAGATGGTGCGCTGAATCTTCAGTTTGGTGGACAACCGCCTTTTGGTTATGCGGCTAACAATTTTCCCGACTATGCCGGCGTGGCCCCGCCACCTGGGGGATCGTTTGTGGCAGACCCGTTTTCCGCTTTTGGTTACCCAAACCCATACCCATTCGCTCTGCAAGGCAAAATCGGTACATTCTTTAGTCCGGCGATCCCCTATGCATTCGTCGTCAGCCCACATTTTCGGACGCCCTATGCCCAAAATTACAACTTTGGGTTCCAGTATCAGTTTACGAAGGACACCATGCTCGAAGCGGTGTATGTGGGAAGCTTAAGCCGAAAAGCGATTGCTACCAACGAAACCAACGCACCCAGTCTCGCGGCCTTGCAGGCACAGCTGGTTGCTGCCGGCGGCGATTACGATTCTCTTAACCCGGAATGCGCACGGCCGCTGGCGGCCTGTGACGCGAACGGAAATCCAACCGGCGCTCAGCAGGTTTATACCAACCTGAGCGACGCTAACTCAGCAAGTCACCAACTCCAGATCACTGCTGATAAGCGACTGAGTCACGGCCTTCAATTCCGCGCCGCCTACACACTCTCAAAAACGATCGACGTCAGTTCCGGATTCCGCGCCCGCTCGTCCACATACACCGATCCGTCTAACCCCAGTTTTGACCGCGGGCTGGCAGACTTCGACTCGACCCACCGCTTTGTCGTGAGTCCAATCTGGCAATTGCCGTTCGGCAAGCAGTCGGATTCTCTCGTTGGAAAACTTATGGGCGGTTGGTCGGTAGCCGGGGTCGTCAGTTTCCAATCCGGCAATCCCTTTACCATCTACTCGAACAACAACTCCAGTGAGCTCAACAATTATCTTGATCGCCCGGATGTGCTAGGGCCAATCAAAATCTTTAAGGATCCTCGCACAGTTCGAACTTTCAGCCCGGATCCCGACGGCATTCACGGAAGCTGCCTATCGGGGACTACAACCGGGCACTTCTGGTTTGATCCCACGAACCTCAACTGCGCCAACGCTCCGGGATCGATCTTTGGAACACCCGGCGGCGTTCCTTTTTTTACCCACGGAAACATGGGACGCAATGTGCTACGCGGGCCAGGACTTAATAACTGGGACATCTCGATCCTCAAAGATTTTAAAATGACCGAGAGCAAGAGCCTGCAGTTTCAGGCAGCCTTCTTCAACGCCTTTAACCACGTCCAGTTCTACGGTCCGAGTTCGAGCGAAGGAGCCTCTGGTTTCAGCGGCAACTTTGGGCAAGTAACATCCGACACCAGTCCCTCGACCGTTACTTCCTATTACCGCGGGCCTCGCTTAATCCAATTCGCTCTGAAGTTTTATTTCTAATTCAATTCGCAAGTGACACTTGAGGGGGCAGACCGACTGCCCCCTTTTCTTGTGTCCCGCTGTGTCTTTTTTCATGTACTGTGAAAATCCACCCATGCAGCGTGAATATCCAGACCGTCCGATTGTTGGGGTTGGCGCGATTGTCATAGATGGTGATGGCCGTGCCGATACCGGCCGTGTGGTTTTGGTTAAGCGCGGCAACGCGCCTTTGCTCGGCGAGTGGTCAATTCCAGGAGGCATGCTCGAGCTTGGGGAGACGCTTCGTCAGGCCGCCGAGCGCGAGGCACTGGAGGAGACCGGCCTCGTGGTCCGCGCGTCTGAGTTGCTGGGGATTTTTGATCGCATCGTGGCGGATGAAGCCGGGCGGCATCAGTATCACTATGTGCTGATCGATTTCCTGTGCGAGGTGATTTCGGGAGAGTTGCAGGCTGCCGGAGACGCAGCCGATGCGCAATGGTTCACCGCGGACCAGATCAGCACCCTGCATTTGGCAGAAGATAGCGCCGCTGTAATTCGTCTGGGATTCGAAAAATTCCGCAAACCAGGCAAATAACCAGCGACTAGCCACTAATCACTATCCACTATCCACTATTTAATTCGTCGGCGGCTGCAACTGTCCAAACACCTGCGTGATCGCCGAGCGCTTGCGCAATTCGATCATCAACGCTTGCGCTGCATTCTGATAAGTCTTGCTGGGGTCTGACGGATCAGACCACACGGCGTCGTAAACGATCTGCGAGGCTTCGCGAATATCCATATGCAGCGCGGCTTCGAGCACATCGATACGCTCCTGAAGCTGGTCGTAGCAACCCTGGCAAATTGATGCGGCCTCGGGCGAACTCAAATGGTTTTCGTGCCGGTTGCAATTTGCTGCGGGTGCCGGAGAGTCCGTTTCCGCTTCCGCCGAAAATGGCGCAGCCACTACCTGGGCATTGAATTCCTGGAGAAAGCGTTCCCGCTCCTGTTCGATCTGTTCGGGATCAGGCAAGCGCTCGGCCGGGGTAACGGCAGCCATCGGCTGGCTCGCCGAAACCCGCTGCGGGCTTTTGCAAACCGGACACGCCTTGAGATCCGAAGCGTAATAGGTTTTGCACTTGGCGCACGGCAAGCCGTAGCCAATCTGCTTCGGCGCTTCGGTCTGAAGTTCTCGCGCCGGGGCCACTGCCGCCGCCCCGCCATGCATCGAACCAGATTGAGGATTCACGGTCGCCATATTCATTTCATCGCCCCGAAACTCGATTCTATTGCTGCAATTCCGATTCTCCGGCCTGACCGAAGTCCATGAACGGTCGTGCGCTCAGCGCGAACGGCTCGATCGCATCAGCCGTTGCAGCTCTTCGACGCGAGCGTGATACAGCGCTTTCTCCGGATCAAGCCGGGTAGCAACCTGCATCTCCGCCAGCGCCTCATTGTCGCGGCCCATATTCATCAGGCAGGCCGCCAGCGCGTAATGGTGCTCGGCGGAAGGCTCGAGCCGCACCGCCTCCTGAAACTCTTTTAACGCCGCTGGAAACTGCTGCGATTGCAGCAATCCGGTGCCGAGGTAATAGTGGGAAGCCGCGGCCTCAGGGTCGAGCTCAATCGCAATCCGCAACTCGCGGACCGATTCCTCATAGTGGTTCGAAAGCATCAGAAGTTGTCCCACGGCGCGGTGATGTGCAGCGCTGCTGGGGTTCTGCTGGATCGCCAGCCTCAACTCGGCAATCGCCGGCGCGTATTCATTCTTCGCCATGTAAGCGCGCGCCAGGGAATCATGGCCGCGTCGCCACCCCGGATTCGTTCTAAAAAGTTCACGGTATTCGGCTATAGCGATATCCAAATCGCCTTTGCGGTAATGCACCTCGGCCAGGGCTTCACGGACCGACGGATCGCCCGGGGCCAGACTCTTTGCCGTATTCAATTCCACCAGCGCCTGCGCGAAATTCTTCTGCTGCCCCAACAGCACGCCCAGACTGCTGTGCGCCTGCCAGAGTTGCGGATTCATCTGCAACGATTTGCGAAACAGCGCGATCGCGCGATCCTCTAGTTTCTGATCGCGCGCCACCCATCCCATTTCGTAATAAAGCTCCGCATTTCCCGGCACCCGCTGCAGCGATTCCTCGAATGCATTCATGGCCGCGTCGTATTGCTGGTTGGCGTAATGCCCGAGGGCCAGCATGCGATAGGCTTCCCCACTCTCGAAGTCCATGCTCAGCGCGGTTCGGGCCTCGCCGATTGTGTTGTCGCCGTCATCTCCCTGATAGAAAACCAGCGCCAGGCGGTTGTGTACGTCGGGAAAATCGGGCTCGGCTTCTTTGGACGCACTGTATTCGTCAAACGCGCCGTCCCAGTCACCCTGCTGCTGCCGGATATATCCCAGCACAAAATGCAGCGCGCCATTCCTGGGATCGCGATCGATCAGATCGCTGATGATTTCCGCAGCCTGAGAATATTGTTTGTCGCGAGCTAAGGTGAGGGCTTTGGATAAAGGTAAAGATAACGATACGGGGCATGCAGCGGCGTTCTCTGCTGCGGGCTTCACGCCCCTCAATTCGTCGATTGCCTTGGATGAAATCCCGGCATTCCGAAGCTCGGTTACCGTTGCGGTATTGATCGGAGCGGCCAAACCCCGCTGCTGTGCCATCAGGAACAACGTGCGTCCCTGGGCGCCTCCGGTTGCCCATGCAAGCAAATGTGAGCAGTCAACCGGCACCGACTTGGCATGCAGGGCTGGAACCGCGAAAGTCAGGACAATCAGAATCAGAACTTTACTGCGCACTGGGGACTCCGTAAGCCGGGCGGAACCCGGAAACGATCTGCTGACAGCAACATAAGAGGTTTGGGGTAACGCGGGCTAGGTCACGTAAGTAATGGCTAATGACGAAATCGGTACATGGGGAACCTGGAAACCGGCCAAATAGCGTGGGCAATCCGCGCCGGAGCCATCGCAATTTTGGCCGTAGGCCCGCTCTAACCGTCGCCGCAGTTTATAATTCAGCGTTTCAACCTTTATTTCAGCGGAGCTTAGACATGGCACAGGCCACGATGGCTGCGATCCCCGGACTCAGAGAAACCTACACGCAACTAAAGACCCGCATGGACAAAGCGGTGGACGATTTCCGCAAGGCGCTGGTGGGCACGCGCACGGGCCGCGCATCGGTGCACATGCTTGATTCAGTCACAGTGGAAGCCTACGGCTCGTACATGCCCCTGAATCAGGTGGCCACGGTCCATGCGCCCGAGCCGCAGTTAATCACCGTACAGCCTTACGATCCCAGCCAGCTGGGCGCGATTGAAAAAGCAATTCGTGGCGGCGAGCTGGGCTTGAATCCCATGAACGACGGCAAAATGATTCGTGTGCCGGTGCCGCCGTTGACCGAAGAGCGCCGCAAGGACATGGTGAAGCACCTGCACAAAGTGCTGGAAGATCACCGCACCGCCGTCCGCAATATTCGCCGCGATGGCAATGATGCGATCAAGAAAGCCATGAAGGACAAAAAGATCAGCGAAGACGAAGAGAAGCGCTCGATGGAAGAAATCCAGAAGCTGACCGATGGCGAAATCAAGAAGATGGAAGACATGTGCAAGGTGAAAGAAAAAGAAGTAATGGAAATTTAGGTGCCTCCGCGGTGGGCGAGGTCGCCGATCAACCCAGTGGACAATCGCTTCCGCCGCCATTCGATCTTGGCTGCGCTATTCACTGCATTCGCTGCTCTATAATTTGAATTACCGATATGGCAACATCCGTGGAACATTCCGTCGGTGCGCGCGCCAAATATGAGCCGGTCATTGGGCTTGAGGTGCACGTCCAGCTGCTGACGGCGACGAAGATTTTTTGCTCCTGCTCGACCCGCTTTGGCGATGCTCCCAACTCCAATGTCTGCCCGGTCTGTCTGGGACTTCCCGGCGCGCTGCCGGTGCTGAATCGCAAAGCCGTTGAATTTGCCACACTGGCGGCGATGGCGCTGAATTGCGAAATCCGCGAGACTTCGATTTTCGCGCGCAAGAATTACTTCTACCCCGACTTGCCCAAGGGATATCAGATCTCGCAGTACGACAAGCCGCTTGCAGAACACGGATTCATTGACATCGAAACCGGCGGTGGTCGGGCGGGGACGCCGGCAGCTCTACATACCAAACGCATCGGCATCACGCGTGTGCATCTGGAAGAAGACGCGGGCAAGAGCCTGCACGACGGCTTCATAGGCTCAAGTGACGCGACGGCCATCGATCTCAACCGCAGCGGCGTTCCACTCATCGAGATCGTGAGCGAGCCGGATATTTCCACCCCCAATGAAGCCTACGAATATCTGACTCGCCTGAAGGAAATCATTCTTTACACCGGCGTCAGCGATTGCAACATGGAAGAGGGTTCGCTGCGCGCCGACGCCAACATCAGCGTACGCCCCCGCGGTCAGGAAAAATTCGGCACCAAGACGGAAGTGAAGAACGTGAATTCGTTCCGCTTCATTCGCGAGGCCCTGGAATACGAAATCGAGCGCCAGATTGGCGTCATCGAATCCGGCGGCAAAATTACGCAGGAGACGCGGCTTTACAACTCCGTCGAGGGCAAAACCTACAGCATGCGATCGAAAGAGCAGGCGCATGACTATCGGTATTTCCCCGAACCCGATCTGCTGCCATTGGTAGTGGATGAAAAGTGGCGCTCGGAAATCCGCAACACTCTACCAGAACTGCCCGAAGCCCGCCGCAAGCGCATGATGGCCGACTACGGCATCACCGTGCAGGACGCGCATGTGCTCACCCTGACTAAATCGCTAGCCGATCAGTTCGAGTCGGCGGCGAAGGCGGCCAAGAATCCCAAGCGGGTCGCGAACCTCGTCCAGAGCGAGTTGATGGGCCGACTCAAGGCTCGCGGGCTGGAAATCGAGCAGTCGCCAATTACGATGAAGGGCGTGGCGATGTCGGCGGACTTGGTCGAAAGCGGCGCGATTTCCGGCAAGATGCTCAAGGACCTTTACGATCTCTGTTTTGAGCGCGGCAAAGACTTCCCCGTGGTCTATGAAGAAGAGGGCCGGCCCGAACAGTCGCGCGACACGTCGGCGCTCGAAAGGATTATTGATGAAGTCATCGCCACCAATCCCAAGCAGGCCGAGCAGTACCGCGCCGGAAAGAAAACCGTCATCGGATTTTTCGTCGGCCAAGTGATAAAACTCTCCAAGGGCCAAGCCAACCCGCAGATGGTGAACGAACTGGTGGCAAAGAAGCTCGATTAGGCGACCCTCCGTACAGCAGCTTCAGTCACGTTCTCGACTCGCGATCTTCCTCCTAACATGAAGTCACTTCGCTCGAGAGGCGCAGCAACTCGTGCAACTTACTGCAAGGCGGATCTTTTCGGCGGTGATGCTGGTTGGTACTGCAATCAGTGTGTATCAACTGATGAGCAAGCCGCAGCCGGTCGCGCAACCGGTATCGGTTAGCGCCGCACGGGAGAGCGCGCGGGCGTTCGATGAAAAACTCCAGCAACTACAGACGCCACGTCCCGCCGATGCCGGCCCGGCTGAAGTACACTTCACGTCCGCGGAAGTCGCCGCCGAGATGGCGCAGTCGGCCGGCGCTATCCCCGCCTCGCCGCCGCCCCGGCCCGTGAGTTCAAGTCCAACATCGCCGGACGCGGTTATCTCTTCCGGCGAGGTCACAGTAACAGGCACTCAGGTCAAACTGGAAGGCGATGTCGCTCGAGGCCAGTTTCTGACCCAGATTGCCGGGAAAGATATCTACGTCACGCTCGCCGGACACCTCGGATCGCAAGATGGCTTCGTGACCTTCGATCCGACAGAATTCAAAGTCGGAGATCTCAGCATTCCCGTCTCGCTGGTAAATTCCGCGCTACAGAAAAAACTCCAGGAGCAGCGTGATCAATTGAAGCTGCCCGAAGGCGTGGCAAGTCTGCGGGTGGAAAATGGGGAGCTGGTGATCATCCAGAAGTAGGAGTGACATTTCGCCGTGCACCCCTGCGGCGGCGCGCTTCTCCAGGCATCTCTCCGCTTGAAGTGTGGCGCTCGGTCGCAGCTTTAGGACTAAGTTGAATTTTCTCTCCCAGCGTTAATGCCCGCACTCTTCCCTTGGGCAAATCTCCCAGTTTCAGCCCGCCGACGGCAATCCGCACCAGTCGCATCACATCAATTCCCAGAGCTGAAAACATCCGCCGGATCTGCCGGTTCTTTCCTTCTTCAAGAACGATTTCGATCCATGAATTCCTTTTGCCCGCGCGGATCGCAATCGCACTCTTTGCTTTGAGGAAATCTTCTTCAGCCTTCACACCATTTATCAGTTGATCGAGTAGCGACTGGCTGGCCACGGCTGCGATCTGCGCGTGATAGGTTTTCGGCATGTGGAACTCGGGCGACGCAATCCTAGCGCCCCACTCTGAATCGTTGGTCAAAAGCAGCAATCCTTCGCTGGCTTTATCGAGCCGGCCAACCGGCGCTACCCATGGCATCTGCGGATCGAGCAGCGAATAAATCGTGTCGCGACCTTTTTCATCGCTCGCAGTTGTGACGATTCCGCGCGGCTTGTTCATCATGAGGTAGATTTTGCGGGCAGCGCGCACGGGCTCGCCGTCAACCAGAATTTCGCTCTTGCGAATGTCGACGCGAAATTCGGGATCGCGAATAAACCGGCCATCCACCTGAACCCGGCCAGCAGCGATCAGGGCAACGGCTCGCGAGCGCGAACAGTATCCGGCTTTCGAGATTACGCGGGCGAGGCCGGTAGCTTTCATGTGGAAAACGAACTTTTCTTGATTTGCGGATTTACGTTCCAATGTGAAATGCACCATTTACGGTGCAAACGCCTCAATTTCAACAAAAAACAGGAGTTCCGCTCTAAAAAACTTCGAAAGAATGTTAAAAACCTGTTCCCAATGCCTCACTCTCAGTGCAATAATGCGTGCACTTTGCTTTGCGCGCGCCGCTGAGTTACAACAGTAAAAACCATTCCAGGACCGGTTATGTGGCTTGATAAACTTTTTTCAGGCGTGCTGCGAGTCTTAACTCCGCTCGGGCCGCGATATCTTAAACCAACTTTCGCTCAGCGCTTATACCTTCTTTGGGTGTTTCGCCATTTTGAGACCCTCCCGGTAAAAGTTTTGAGTTCACGCCAACAACATCTCATCGAAGCAATGTGCGCCGCCAATCAGTTCGTCTCATTCGGCGCCGGTGTGGACGACGCGCCTCTATTGGGAACGCTAGAGCAGCGCCCCCCAATTCCCGCGTACACGCCACCGCGCCGCCCCAGCAGTTCGGTGACAGAATCAGTCGCCCCATTCGCAGCCGATTCACACCGCAGGTAGTCAGGACGGCAGCGTCCACTTTTTTCGTATAAAAGAATTTTCGCAGGGTCGGTCGTGCGGATATTCACTTCACCGTCTCGCGGAAGAGCGCGCGAGACCAGTCGCGCAATACGCTATAATCAAAAACGTTGTCCTTCCCGCGGCAGTCCATCCGGGCGCGTAGCTCAATTGGCAGAGCAACTGACTCTTAATCAGTAGGTTGTAGGTTCGATTCCTACCGCGCTCACCATCCGCCGGACACTCTACCAATGCCCGCCAATTCTGGGAGGCGTCGAAGTCGTTCCGGCTTCGACCAGATCGGCGTGGTGTCGGTCTTGGCCTGCCAGAAACTCGATTCCATACAAATAAATTGCGCGGTGGCGGACGGTGCCGCTGAGCCGCACTCGTTCTTCTGAGCGTGGAGCATCGAATTCTACTTGCACTTCGGAGCCCAGAGGCAGGTTGGCCATGGTGAAGACGCACATGCCGACGTCGCTTAGGTTGATGCCCAGGGCGTCCACGCACTGAGGCCCGCTATGCACCTGTACCGACGTGTTCAGCAACTGGCGCTTGCGGCGGCGTCTGTCTTCTTTAAATGTTCGTTTGAGGATCACTGCCGACACCACTAGAAAGAAGGTATCGCGATGATCTCCCCGGACGAAGATTACGTAAGTTCGTGACCGGACTTGGGACGAAGGTGCGGGGACAATTTTCGAATTGAGTTGACGGAGGCCGAAGCAGGTTGCCGAATGCGGAAGTGGGTTGACGGAAAATTGGAAGGAATGAGAGGTGATCGATTGGTGGATCGTTACAACCGAATCCCCCGATAAATGCTCATCGATACAGTGAGTTCGGCTGATTCTGTTCGCCGGCCGCTAGCGCTACTACGCTGGGAATCGAAGCAATATCGACTTCAAGATTGGAGGTCACGCGGCGCAGCTTTTCGCGGACCTGTTTAGTCGGATTAAAAAACTTGAACGGAGTGCCGTAATCACTGGTTAAGCGCTGGAGGAATACGAGCATCCCCAGTCCGCCGCCCTCGATCGCCTCTACCGCGGTCAGATCCAGCACGATGGCGCGGGCGCCGATTTGCGAAACTACCGCTTCGCGCAACAGGTAGGCCGCATCACTGCGGACGATTCGCCCAGCACACCGAATCACTGCCACCCCGGCTACGGTTTCAATCGTCACGTTCAGCATCGCGTCCTCCATCTAACAGTTACTTAGACGCTCAGTGCACGATGCGTGCCATAGTCACGGCTCGATTTTTGTACGAGATAGGGAGCTTACGGCATCCCGCCGCCTAAAAATGTCATGGGTAGGATGACAATCTGCGTTACAGGATTTGGTGTAGCTCCACACGATTACAAACCTGTTTTTCGGCCCCCGCTAGATATTTGAGGAACTACGCGAGCCTGCGACTCCGGGAATCCCTGTATATTCGGGCGCTGTCGCGGGTATTCAGTTCCGAATTCACTCTAGAAAAGATCTGCTGCAAAATTTACCCGCACTCATCGGGTGCGACCGCCACCGGGCTAATACCAGCAGAGGTTCCAGCAGCAATCAAAAGTTTTGTCACGCCATTTAGAAGTTGTGACACTCGCAGTATCACTCTCCGAGGAAAATCGATGAAAGCAGCCTTGTTTTTTGGTGTTCTGTTGCTGGCCGCATTGGCCGTCAGTTCCACAAAAGAAGTGGACGTGGACCGCGGCAAACTGATCGCTCTTGAGAATGCCTGGAACCAGGCGCAGTTGCATCACGACGCGAACGCAGTCGGCCAACTTCTGCCCGAATCATTTGTGTACACGGATTACAATGGCACCGTGATGAACAAGGCCAAGTTCCTGGCCGATGTGAAGGACGAAAAGTACAAAGCCACTTCAATCACCAATGAGGATTTGCAGGTTTTTCCTTATCAAAATGCCGCTATCGTGATTGGGACTTATCACAGCAAAGGAAGTTACGCCGGCAAACCCTTTGACCATCGCGGGCGGTTCACCGATACATGGATTTATCAGAATGGACAGTGGCTCTGCGTGGCAACGCACACTAACCTGATCACGAAGTAAGCAACGGCTGTTTATCAGCGATAAAGCAAAGCGCCCGCCAGCGCAGCCGCCGCAATCAGTAGCGGTTCAGGGACCTTCCAGCGCAGCGTAATGAGCAAAGCCGCAACTGCAATCAGCACGGTTGCCCAATCGTGAATAGCGCGACGGCCAAGCACATACACAGCGCCTGCGATTGCTCCGGTTGCCGCGGCCGTCACTCCTTGCAATGCCGCCCGCGCTTGCGAATTGGCGGCTATCTTTTTAAAGAACGGGCTCACAAACAGCACAACTAGGTATACAGGAACGAAAACCCCGGCCGCTGCGGCCATCGCTCCCCACGTGCCTGCGACCAAATATCCGATAAAACCGGCGGTAATGACGATCGGCCCCGGCGTGATCATTGCGACCGCGACTGCGTCCAGAAATTGACGGTCGGTCAACCAGTGATGCTGCTGGACAACGCCTCCGTAAAGAAAAGGTACGATCGCGAGTCCGCTTCCGAAAACAAATGCTCCTGCCTTGGTGAAAAATAAGAGTAGCTCCCACACTTTTCCCGGAACAACCACGCTGGTTCCTAAAAGTGGAGCCAACAATTGCGCTTGCACCGTTGCCGTCCGCAGCTTCGCTTTCGCGAGATAGGCGACCAAACCGCCCAGCAGGAAAAGCCAGATTACTTCACGTCCGGTGACGGCGGTCGAAACCGCGAGTACAGCGAAGATGGCCCACAACACGCGGTCCTGGCGCAGCACCATTCGCGCCAGCTTCCACGCGGAGCGCGCGATGATCGCGACCACGGCGGCGCCGATTCCGTAAAACGCGGGCTGCACCCAGGCCAATCCCCCGTAGCGCACATATGCCCACGCGATTCCCAACACCATTAGAAATGACGGCCCGATGAAGGCGAGGCCAACTATTGAAGCGCCCAGAGTTCCCGCCCGCAGATAGCCGAGATAGATTGCGAGTTGCGCCGCCAGTGGCCCCGGCGCAAGCTGGGCCAAGGCGAGGCCTTCAAGATAATCTTCGCTGCTCACCCAGCCGCGGCGTTCGACCAGGTCGCGCTGCATGTAACCGGCAAGTGCGATGGGACCACCGAAACCGGTCGCCCCCAACCACAAAAAATATCCCCAAAAACGGGCGAGCGAAGCCTGTTGCAGCGGTCTTTGCGCGGGCTGAAGTTCGGTGCTCACGTTGGAAGCGGAAGTTTGAGCAGTTCGCGACTCAACAATCTAATCAGGCCAACGGATCGTACAAGTTCCCTTCGGTGCGGTCAGCGATTTTGGGCAGCTCTTTTTTCGCGTATTGCAGAAAGTGGGGGGCGGCGCGGTGGGCTTCCAATGCGGCGTCATCCTTATATTGTTCGTAGATAAAAAAACGCCGCGGCTCGGTGCGATGGCGGTGCACCTGGTACATGACGCAGCCGGGTTCTTTGCGGGACTCTTCCGTAAGCCTGGAAAACAACGCTGCAACTTCCTCTTCACGTCCTGTCTTCGCGACCCAGGTTACTGCCAAAACAATCATCGCTATATTTACCCCTGCGCTCGTTGTATTGGAACATTGCCAACCGTAGGTTCCAGCTGCCTGGTGAACTCATCGATGAAAATGGTCTCTTCACGCCCGGGTCCGGTTGAAACCATTCCGATTTGGGCGCCACTTTCTTTCTCAACGAAATCAAGATATTCGCGCGCGGCTTTGGGCAGCTTCGCCAGTTCGGTGATGCCCTGGGTGCGCGTGTTCCATCCCGGCATGGTGCGATAAACGCATTCGATCCTTTCCCAGCCGCAGGCCTCTGCGGGGATTTCCTCTGTCGCTTTGCCGTCGATCTTGTATCCCACGCAAACTGGAATCTCTTTGAGTTCATCGAGCACATCGAGCTTGGTCACGACCAGCCATGATGTTCCATTGATCATGCCGGAATAACGCAGCAGCGGCAGGTCAAGCCATCCGCAACGCCGGGGACGCCCGGTGACTGCGCCGAATTCATTTCCGCGCTTGCGAATCAGTTCGCCGGTGGAATCGAAAAGTTCCGACGGAAACGGCCCTTCGCCTACACGCGTGCAATAGGCTTTGGTGACGCCGATTACGGAATCGATTGCCGTCGGCGCAACTCCGGTTCCGATCACCGCTCCGCCCGATGTCGCGCTTGATGACGTAACAAACGGGTAAGTTCCGTGATCGTTA
>Ga0136846_1215861_pt1 | contig 20829 bp, 24 predicted proteins | sample HopSoiMetagenom2_FD_96841 | JGI IMG/M metagenome (GOLD analysis project Ga0136846, IMG submission 96841) | Grasslands soil microbial communities from Hopland, California, USA - 2 Assembly 2016 (version 4) | ecosystem: Environmental > Terrestrial > Soil > Grasslands | place: USA: Hopland...
GACGCGTTCCGGGCGAGGGCGCCGGGGAGCAACCCTGCCTCGCAGAGGATCTGGAAGCCGTTGCAGATGCCGAGGACGGGGCCGCCGCGCTCGGCGAACCCACGAACCTCTCGCATGATCGGCGCGCGCGCCGCGATCGCGCCGCACCGCAGGTAATCGCCGTAGCTGAACCCACCGGGAAGGACCACCGCATCGACGTCGGCGAGGTCGTGCGCCGCGTGCCATAGCGCGACCGCCTCGCCGCCCATCGCCTCGACGGCGCGCCGCGCGTCGCTGTCGTCGAGCGAGCCCGGGAACGTCACGACGCCGACCCGGGGCAGCCGCCTCACGACGCCGCCACCGCGAGGACCTCGTAGTCCTCGATCACAGGGTTCGACAGCACCTTGGTCGCCATCTCGTGAACCTGCGCCGTCGCGGCAGCCTCGTCCGGCGCCTCGACGGTCAGCTTGATGTGCTTGCCGACCCGGACGGCGACGACCCGCTCGAAGCCCATCGCCGGGAGCGACCCCTCCACCGCCTTGCCTTGGGGATCCAGCAAGCCGGGCTTCAACGAGACGAGCACCTCGAAGGTGTACGTCGTCACGACGGAACCCCCATCCGCCGGCGGTACACGTCGAACGCCTCACCGGTGATCCGCTCGTAGGCGTCCCGGTACTTCTCGGCGGTGGCCTCCACCACGTCGGCGGGCAGCACGGGTGGGGGCGGCTCGTGGTCCCAGCCGCTCGCGTCGAGCCAGTCGCGGACGAACTGCTTGTCGAACGACGGCTGCGGACGGCCGGGCTGGTATCCCTCCGTGGCCCAGAACCGCGACGAATCGGGCGTGCCGACCTCATCGATCAGCGTCAGCTCCTTGGTTTCGCGGTCGAACCCGAACTCGAACTTCGTGTCGGCGACGACCAGGCCCGCGCCGAACGCGCGCTGAAACATCCGCTGGTACAGCGTGATGCTCACCTCGCGCAGCCGCTCGTACAGGCCCGTCCCGACAAGCTCGCTCGCCTCGCCGGGAGCGAGCGGGAGATCGTGTCCTTCGGTCGCCTTGGTCGTCGGCGTGAAGATCGGCTCCGGGAGCTTCGCGGATTCCTCGAGGTGCAGCGGCAACCGGATGCCGCAGACCGACCCGCGCTCGCGGTACTGCGTCCATCCCGACCCCGCCAGGTACCCACGGACGACGCACTCCATCGGGATGACGTCGGCCGCACGTGCGAGCGTCGCCCTGCCGGCCAGCTCCGGGTCCTCGTCGTAGGGCGACGGGAACACCTCGTGGTCGCCGCTGATCAGGTGGTTCGAGATCACGGGCTCCAGCCGGTGGAACCAGAACAGCGAGCACGCCGTCAGCACCCGGCCCTTGTCCGGGATCGGCGTCGGCAGCACCACGTCGAACGCGCTGATGCGGTCGGTGGCGACGAGCAACAGCCGGTCGTCGCCCGCGTCGAAGATGTCGCGGACCTTCCCCTGTGCGACGAGCGTCACGACGCCACCTCGAGCGCCTCGAGTCGCTCGAACATCGGCTCGAGGTTGACCAGGAACCGCTGCGGGTCGAACAACGCGTCGACGGCGCCGGCGTCCAGCCGCGCGATCACCTCGGGGTCCTTCGCGATCTCGTCGTGGAAGCTCGCGCCCTCGTCCCACGCCGCGGCCGCCGCGCGCTGCACGATCCGGTACGCATCGTCGCGTGCCATCCCGGCCTCGACGAGTGCGAGCAGCACGGTCTGGCTGAACGCGATCCCGCCACGACCGTCGACCAACTCGCGCATCCGTTCGGGGAACACGACGAGCCCCTCGATCACCCAGGTCATGTCGCGGAGCATGAACGCGAGCAACCCGGTCGCGTCGGGGAACACGATCCGCTCGGCGGACGAATGCGAGATGTCGCGCTCGTGCCACAGGGCAACGTTCTCGAACGACGTGACCGCGTGGCCGCGAACGACCCGGGCGAGCCCGCTCACGCGCTCCGACACCACCGGGTTCCGCTTGTGCGGCATCGCGCTCGAGCCCTTCTGCCCTTCGGCGAAGGGCTCCTGCACCTCGCGCACCTCCGTGCGCGCGAGGTGCCGGATCTCGGTCGCCAGCGCGTCGAGCGTCGAAGCGCAGACCGCAAGCGCTGCAATGAACTCGGCGTGCCGGTCGCGCTGGATCACCTGTGTCGACACCTCGGCCGGCTCCAGGCCGACCCGTTCGCATACGAGCTGCTCGACCTGGGGGTCGACGCTCGCATACGTGCCGACGACACCGCTGATCGCGCCGACGCTGACCGCATCGCGCGCGCGGCACAGCCGCGTTCGATCGCGGTCGAGCTGGAACGCGAAGACCGCGAGCTTGTGCCCGAACGACGTCGGCTCCGCGTGTACGCCGTGCGAACGTCCCATGCACACGGTGTCGCGATGCTCGAGCGCCCGCCGGCGCACGACGCCGAGGAGCCGCTCGAGGTCAGCGAGCACCACGTCGCCGCTCCCGCGAAGCTGCATCGCGAGCCCCGTGTCGAGCACGTCCGACGACGTCAACCCGTGATGGATCCACCGGCCCTCGGCCCCGATCGATGCGGCAACCACGTCGACGAACGCGGCGACGTCGTGCCGCGTCGTGCGCTCGCGGTCGAGCACCGCGCCGACGTCGAACGACGCCCGGTCGCGACACGCGCGAGCGTCGTCCTTGGGCACGACCCCGAGCACCGCCCACGCCTCGACCGCGGCGAGCTCGATCTCGAGCCAGTTCCGCATCCGAGCCTCGTCCGACCAGATCTCCGAGACCTCGGGCACGTCGTACCGCTCGATCACAGCTTCAGACCCTCGGCCAGGTCGTCCTTGAACTTCCAGAGCTTGGCCTGCACCTCTTCGTCCCCGACGCCGAGGATCTGCGTCGCAAGGATCGCGGCGTTCACCGCCGCGTCGACGCCGACCGTCGCGATGGGGATACCGGTCGGCATCTGCGCGGTGATCGCGAGCGCCTCGTTCCCGACCATCTGTGGCGACGTGGCGATCGGGATGCCGATCACCGGCAGCACGGTGCGTGCCGCGACCGCCGCCGCGAGGTGCCCCGACAACCCGGTCGAGCACACCAACACCTTCAAGCCGCGCTCGAACGCCGTCCGTGCGTACTCGTCGACAAGGTCGGGGTTGCGGGACGACGACATGATCCGCACCTCGTGCGGGATGTCGAACTTCTCGAGGATCAGGCCGGCCTGCCGCATGATCGGCAGCTCGGACGGCGATGCCGCGAGCACGCCGACCAGAAGATCGTCGTCGCTCATCCGGCCTCCTCGGACGCCCTCGCGGCGATGTCGGTGCGGAACTGCATCCCGTCGAAGTGGATCTCGTGGACGCCCGCGTACGCGCGGTTGCAGGCATCGGCCAGGTTCGCCCCGGTACCCGTGACGGACAGCACACGGCCGCCCGCGGTCACGAGCCGACCCTCGGCGTCGCGCTTGGTGCCGGCGTGGAAGACGGTCACTCCGCCGATCGCCTCGGCCGCGTCGACACCGCTGATCCGCAGCCCGGTCGGGTAGCGGCCCGGATACCCGTCGCTCGCAAGCACGACCGTCACCGCGGCGCCCTCGTCGAAGCCGGCGTTGCCGGCTTCGAACGCGAGACGACCCGTGGCGCAGGCATGCAACAAGGTTCCCACGCGGAAGGGCATCCGCGGCAACAGCACCTGGGTCTCCGGATCGCCGAACCGGCAATTGAACTCGAGCACCTTGGGCCCGTCGGCCGTGAGCATGATCCCGGCGAACAGCACTCCTTTATAGGGACGCAGCTCGTCGACCACCGGCGCGAGGACGGTGTCGAGGATCTCGGTCGCCATCTCGGGCGCGAGCGCCGGCACCGGCGAGTAGGCGCCCATGCCCCCGGTGTTCGGACCGGTGTCGCCGTCGCCGATCCGCTTGGCATCCTGCGCCGCGTCGAGCAGCACGCAGTTCCCGTCGCCGTCGGTCACGGCGAACACGCTGACCTCCGGTCCCTCGAGCACTTCCTCGACGACGATCGTGCGACCGGCGTCGCCGAACGCCCGGCCGATGAGGCTCCGCTCGATCGCGGCAACGGCCGTGTCGCGCTCGGTCGCAACCGTTACGCCCTTGCCGGCCGCCAGACCGTCGGCCTTGACGACCGCCGATCCCCCGAGCTCGTCGACGAACGCCGTCGCCTTCTCCGCGTCGTCGAAGACGCCGGAGCGCGCCGTCGGCACGCCTCGTCGCTGCATGACCTCCTTGGCGAACGCCTTCGAGCCCTCGATCCGAGCACCCGCGGCCGACGGTCCGAAGACGGTGCGGCCCTGCTGCCGCAGCCGGTCCGCGAGCCCGGCAACCAGCGGGACCTCAGGACCGATCACGGTGAGGTCGACGTCGTGTTGGTCAACCAAGTTGACCAATGCCTCCGCGTCGTCCGCTGGCACCGACGGGAAACACTCGGCGCTCGCGGCGATCCCGGCGTTCCCGGGGGCCGCGAGCACGCGCGTCACGGTCGGATCCTGCGCGAGACGCCAGCACAGCGCGTGCTCGCGGCCCCCTCCCCCGACGACGAGGACCTTCACGCGCCCACCACGAGGCTCTGCTCCCTCGCCGGTCCGACGCCCACGATCGAGACCGGCACGCCGCCGAGCTCCTCCAGGAACCGCACGTACTGCTGGGCTTCCTTCGGGAGATCGTCGAACTCCCGAACGTCGCCGATCTCGTCGTTCCAGCCGGGGAGGTCCTCCCACACAGGCTGGGCCTCGTGGAACAGCGTCTGGTTCGGCGGCACGTCGTCGTAGGTCTCGCCAGCGGCGCGGTAGCCGACGCAGACGCGTAGCGTCTCGAAACCGCTCAGCACGTCAAGCTTCGTCAGCGCGAGGTCGGTCAGACCATTCAGGCGAGCGGCGTACCGCAGCACGCACCCGTCGAACCAGCCACACCGGCGCTTGCGCCCCGTGGTCGTGCCGAACTCGGCGCCGCGCTCGCCCAGCCGGTCGCCGTCGGCGTCCAGCGCCTCGGTGGGGAACGGTCCGCTGCCGACGCGCGTCACGTACGCCTTCGTGATGCCGATCACGCGTTCCACCTGGGACGGCCCGATGCCGGCGCTCGCGAGCGCATAGCCCGCGACCGGCGTCGACGACGTGACGAACGGGTAGGTCCCGTGATCGAGGTCGAGCATCGTGCCCTGCGCGCCCTCGAGCATGACGTGGTCGCCCGCGCGAAGCCGCTCGTGCAGCAGCCGGGACGTGTCCGCGACGTAGGGACGCAGGCGCTCCGCATACACCAGGTAGTCGGCGAAGATCTTGTCGGCGTCGACCGCGAGCCTGCTGTAGACCTTGGTCAGGAGCTGGTTCTTCTCCCACAGGACGACGTCCAGCTTCTCGCGCAGGATCTTCTCGTCGTACAGGTCCTGCACCCGGATCCCGACGCGCGCGGCGCGATCGGCGTACGCCGGCCCGATCCCGCGCTTGGTAGTCCCGAGCGCGTTCTTGCCGAGGAACCGCTGCGTGACCTTCTCGAGCTCGAGGTGGTACGGCATGATCAGGTGCGCGTTCAGCGACAGGCGCAGGCCTGACACGTCGAGGCCCGCGGCGGTCAGCTCGTCCAGCTCGCCGAGCAGTACTGCGGGATCCACCACCACGCCGTCGGCGATCACGTTCGTGATGTGCGGATACAGGATGCCGGACGGAACGAGGTTCAGCTTGAGGAGCCGGCCCTCGGCGATGATCGTGTGCCCGGCGTTGTTCCCGCCCTGGTAACGGACGACGAGATCCATCCGGTCCGCCAGGTAGTCGACCGCCTTGCCCTTCCCCTCATCACCCCACTGGGTGCCGAGCACGACGGTGGCAGGCATGACCGCCTCAGTGTACGGAACACAACCTCCGGCTCCAGGCTCGGACGTTGGACCTATCGTCCGTGTCCAGGAGCGGCCGTACACTCCCGCCGATGCACATCGACATCGACTGGGGCATCGTCCTGGCGGGTGCGATCGTCGGGTTCACGGTCGGGCTGACCGGGATGGGCGGCGGCGCATTGATGACGCCGATCCTGGTGATCTTCTTCGGCGTGAATCCGACCGCGGCCGTGTCGTCGGACCTCGTCGCGGCGATGATCATGAAGCCGATCGGCGGCGGCGTGCACATCAGACGCAGAACCGTTCGCTGGGGACTGGTGCGCTGGCTTTGCCTGGGCTCGATCCCGATGGCGTTCGCGGGCGTGTTCATCATCCACAACGTCGGCGATACCGAGCAGGTCGAGAACCTGACGAAGGAGTTCCTCGGCTGGACGCTGCTGCTCGCCGCGAGCGCCATGATCTTCAAGGCGTGGCTGCAGGGCCGGCGCTCGCTCGCCGCCCGCATGGCGGGTGGCCGGCCCGAAGACGATCTGCCCCCGTTCGCGGTGCGGATCATCCCGACGGTGATCATCGGACTCGTCGGCGGTCTGCTGGTCGGCCTGACCTCCGTCGGATCCGGCTCGATCGTGATCGTGTGCTTGATGCTGCTGTATCCGATGCTGCGCGGATCCGAGCTCGTGGGGACCGACCTCGTGCAGGCGATCCCCTTGGTCGCGGCGGCGGCGATCGCGCACATCCTCGTTGGCGACTTCCAGCTCGGATTGACCGCTTCCATCCTCATCGGGTCGATCCCCGCGGTGTGGTTCGGCGCACGCGTTTCATCGCGCGCGCCCGACGGCGTGATCAGGCCGCTGCTCGTGTTCGTGCTCGCGGCCTCGGCGCTGAAGCTCCTCAACATGCCGACGGACGTGCTCGGCGCGATCTTGCTGCTGTTCGCACTCGGCGGATTCGCCGTCTGGGGCGCCGTCGACGCCGCGCAGCATCCCAAGACACAGTGGAGCGAGATCGGCCTGGACAAGAAGAGCTGGGTCCGGCGGCAGCTCTATCTGGCGCCGATCGGTGTCGGCGCCGCCTACGCGATCGCCTACTTCACCCGGATCCGTCCGCAGCTCGAGGTCGTCGGCGAGAAAACCGCCGCCGGCCAGCCGGCGGTCGCGACCTGATGTTCGATCGGATCGCCGTCGCGATCGACGGTTCTGCAGAAGGCGGCAAGACGCTGCCGGTTGCCCTCGAGATGGCCGAACGATTCGGCTCGGCCGTCACGGTGATCCACATCCGCGAACACACGAAGTACGAGGGCTCCGACGTCGACCTCGGGCCGGCCACGCCTGCCGACGATCTGGTCGGTGCCGCGCTGGAGCGGTTCCGGGGCGCGGGCGTCGAGGCGCGCGGCGAGATCCGCCGGGTGAACCCGGGGAGCACGCCCGAACAGATCGTGAAGGTTGCGGCGGAGGTCGGCGCCGACCTGATCGTGATGGGAACACGCGGCATGACCGAGTGGCGGTCGATGCTCCTGGGCGGCGTCGCGAACAAGGTCGTGCAACACGCGCACTGCCCGGTCTTGCTCGTGCGCTAGCGGCGACCTACGAAGCGACCGACGCCCCGTCGCGCTCCGGCGCCATGAACGCCTTCGGGTTGCGCAGGTCGACCCGTACCGACGATCCCTCGGTCGCACCGTGCAGATCGTCGTTCGGGATGTGCGCGACCAACGTCTCGCCGCCCGGGAGACGGAGCGCGACTCGCGACAGCCAGCCGAGCGAGGAGATCCGTTCGATCACGGCGACCGTGCCGCCGTCGGCGTCGGTGACGACCACGTCGTGGGGACGGACGAACGCTGCCGCAGCGGCGCCCTCGTCGAGATGGGCGGCGCCGGGGATCTTGATCGAGCCGAGATGGACGTGGCCGTCGACAACCTCGCCGTGCAACACGTTCGCCGCGCCGACGAAGCCGGCCACGAACGGCGTCGTGGGCTCGTCGTAGATCTCACCGGGCGATCCGACCTGCTCGACCTTGCCCTCGTGCATCACGACGATCTGGTTCGCGAGCTCGAGGGCCTCCTCCTGGTCGTGTGTCACCAACAGGCTCGTGACCCCGAGCTCGCGGTGGAGCTCGTCGAGCCAGCGGCGAAGGTCCTGGCGCACCTTCGCGTCCAGCGCGCCGAACGGCTCGTCAAGGAGCAGGACCTGCGGCTGGGGCGCCAGCGCACGCGCGAGCGCGACCCGTTGGCGCTGGCCGCCCGACAGCTGGTCGGGGTAGCGCGCCGCGAACGGCGTCAGTTGCACCAGATCGAGCAGCTCACCCACCCGCTGGTCCCGCGTCTGCTTTGACTCCTTGCGCACCCGCAGCCCGAACGCGACGTTGTCCGCCACGCTCATGTGCCGGAACAGCGCGTAGTGCTGGAACACGAACCCGACCTGACGCTCTTGCACGCTCTTGACGGTCAGCTCCTCGTCGCCCATGAAGATCCTGCCGGCGCTCGGCTCCTCGAGGCCCGCGATCATCCGCAGGACGGTGCTCTTGCCCGAGCCCGAGGGACCGAGCAAGGCGGTGATCGCGCCGGCCGGCGCGGTGAAGGTCACGTCCTGCACCGCTTCGAACGAGCCGAAGCGCTTGGAGATGCCGTCGACGACGATCGGCGTGCTCATGTGCGGGTCCTTTCTCGCTCCTGGCGATGCCGGAGCACCTCGATCACGATCAACAGCCCGACGGACACCGCCGCCAGCGTGAGCGCCACGACATAGGCCTCGGCCGTCTGCCGTTCCTCGTACGCGCGATAGATGAACAGCGTCGCGGTCTCGGTCTTGCCCTGGATCAGCCCGCTCACGACCAGCACCGCGCCGATCTCGCCGATCGCACGCGCGGTCGTGAGCGCGATCCCGTACGCGAGCGCCCAGCGGATGTTCGGCAGCGTGACCTTGAAGAACGTGTGCCAGACGGACGCGCCCAGCGTCCGCGACGCATCCTCCTCGTCGAGCCCGATCTCCTCGAGCACCGGCACGATCTCGCGGATCGTGAACGGGATGCAGATGAAGATCGTGACGAGCAGCATCGCCGGCAACGCGTAGATCATCTGGATCCCGCGTGCCGCGAAGAACGGCTGGAACCAACCGCCGGGACCGAACAGGACGACGGCGGCGAGCCCGACGGTCACGGGAGACAACGCGAACGGGATGTCGACGATCGCGTTCAACAGCGACCGTCCATGGAACCGCTGCCGCACGAGCACCCACGCGACGATCACGCCGAACACGCCCGTGATGAGCACCGTCACCACCGTGATGATCAGCGTCAGCTGGAACGCGTGCAGCACGTCCGGTTGCGACAACGTGTGCGCGACGCTCGACAACCCCGCGCGCACGACGGTCCACAGGATCGCGGCGAGGGGCAGCAACAACAACAACGAGACCCACGTCAGCGCGAGCGCGATCATCGCCCGGCGTCCTCGCCGAGCCTTCGCAACCTGCGTCCCGACCGCGACGCTCATTCGGTCACCTCGCGCCGCTTGACGACGGCGCCCGTCACGAGGACGAGCACGAACGAGATCGCGAACAGGAACGTCGCCACCGCCGCTGCCTCGGCGAACCGGAACTGCGACGTCAGGCTGAAGATGAACACCGGCGCCGTGAGCGTGTGCCCGGTCCGGTTACCGGACACGAGGATCACGCTGCCGATCTCGCCCAGGCACCGCGAGAACGTCAGCAGCGTGCCCGCGATCACCGCCGACCGGATCGCCGGGAACACGACCCGTCGGAAGCTCACCCGCCGAGTCGCACCGAGGGTGGCGGCCGCCTCCTCCTCCGCCTCGTCCAGCTCGAGCAGCACCGGCTGCACGTTGCGAACGACGAATGGCAGCGTGACCGTGCAGAGCGCCAGGACGATCGCGAGCGGGGTGAATAGCACGCGGACCCCGAGCGCGTCGAACGCCTTGCCCAGGACGGAGTTCGGACCGTACAGAACCAAGATCATGACGCCCCACACCAGCGTGGGGATCGCGAGCGGCAGGTCGACGATCGTCGACAGGACCTGCCGCCCCGGGAACCGGTACCGCACGAGCACCCAGGCGAGCGTCGTGCCCATCACCGCATTGATCGCCCCGACGAGCGTCGCCGTGATCAACGTCAGTTGGATCGCGGCCCACGCACCCGGCACCGCCATCGCATGCGAGAAGGTCCCGAACCCGTCACCGAACCCCTTGGTGATGATCGCCGCGACCGGCAGGACGACGAAGGCGCCCAGATAGATGAAGGCGGCGCCGCGCAGCGCGATGTGCCGCAACGCCGCAACCGTCCGGTGGGATGACCCCACCAGACGGCTGCGGCTCTCGATCGGCTGCGCGGCGCTGCTCAGACTCGCTCCTGTCAGCCCGCGTTGGCCACCGCTTGGGTGGCGATGCCGTTGTCGGTGAACAGGGTCTGGTCCAGCTGGTCCCACCCGCCGAGCTCATCGACCGTGAACAGGTCCTTGATCGCCGGGTATCCGTTCGCGGGGTCGCCCTTCTTCGCGAGCTCCGCGTTGGTCGAGCGGAGGAACCCGGTGTCGGTGTAGTAACCCTTGGCTTCCTTCGTGTGCAGGAAGTCGACGAACGCGTTCGCCAGATCGGTCACGCAATGATCTGCGGCGTTCTTGTCCACGACCGCGACCGGGTTCTCGATCAGGACCGACCCCTTCGGGTAGACAGCCTCGTCGGGCAGGCCCGCGGCGTCCGCGGTCTTGACCTCGTTCTCGTAGGTGATCGCGACGTCACCGTTGCCGCCCTCGAAGTTCTGGATCGAGGTGCGAGCGCTGGAGTCGAAGGAGATCACGTTGCCGACGACGTCCTGCAACAGCCCGGTCGCGCCGGCCTGATCGTCCTTGGTGATGCCGGGAACGTCGCCGCGCATCGCCGAACCCCACAGGCTCACGAGGTTCCACCGGGCGCCGCCGCTCTGCGCGGGGTCGGGCGTCAGCAGCCCCGTCCCGGGCTGCGCGAGGTCGTTCCAATCCACGATGTTCTTCGGGTTGCCGGGCCGAACGTCGAACACGACGACGGAGCTCGAGACCATGCCCTTGTCCGGCGCGTCGGTCCAGTCGTGTGTGATCAGGCCGGCGTTCTCGATCGTCTGGACGTCGGGGGCGAGCGACAGGGCGACGACGTCGGCGCCCGAGCCGTTCACCACGTTCTGGGCCTGGGTCGTCGACCCGGTGTAGGACTCGAAGAACTGCGGCTCGACGCCGGTCTTGTCCTTCCACATCGCCTTGAACGCGGGGATGATCTTGGCGTCGTACACCTCGCGCGGCGTGCTGTATGCCGCGAAGGTCAGCGTCGGGACGGCTGCCGGGGTGCAGGTGCCGCTCCCGGACGCGCCTTCGTTGGCGCTGGACGAGGTGCAGGCGGCGAGTGCGGCGAGGGCGACCGCCAACCCTACGGGGACGATCCGTCGTGTGAACCAGCGAGGCATACGGGCTCCTTCTCGATCGACCGCACGGGCGATGCCGGTGCGGCTCGGGATACGGGGCTCGGCCTCCGGTGGTCCGGTCAACCGACCGCGACTCGGGCGTTCAGGCGCCCGAGAAGCTCAGGGATATGCGCTCCGGTGGTCCGGTCACGCGACGTGGCACTAGAGATACCGGAGTCTTTCCCCCGGTGTCAAGCATCGTCACGGGGTCGCAACACATCTCTCCCTTGTTCCAGACCGGGGCCGCTGCTACCGTGCGGCGAGCAGCTGACCAGTCCACTGGAGGCCGCGGCGCACGATCGCGTCGCGGCTTCGTCCGTTCATGGGCCGAGGAGACGACCGAGGATGTCTGCAACGCGGCGCGAACCGGGGCGGCGTAGCATCCCGGGCATGGCGGACACGACCCAGCCGGCCGAGCCGAGCCTCGACGAACTCGACCTCAGCGACGAAGAGCGCGTCGTGCTGGCACGTGTCGCGGAAGTGCTGCGGCGCATCAACTTCGGCACCGTCGTCCTCGTCGTGCAAGACGGCAAGGTCGTGCAGATCGAGATGGCGGAGAAGTTCCGGTTGCGATGAGCGATGCCACCACGACGCTGACGCCGCCGGCGCGCGAGGCCGGCGTCCCGAAGCTCTCCGTCGACGGGCTCACCGTGGAGCGCTCCCTCGCCAACGGCGAGCGGATCGTGGCCGCGCGTGATGTCTCGTTCGACATCGCCGCCGGTGAGTTCGTGTGCCTGCTCGGACCGAGCGGGTGCGGCAAGACGTCGATCTTGAACGTCTTGGCGGGGCTGGACCGGCCGAGCGCCGGCCGAGCGCTGTTGGACGGTTCGCCGATCGAGGGCCCGGGCCCGGACCGGGCGGTGTTGTTCCAGGATCCGGCGTTGTTCCCGTGGCTGTCGGTGCGCGCGAACGTCGAGCTGGCGCTCGAGTTGATCGGCGTCGATGGGAGCGAGCGCGGCGACCGGGCGCGCGATGCGCTCGCGAGCGTCGGGTTGAGCGACGTGCTCGACGCCCAGCCGCACGAGCTCTCCGCCGGCATGCGCCAGCGCGCCGCGCTCGCGCGGGCGCTCGCATGCGAACCCTCCGTCGTACTCGGCGATGAACCGTTCGGTGTCCTCGACGCGCAGACGCGCGAGCTCCTGCAGAACGAGGTGCAGCGCGCGTGGATGGGATCGGGCGGACGCACCACGTTCCTGTTCATCAGCCACAACGTGCGCGAGGCGGTCCTGCTCGCCGACCGCGTCCTCGTGATGTCGGCCCGACCGGGGCGGCTGCTCGAGGAGTTCCGCATCCACGCGCCGCGCCCGCGCGATCTCGACGACGTGCTCGTGGGCCGGGTCGTGTCCGAGATCCATGCGCTGATGCTCCGCGACCTGGACGGCTCGGATGCGTAGGCTCGCGCACGAGGTGCTGCCGCCGCTCGCCGGCATCGTCGGGCTGATCGTCGTGTGGGCGGTCGTCGCCGCGACCACGTCGAGCGCCTCGATCCCCTCGCCGCTCGCCGTATGGGACGCCTTGATCGACGGGCTGCGCGACGGCACGATCCAGGAGGCGGCGATCAAGACGTTGGTCCGCCTCGCGTTCTCGTTCGTCGTTGCGGTCCTGCTCGGCACCGGCCTGGGTGTGCTCCTTGCATTGAACGAGTTCGCGCGTCGGGCGATCCGCCCCTTGATCGTCGCGTTGCAGATCACGCCGTTCGTGGCGTGGGTGCCGCTCGCCGTCGTGTGGTTCGGAGTGAGCGAGCGCGCGGTGGTGTTCGTGACGATCGTCGGATCGTTCCCCGCGATGGCGCTCGCCACCTTGCAGGCGATCCGGCAGGTGCCGCCACTGTACGAACGCGCCGGACGCACGCTCGGCGCGCGCGGGTGGACGCTCTACCGCCGGATCGTCGTGCCGGCCGCGCTCCCGGGGGTGATGGCGGGGCTGCAGCAGGCGTGGGGCTTCGCTTGGAAGGCGCTGATGGCGGGCGAGCTGATCGTCGTGGCCGCCGGCGCGACCGGCCTGGGCCATCTGCTGGCCGGCCAGGAGCACGATGTCACCGCGCTGCTCGCCACGCTCGCGGTGATCGTCGCGATCGGCGTCGCGGTCGACTACGTGGTCTTCGGGCAGCTCGACCGGCGGATCCGCGCGCGCCGGGGCCTGTTGCCGGACGCCTGAGCCTCAGAATCGATCGAACGGCTGCACCGGCGTCATCACCTCGACCGGCACGGGGTCTGCGGCCTTCGTGAAGACCTCCGCATCGGGGACCGCACCGACCACGAACCCGTAGTGCATCGGAACGGCGAGGTGCGGCCGCATCGCGAGCACCAGCCCGGCTGCCTCCTCGGGGTTCATCGTGAAGTGGCCGCCGATCGGCACGAGCGCGACGTCGCTCTTCACGTCGTCGAGCTCCGGCGCGTGGTCGGTGTCGCCGGCGTGGTAGTAGCTGCGCCCGTCCAGCTCAAGGACGTAGCCGACCCACCGCTTCGACTGTGGATGGAAGTCCAGCGCCTCTTCGCGCGTGTTGTACGCGGGCACGGTCGTCAACCGCAGGCCGCCCACCTCGTGCGACTCGCCCGGCGCGACCGGCGTGACATCGCCGCTCAGCTCGGCGGCGACGTCATGCGGCGCGACGAGCTTGGTCGACGGCGTCGAGAGCTTCTCGATGTCCTCGATGCAGAAGTGGTCGTGGTGCGCGTGCGTGATCACGATCACGTCCGCCTGCGGGGAGTCGTCGGGCGTTCCCCATGGATCGATGTAGATCGTCCGTTCGTCGTCGAGCCAGCAGAACGCCGCCTGCTTGAACCACGTCAGCTGATCGAGCATCGGGGGCACCTTCCTTCGGTGGGGACCCCGATAGTCTGGCACCGCATGGGCGAACGACAGCGTGCGCGAGGGACGGGCGCTCGCGCCTCGGTCGACCTTCTGCGTCGCAACCGCGACTTCCGACGGCTGTTCTTCGCGTCGGTGATCTCCCTCGGCGGCGACTGGTTCCTGTTCGTGGCGCTCGGCGGACTGGTGCTCGAGGTCACCGGCGAGGCCGCCGCCGTTGGCATCATGATCTTCGCGCAGGAGGCCCCGATCTTCCTCGCGACCCCGTGGGCGGGCTGGCTCGCCGACCGGCTCGACCGGCGCCGGCTGATGATCGCCTGCGACGTGGCGCGTGGGGTCATCTGTTTCGCGTTCCTGCTGGTCGGACCGAGCAACCTGTGGCTCGCCTACGTGCTGCTCGTGTGCCTGTCGCTATTCGCCGCCGTCTTCGATCCGGCGCAGTCCGCGGCATTGCCCAACGTCGTCGACCCCGAGGATCTCCCGACCGCGAACGCGCTCGGCGGCTCGCTGTGGGGCACGATGCTCGCCGTCGGCGCGGCCGTCGGCGGCGTGGTGGCGGCCGTCTTCGGACGCAACGTCGCCTTCACCGTCGACGCGATCTCGTTCGCGGTGTCGGCGCTCCTGCTGTTGGGCGTACACCGGCCGTTCTCGGCACCGCGCGAGCACGACGAGCACATCGGGATCGTCGATGCGACCCGCGAGACGGTGCGGTACGCGCGGCGTGACAAGCGCGTGTGGGCGCTCGTGTCGGTCAAGTTCGGCTTCGGCGCGGCGGCAGGGGTCCTCGCGATGATCGCGGTCTTCGCGCGCCAGGTATTCCACGCGGGGGACGTCGGCTTCGGGTTGTTGATGGCCGCCCGCGGCATCGGCGCGCTGATCGGCCCGTTCATCGGGCACCGCTTGGCCGGGCCGGGTCACCGGCGTCTGTTGCCGGTGATCGCCTGCTCGCTCGCGACGTTCGGGGTCGGCTACGCGCTGCTCGGGCTCGCGCCGGCGCTGTGGCTCGCGGGTCTGTCCATCCTCGTCGCGCATCTCGGCGGCGGGTCGCAATGGGTGCTGTCGACCTACGGGCTCCAGCGGCTGGTGCCCGACGCGATCCGCGGCCGCATCTTCGCGTTCGACTTCGCGTTGATCACGCTGTCGCTCGGCGCTTCCAGCCTCGTGGTGTCGACGCTCGCGGACCACATCGGCGCCCGGCCCGCGGTAGTCCTGGCCGGCGGGGTCGCGCTGCTGTGGGCGGGCATCTGGTGGCTGCTGACCCGCCGCGTGCGGCGGGAGGCGCTGTTCCACGAGCCCGAAGTCGCCGTGCTCGAGCTCGAACGACCGGCGCTCGGCGCCGAGTAGGACGTCAGCCCGGCGGCGGCGGCGTGCCGCTGCTTCCGCCCGCACTACCGGCAGGCGGCGCAGCAGGCGGCTCCGCCGGTGCGGCAGGGGCCGCGGGCTGCGCCGCCGGCTGTCCCATCGACGAGAAGTCGACCTTCGGCACGCCGGCGTCTCCGCGGAGCGACTCGTCCACCTCGAAGAATTCCTCGGGCTCGAAGTTGCCGAAGCGCGCGACGATCATCGACGGGAACGATTGCACGCGGCGGTTGTAGTCGCGAACGTTGCCGTTGTAGAAGCGACGCGCCGTCTGCAGCCGGTCCTCTGTGTTCGAGAGCTCGCCCTGGAGCGCGAGGAAGTTCTGGTTGGCCTTCAGGTCCGGGTAGTTCTCGGCGACCGCGAGCAACTGTCGCAGGGCGGCGACGAAGGGGCCTTCGGCGGCGGCCTGCGCGGCGGGCGACCCGGTCGCCGAGGTCGCCATCGCGCGCGCCTTCGTGACGTCTTCGAAGACCTGCTTCTCGTGCGCCGCGTAGCCCTGGACCGTCGAGACGAGGTTGGGGATCAGGTCGTATCGCCTGCGAAGCTCGGTGTCGATGTTGGCCCACGCGTCCTTGATCAGGTTGCGTTGCGACACGAACCGGTTGTAGCTCGCGATGCCGCCGACCACGATCAAGATCAGCACCACGAGGATCACGATCGCCCAGATGCCCACGGGTTCCCCCTCCTTGCTCCTTGGCCGAGCCTACCCCGGATACAGTGCCGAGACGACCTTGGGCACATGCTGCGCGAACCCACGCGACACGCCGAGCAGTCCGATCAGCTCGGTCGGCTCGATCCGGGGGCCGGCCACAAGCGCACGGTTCCCGACCGCTTCGAAGATGTAGCCGGATCCGTTGGCCAGCAGCCACTGCATCATCCTGGCGTCGAGGACGTCGTTCGCGAACTTCGGGACGTCACAGAGCACGCGGTATTCCTCGTTGAACGCCTCGGACTCGAACTGCTGGTCGTGGAAGGACAGCGCGCCGGCCAGCGACGTCAACAGGTTCTCGTGCTCGATGACCAAGCGCGGGCCGTCGGCGTCGATCGGCACGATCGCGCAGTCGAAGCGGTAGTCGGTCTGTGTCTTGCCGTTCTGCTCGCAATACATGAAGTCGAACGCGACCACGTCGACCTCTTGCCACGGTCCCCAGATCACGTTCTCGACCGCACGACCGTCGCCGCGCGTGAACAGCGTGAACGGGTAGCCGAGCAATCCGAGCGCGTCGTCCTTGCTGTAGCCGAGGCTGAGCTGCGTCGACATCTGCCGGAAGCCGTCGCGGCGCCGGCGCCGTATCGCGTAGCCGAGGTAGGCGATCAACGCAAGGAGCAGGACGCCGCCGAAGAACGGCAGAGCCGGTGCGAGGGCGCTCACGCCGCCGCCGCCGCTGCCGCCCTGCGGGACGTACACAGCGGGTGGGCGCGTGTGTCCTTTCGACGCGAGGTCGACGACCACGGCTGTCGTGCGTAGGAGCGCCATCGCCGGTGATCATCCGCCGGGATCAGCTGGGTTCAGATCGATCCGCCGACGTCGGATCGGGCGACCACGACCCTTGCAGCCACCGATGCTCGTACGGACCCTCGCTCGCGCGCGGTGGATACAGGCTCGCCACCACCGAAGGTACGCGTTCGGCAAGCCCCTTCGCACACGCAAGGAGCACCAACATGTCGCCCGGTTCGAGGAGCGGCGCCACGAGCATCATCCGATCCTCGTGGACGTGGATCGCGACCGCGACGGGCAACCGGAGCAGCGCCGCCATCATCCGCTGGTCGAGCAACGCCACCGCCGCGCGCGGATCGGCCGCGCGCACCTCGAACCGTTGCTCGAACGCGTCGAGCTCCAGATGGACGATCCCCCCGATGAGCGGCTCCTCGGACGGATCGACGCCGCCTCGCGGCACGATCGCCATGGGCGGCACGGCGAACGGCAATGGGACGACGCCACAGGACATCGACCGGCGTGACCCGGTGTCCGGTGGCTGGACCGACAGATCGAACACCCTGATCGCCTGATCGCCGTCCCACACGACGTTCTCCACCCAGTGTGGGCTCCCCCACCCGAACAAGCGGAACGGCAGCATCGTGGTGTCGGGGAAGGGGTCCATGACCGCACACGCGAGGCCGGCGTCTGCGCACAGCCGGAGCAAGGCTCGCTGACGGCCGGACCTCGCGCGCCCGCGGACGGTCTCGAGCACCGCCGCAACGGCGACGAGCACAACCAACACAACGAGCCACCGCATAGGGGATGCGTCGGCGTCTCGTCTCCGCCGCTTGACCTAGCGTGCTTCGTGGTCGGCCCGGGTCCGCGCGTACAGGGCGAAGTCCCGCGCCGGGCCGTCGCCCACCGTCCAGAACCCGCGCATGACGCCCTCCTGCGTGAAGCCGGCCTTCTCGGCGACGCGACGCATCGCGGTGTTGTCGAGGTCGGTGGTGAGGGTCACGCGGACCGCCCCTTCCTCGTCGAACAGGAACGCGGTCAGGAGCCGGATCGCGGTCGTGCCCACGCCGCTGCCGCGGCGATCGGCGAACAGACCGATGCCGAGGTCGAATATGCCGGGCGGCGCGTAGGCGGGATCGCGGCGCGCCTGCACGTCGCCGACGACCCGATCGTCGGCGACGACCGCGAGATCCAGCACACGACCGTCACGCCATGTCCCCGAGTGATCGACCCGTGCGAGCACCCGTTGCTTCGCCATGTCGTCGTCGGGTGACCATGGCGCCTCGAAGTCGCCGCGGTCGCGGGTCTCCTCACGCCACAGAATGTCGAAGTCTTCGTGCGCGAAGGGACGCAGCGTCACGCCCGCGTCGGCGAGCACGATCGTCACGGATGCGGCCGGCCCTGCCAAGGCGGAAGGAATACGCTCGTGAGCGGGACGATCTTGCCGTCGGCCTCGGCAGCCTGGTCGCGCTCATGCAAGCGCTCCTCCAACGCGTCGGTCTCGGCTCGGAGCGCATCGAGCTGCGCCTGCAACTCGATGATCATCTTCACGCCGGCGAGGTTGATCCCGCCTTCCTGCGTGAGGTCCTGGATCTGCCGGAGCAGCGCGATGTCGCGCTCTGAGTACCGCCGGGTGTTTCCCGACGTGCGCTTCGGAGCCACGAGTCCTTTGCGCTCGTAGATGCGAAGCGTCTGCGGATGGACGCCGGCGAGCTCGGCCGCGACGCTGATGATGTAGACGGCGCGATCCTGGTCGCGCTCCGGTTGGTCGGCCATCTCAGCTCACCCCCAGCCCTGCCCGCGGCGACGACTCCGTGGCCTCGCCGAGCTGCTCGACGAGCTTCTTCTGTTCCTTCGAAAGCTTGCGCGGAACCTCGACGACGACGGTGGCGAGCAGATCACCGTGGCCGCCACCCTTGGTCGGTGCGCCCTTGCCGCGAACGCGGAACGTCTTGCCGCTCGGTGTCCCCGCGGGGACCCTGAGCGTCACGGTCTCCGAAAGGGTCGGCACCTGCACATGCGCCCCGAGGGCCGCCTCCGGGAACGTCACCGGCACATCGATCGTCAGGTCGTTGCCCCTGCGTCCGAACAACTCGTGGGAGCGAACGTGCACCCGGACGAACAGATCGCCGGGCTGCCCCCCCGATGCGCCGGACTCGCCCTTGCCGGCGAGCTTGATCCGCGCGCCGTCCTTGACGCCGGCAGGCACCTTGACCTGGATCGTCCGCTTGCGGCGCGTGGCGCCCGAGCCGTGACACGTCGGACACGGCGTCTCGATGAGGCGACCGGTTCCGCGACACTGCGGACACGTCTGCGCCATCGAGAACAAGCCCTGGTTGACCGCGACCTGACCGGAGCCACTGCAGGTTGGGCAGACGATCGGCTGGGTTCCGGGCGCCGCGCCGCTGCCGTGACAGGTCGTGCACGGCGCCGGGCCGGTCAAGGTCACCGGCAGGGTGACGCCCGCTATCGCGTCGTCGAACGACAACGTCACCTCGGTCTCGAGGTCGGCGCCTCGGCTGGGCCTCGTCCGGCGCCGTGACGACGCACCACCGAACATCCCGCCCAACAGGTCCTCGAGGTCCACGTCGGCGGTGTCGAAACGCACGCCGCCCGGATAGCCGCCGAAGCCGCCACCCGGACCGCCGTTCGGGGATCCACCGCCGAACCCTGCCGCGCCCATCTCCCGCGCACGGTCGTAGGCCTTGCGCTTCTCTTCGTCGCCGATGACGTCGTAGGCGGCCGAGACTTCCTTGAAGCGCTCCTCGGCGCGCGGGTCGCCAGCGTTCGCGTCGGGGTGGTGCTGTTGCGCGAGCTTGCGGTAGGCCTTCTTGATCTCGGGCTGCGTCGCGTTCTTGGGCACACCGAGGACCGCGTAGTAGTCCTTCTCGAACCACTCGCGCCGGATCTCGTCGGTGGCGGCCACGTGCGCGCTACTCCCGCTCGACGCGCACGCCCGCGGGCCGGATCACGCGGCCACGAAGCGTGTAGCCGGGCCGGAACACCTCCGCGACCCGCGGCTCGCCGTCGCCCTCGCCGGTCTGCATCAGTGCTTCATGCAGCGATGGGTCGAACGGCGCGCCTTCGGCCTCGATGCGCTCCAGACCCTCGGCCGCGAGCGCGTCGGTCAGCTTCGCGTAGACGAGCTCGACGCCCTTGAGCAGTCGATCCTGATCGACATCTTCGGTGACGTGCAGCAACGCCAGCCCGAAATCGTCGAGGACCTCGAGCAGGCGGCGCATGACCGGTTCGGCCGCCATCTCGACCGCGGTCGTCTGCTCGCGCAGGACGCGCTTGCGGTAGTTGTCGAACTCGGCTTGCAGGCGTTGTAGGTGCGCACGGTACTCGTCGGCCTGACCGGCGGTCGCCGGCTCGGGCGCGTCCTCGCCGGGCGAAGAGGCGGGCGCGTCGCCCGCCTCCACGCTCTCGAGGTCGGCGAACCGGCGCTTGTCGGTGACCTTGATCACCGGCGCCTCGTCGTCGCGTTCGTCCGTCACGACGCGTCGCCCTCCTCGACGATCTCTCCCTCGACGACCTCGTCCTCGTCGGGCGCCGCAGCCTCGCCCGGCGCCGCGCCGGGGCCGGCGTCGCCGGACGCGCCAGCTTCGGCGCCGCTCGCCTGCGCCTGCTGGTACATCGCCTGGCCGACCCTGCTGAAGACCGTCATCACGGACTCGCTCGCCGCGTTCAGCCTGGCGGCGTCGGCATCCTGGTCCTTCAGCGCCTCCTTGAGACCGTCGGTCGCGGTCGAGAGCTCGTTCTTGTCGGAATCGGGCACCTTGTCGCCGTTCTCCGACACGAACTTCTCCACCTGATAGACGAGCTGGTCGGCCTGGTTCCGGGCCTCGGCCGCCTCTCGGCGGTTGTGGTCCTCGGCCGCGAAGTTCTCGGCCTCCTTCACCATGCGGTCGATCTCGTCCTTGCCGAGCGCGGTGCCGCCGGTGATGGTCATCGCCTGCTCCTTGCCGGTGGCGACGTCCTTGGCGCTCAC